>Ga0105046_10008954_pt1 | contig 15694 bp, 12 predicted proteins | sample MAT03_FD_78385 | JGI IMG/M metagenome (GOLD analysis project Ga0105046, IMG submission 78385) | Freshwater microbial communities from Lake Fryxell liftoff mats and glacier meltwater in Antarctica - MAT-03 (megahit assembly) | ecosystem: Environmental > Aquatic > Freshwater > Ice > Liftoff...
AATTATTTTGGCGTCAGCCAACTATCTTTTGAGGCGAATAGCAGCGCTATTTAACGAAAAAGATGGGACGGATGACGGCAAAAGAATGGCCTCAAATTGGGAAGTTATTTTGACACCGTTCCTTAACTTGCATATTGAAATCTGTTAATGCAATCACCTTGCATTAGAGGGAATTTTCATCAAGCAGCCTGTAATGTTAAAAAAAGACCATCAGCAACAGTATTTCACCACAGTATGGGCATCCATGCTCCGTTATCTGCATGCTTTTTACGAGGCCCAAAAACCGGAGGACCTGCACCAATTCCGCGTACAGGTAAAAAAGATAAACGCCCTGCTGTTCTTTTTACAAGGCTTGACAAACAGAAAAGAGGGCGCCGGGCCGCTCCAGCCGCTGCGGTTCATCTACAAACACGCCGGACAAATCCGCAGCGTCCACATCCATTTGCAACTCATCGGGCAGTATCAGGTAGCCGGAGAAGCTTTTAAAACTGCGCAGGAAAAATTGGCGAAAACAGAAACTAAGCGATTTTGCTCGAAACGCGTCTCAACCCTCAAAATGCTCAGGCAACTGCATCAAACGCTTGCGGGGAATTTTCAGGACATCAAAAACAAGGTCATTCTTCGGCTGTATAAAAAACGACTGAAGAAGCTGGGGCGATTCTTTGCCAAACAAGATCAGCCGATTGATAAACTGCATAAAAATCGCAAAAAAGTAAAGATGCTGTTGTACCTGCGCCAAGCGCTGCCACGGTCGCTGCGCCAAAAACTGCAACTGAATACGCGTTATCTGCACAAATTGCAGGATACCATCGGAAAATGGAACGACGTCGAGATCATCCTCGAACTGTTAAAAACAGAAGGGTTTAGGGATGAAAAAAACCTCAAAAAACTGGAAAAACAAAGTCTGCGCCTGCACGAATCCATCGGGTCTGTGTCCAAAGACTTTAGAAAAAAGCTTGTTTTATGACCCGTAACGGGCCGCCCCAAGCAGTACCGTTTTCGGGTTCAGGATCAAATATACCGGCGAGGCCTCCATTAAAGACCGCAGACGGCCAACCAGAAAAAAGGTATCCAGAAAAACCGCCTGCAATGCGTCGTTCCAGATTTTCGGCGGGATGCCGCCGCCGATAAAAATACCGCCGGTTGCTTTGAATTTAAGCGCGAGGTTGGATGCTTCCACCGCCAGGTATTGAACAAACAGGCGCAGCGTTTCCCGACACAGCAAACTGCCTTCCTGCGCGCCGAGGCTGATGGCCGCTGCGGGGTCCTGATCTTTCATCGTTCCCTGCATCCAGGCGGGTTCTTCCCATCCCTTGATGTCCCGGAGAAAGCAGTAAATCTGGTAGATGCCCGGACCCGATAACAAGCGTTCCCAACTCACGTGACCGAATTGTTTTTGCAAATACAGCAGCAGTTCCCAGTCGAATGCGCTGCGGGGCGCAAAATCCGTATGCCCGCCTTCCGTGGCGAAAGGATGCAGGACGCTGCCGTCCCAGAACAGCCCCGCCTCGCCCAATCCGGTCCCGGGCGCGATGATGGCCGCGTTGCCTTCCGCAGGGGTTTTGCCGGGATAAACCGTTTTTATATCGGATTTCGGCAAGGCAGCCAGTCCGAATGCGCCGGCTTCGAGGTCGTTGATCAAAAATACCTGCGGAATACCGAGTTCTTTGCGCAGGCCGTCGATGTCGACAATCCAGTCTAAGTTAGTAGCTTTGGCTGTTCCATGATGCACAGGCCCGGCAAAAGCGATGCTGAGCCGTTGCGGGAGGGGCCTTGCCTGCATGAATTCCCGGATGGCTTCCGCCATGGAGCTGAATTGTTTGGACGGATAAACATCTTCCGTGACCATTGACAGGTCGCCGCCTTTCATTTCAAAAAGCGCCAGCGCTGTTTTGGTACCGCCTACGTCGGCGGCCAAAATCTGTGTACCTTCCGGCAAAGGGGGGCGTGTGGGAAAAGCGATTGGAACGAGTGGTTGATGCATATTTTATTAGCCGCTAACCGCCTGACGGAGTACCGTTTTCATCTTCTCCGGCGCCGTCCGATTCGGGTCGTTAAAATCAATTTTGGTCATGGTGTGGTTGGTTTAGGATATTGACCCTCAAAATGTTATAGTCCCTGCTTCGTTCAAAACCACTTTGCCTTGGCTATAATAATATTTAAACCAAATCACCGCTTTCCGACACCCAATGCTGGTGTGCGTCGGGTCTTGCGCCGGAGCAAAGTAAGGCACGCCTTTACGGTCGCACGAAAAAATAGCGACGAGGGTGGCTGCCAGGACAATGCAAAAGATGATTTTACTTTTCATAAAAAATTGATATTCAGGATATTAATAAACCTTTGTTTTAACCAGTTGGAACCAGCGCGATAAATTGAATCCGAAACGCACTTCGCCTTTCAGCCAGCTGCCGTTTTCATCCTGAATAAAAGCCCGTTCGTTCATGCCGGTGGCATTTGAAAAATGCAATTGAAAAACGTGCCCGCCCGTTTCGATGTCGATACCGAGGGACAGGGGCGCATGGTCTGGCCGGTTATTGAACTTGTTGAACGTATAATAATAATCAAGCGTTACGGCCATTCGTTTGGTGAATTTATACCGCGTGCCTAGGCCGAGGCAAAATAAGTCGTTCGGGTCAACAATGCTCTCTGTGATGTTTTGATGCAGCAGCATCGGGGCAAATTGCAGGCTGAATTTGTCGCTGAATTTCCGGCCTATGATCAATTCGTGATAGTAAGCCAGCCGACGGGTAAATGTTGCCTCCACGCCTGCGGTGGGCACTTTTAAGCCATTCAGCGTCACACCGCTCGCCCAAACCAGGGAAATCGGCATCACCCGGGCGCCTTTCGATTGCCACAAAATCCGGTATTTGAAATAGCCGTCTATTTCCTTTTTGTTGTTCGAGCGACCAACGCCGAGCGTCAGGTTTTTAGTCACCCCGTAATCAAATCCGAGCCGCATGGAGGCCTGGTCGAGACCGAAAAGTTCGTAACCCCCGCCCGACATCGGCCCGAAACGGTGCAAAATCCGAAAATCGAGCACCCCGCGCGGCAGCATTTCCATACTTTTGGAATTGATGACATAGGGCGATTTGAAGGCATTGGAAATATAATCGGTCGTTTTGTCTACGCCAAGCTCTGCCAGTAAATCCTCCGGTTGGGCATTCATTTTTAGGGCAAACGCCGACAGCAGCAGGGCGATCAAATATAAATTTTTCATCGATACTTTTATTTAAAAAATTGATTATCAATTGTTTGGCGCACCGCTATCAATCCATTTGCTGATTTTGGCAATCGAGCAGTCCGACAGTTTGCTACCACCTTTCGGCATAGCGGAATAAGCAGTTTTGTGCTGAATGGAACCGAGCATCGAGCCGTTAACCGCACTCGGTTTGGTGCTGGAATAAGTCGAATAACTGATACCCGAAGCAGGCGCCGAACTGCCGTGGCAGCCACTTCCCACACAATTTGTCTGCAAAATCGGCCGGATATCGAGGCTGTAACGCATCACGCCGGTGGTGTCGCAGCTCGAGGCGACGCAGCTGTCATTGCCCGCGCCCTCTTCAATCCAGGTGGCTACTGTCCGGATTTGATCAACACTAAGCCGATCGGCCGGCTTAGGCGGCATTACATTCCCGCCGAGTTGGATCATGACCTCGTACAAACTGCTCCGTTGATAATTCCCCGGCTGCACGTCCTGCAGGATGCCGTCTAAAGTTGTGTAATCGCGTTCACCCGCGCGGTCATTGGCGTTGTGACAGCCGCTACCGGTGCAATTTGAGGTAATAATGGGTTGTATATCACGTCCAAAACAGACCGGGTCTTTTTGAACATATTCCTTTGTGCAGGCATTGGGAAAAATGAAAAATCCGAACAGAAGCATGCCGGAAAGAATGGTGAAATTGATTTTCCTGAATAACATGATGATATCTTTTATAAAAAATTGATTTATTGATGATTATGCTGCGTTTTTTTGAGTCGAGGTATATTGAAATCATCATTCCGATCATGAGCACATTCCAGGCGAAGTAGGCACGTTTACGACCGCAAAATTTAGGGATATGGGAAGGTTTTAGGATGACCTGCGTCAGGTAGGAACATGATCTTCGCTGGCCTGGTGCCCTCATATCCTCGCATACCCGAAAAACTTCCCCTTCACATATTCCGACAACAACCCATACGCCCCGGCAATACCCACCATGCTCGCCAACAATCCCGGCGGCAACGGCTGCAAACCCAGCAGCGGCGCAAAAGGCAGGTAAGGCAACAGCATCGTTCCGGCAATCACCGCAACGCCCGACCACAAGAGCCAGGGACTCGGGCGGCTGCGCCAGGCACGGCGCGTGGTGCGAATAACCAGCAAAATCAGCACTTCGGTGACCACAGATTCAACAAACCAGGCGGTCTGGAAGGTGGATTCCTGCGCTTTAAAAACGAGCAGCAGCGCGCCGAACGTGAGGTAATCGAACACCGAACTTTGCGCGCCGAATACATACATAAAGCGCCGTATCAGCTTGATGTCCCATTTTTTGGGCTGTTGCAGCGTTTCTTCGTCTACCTTATCCGAGGCGATGAACAGCGCCGGAATGTCCGATAAAAAATTGAGCAGCAGTATCTGTTTCGGTAACAAAGGCAGGAAGGGTAGCATCAGCGATACCCCGGCGAGGCTGAACATGTTGCCAAAATTGGCGCTGGTGGTAATAAAGATGTACTTCAGGGTATTCACGTACGTACGGCGACCTTCCATGATGCCGTTCAGCAGCACGTCGAAGTTCTTGTCGAGCAACACGATTTGGGCGGCTTCTTTGGCCACGTCCACGCCGCTATCCACGGAGATACCCACGTCGGCGGCTTTGAGGGCCGGCGCGTCGTTGATGCCGTCGCCGAGGTAGCCCACCACATGGCCTTTGGCACGAAGCGCCCGGATGATCCGCTCTTTCTGGTACGGTTCCATCTCGGCGAACAGATCTGTTTTGGAGGCCAGCGTGGGCAAAGCATCGTCGGTGATATGTTGCAACTGCTTACCGGTCAGCACTTTGGATATAGATAAGCCGACGAGTTCCGCCGTGTGGCGCACCGTGTGCTCGCTGTCGCCGCTGATGATTTTTAAACGAACACCCGCCTTTGTCAAGTTGTTGATGGTGCTTTTTGCATCGGCTTTAGGCGGATCGAAGAGCAGGATCGTACCGAGGAAAATCATCCCGGCCTCGTCGTCGCGCTTGATGAGCGGGTCGCCCGTGACGTCTTTGCAGGCCAGACCCAGCGCCCGGTAACCCTCGCGGGCATTGCGTTCGTTGTCAGACAGAATGTTATCGCGTACGGAATCTAAGCGGGTCGGTTCAGCCCCCTCTCTTTCTGCCCACTGGCACACATCGAGCACGTTTTGCAAGGCGCCTTTGGTAATCATCCAGTGTTTGCCGTCCTGCTCCACCACCACACTGAGGCGTTTTCGGATAAAATCGTAGGGCACTTCATCCACTTTGGAAAAACCTTCGGCCGATAAACCGGGCAGCACGCGCAGGGCCAAATCAATGGGGTTGCTAAAACCGGATTCAAAAAAAGCGTTCAGGTACGCGTATTGCCTGACTTTTTCGGAGGGTTTGCCTTGCCAGTCGAGCGCAGCGTGTACGTTGACCACCCCTTCTGTGAGTGTTCCGGTTTTGTCGGAGCACAATACGTCGATCGCGCCGAGGTTTTGGATGGCCGCCAGTTTTTTGACCACAACTTTTTGCTCCGCCATGCGCAAAGCGCCTGAAGAAAGTGTGGTCATCATAATGGCCGGCAACAACTCCGGCGCCATGCCGATGGCCAGCGCCAGGGCGAAAAAGATGGATTCAATGGCGGGCCTTCCCAGCAACAGGTTTAAAACAAGGATGCCGATGGCGAGGAAAAGCGTCAGCCGGATCAACAAATAACCGAAGTCGTTGATGCCGCGCTCGAAGGCGGTGGGCGCTTCAGCCGATTGCAGATCGAGGGCGATTTTACCCAGTTCCGTGTCTTTGCCGGTTTTAACGACAAGGGCATCGGCCACGCCGCTCACTACGTTACAGCCCTGAAAAAGGACATGGCGTTTTTGTTGCGTTTCGTCTTCGGATGACGTGGGTACGGCGTCTTTTTCCACCGGAAACGACTCGCCGGTAAGCGCCGCTTCATTGACGTATAAATCGGTGGAAACCAGCAGCAGGCAATCACCCGGAATCTTGTCGCCAGCAGATAGGCGGATGCAATCACCCGCCACGATGTCTGTTTGCGCGACCTTCCCCCAAACCCCGTCGCGGCAGACCAACACCACAGATTTTACCAGTTCCCGCAATTTTTTCACCACTTTATCCGCCTTGTATTCCTGCCAAAATCCCAGGACGCCCGTAAACAGCAGGATGGCGAAAATAATGGCGGAATTGGTGAAATCGCCTAAGACAGCGGCCAATGCAACGGCCACCGCCAGCAGCAACACCAGCGGGTTTTTGAATTGCCGGAAAAAGAGCGATACGGCATTCCACCATTCCGGCGGCGTTTTTTCTGTTTGCCGGAGCAAACGCAAACGCCTGTTCGCTTCGCGCCGGCTCAAGCCCGTTTTCGTGGTGTTCAGGGTTTTGAGCCAGGCGTCCGCAGATTGTAGCCAGAAATCGTTTTTCATGAGCAGGAAGGGGTTTAGCAACGGTGTCAAAATAACTTCATTGAAAACAAATAACTTAAACGTAGCATTCCAAACCCTCCAAACCCATATCCCGTCACCAAATACAAATATGCGTAAATTCGCCGAAACGCCTTTGTATTTGTATTTTGAGCATTTGAAATTTTACGTCCAAGTGATTGAAATACAATAACAAATGGGCGATATCCGAAGATAAATCCAGGAGACTCATTTCATTTTTTGCTTCTTCTTTCAAACGGTCCACACCCTCCGCCAATGAAGAGAATCCACTGTTGCGAAAGTCCGCCACCTCTGCCCGGAGTTTTTCGATGACCGGTCGTTTTTCCTCCAGACAACTGAAAAGCAGCCAGCTTAGCAGCTTATGGTAGAAGTCCAATTCGTTTTTAGCCGCAACGATTTTTGCCTCCAAAGAAGCGATCACGGGCCATGGGCTTGATTTGAGTTTTGCTGATAATGAGATTGCAGGCTTCTCCATTGTTTCCATGGTCAGTTTGCTTAAAATGTGGTGAAATCGCTTACACGCTAAAGTTACAGGACACCTGTTTTAAAAATCAATGATTCGGGCGCAAGCAGTTATTGACCGTTGTCAATTATTACATGAACTTTTCACCATAGTTTTGCGACTTAAAATTTTAAACCATAACAATGCCTTACGTTACAGCGGAAGAAGCCCTGCAAACTATCCAGTCCGGCGAGCGTGTGTTCATACACGGAAGCGCCTGCACACCCCTTTATATGTTGAAAAAAATGGGTGAACAGACATCGCGGCTGCGCGATGTAGAATTGGTTTCCATCAGCCTCTACGGCGATGTCGAACTCGATAAACCTAAATATCATCCGCATTTTAATTTCAATTCCCTGTTCGTATCAGGCAGCATCCGGCAGGCGGTGAAGGAAGGCCGCGCCGATTATGTGCCCGTTTTTTTGAGTGAAATACCGGATTTGTTCAAGCGGAAAATCCTGCCCCTCGATGTGGCGATCGTGCAGGTGTCGGAACCCGACCGCCACGGTTACTGTTCGCTCGGCACTTCGGTCGACATTGCGCGTTCGGCCGTCAACACGGCCAAACACGTCATCGCCCAGGTGAACCCGCAGGTGCCGCGCACACACGGCGACGGTATGATGCACATAGATAGTTTTCATGCGATGGTGTTTCATGACGAGCCCTTGCAGGAAGTGCGATACGGTGACCACGTGGGCGAAACGGAAATGAAAATCGGCCGCTTTATTGCCGAACTGATCGATGACCGAAGCACCCTGCAACTCGGCATCGGCACCATTCCCGACGCGGTGCTGCGCTGTTTGGACAACCACAAAGACCTGGGTATACACACGGAGATGTTTTCCGACGGTATCATTGACCTGGTGGAAAAAGACGTGATAACCAACCGATACAAAACCATTCACCCCAACAAAACAGTCACGTCTTTCGCGCTCGGCACCCGGCGGCTCTACGACTATGTAGACGACAACCCGGCCTTCGCTTTCCTCGATGTCGACTATGTAAACGAGGCGTTTATCATCCGCCGCAACGCAAAAGTCATTGCCGTTAACAGCGCCGTCGAGGTAGATTTGACCGGACAGGTTTGCGCGGATTCCATCGGGACCTACCAATATTCCGGCGTAGGTGGACAGATGGATTTTATGCGCGGCGCAGCGCTGTCCGACGGCGGAAAACCCATTATCGCGTTGTCTTCCCGCACAGCCAAAGGAGTTCCCCGCATTGTGCCCCTGCTCAAGCCTGGCGCGGGCGTGGTGACCACGCGGGCCCATGCACATTACGTCATCACAGAATACGGCGTGGCGTTTTTATTCGGTAAAAACCTGCGACAACGCGCCAAGGCGCTGATCGAAATTGCACACCCTGACGACCGTGAAATGCTGGAAAAAGCAAGTGTAGAGCGGTTTAAGGAGTTTACTTTGTAAAAGAAGTTCCTCATGCACATTCACTCGTTCATTCAGATTTTCCTATACCTTTTCCGGTTGCCCAATGCAAGGGATGCCCACTGGCATAGATTTGATCGTATCGTGTTGGCGGTGAAACGATTGCGTACGGCATTTTTGCTTTTGTTATTGATTACATCTGTCGGTACTGCGGGTTATATGCTGATCGAAGGCGCAAGTATGTTCGATTCGTATTATATGACCATTATTACGCTGGCTTCGGTTGGATTTGCAGAAATTATTCCCCTGAGTACAACTGGACGTTTTTTTACCTCCATCCTGATTATCTTTAGTTTTGGTTTATTCACGTATGCTATCTCGACGATTGCCCATGTATTTGCGGAAGGCGGATTTTCTAAATTAATTAAGGAATACAACATGTTGGAAAAAATTCAATCCTTGAAAAATCACGTCATTGTCTGCGGTTATGGCCGCCACGCTACCGAGGTAGCCCAGGAACTGGCCAAACAAGGCGTAGTTTTTGTGATAGTGGAACAAAACCGGGAAAAAATTCAACTCCTGCGCAATACGACTGAGTTCCTGTATGTGGAAGGCGATGCAACCCAAGACGCTATTTTGACGGAAGCCGGTATCGACCATGCAGCCAGTCTGGTTCTTACCCTGCCCGATGATTCCAACAACATTTTTATCATCATTACAGCCCGCCAGCTCAACCCTAAAATAAGGATCATTTGCCGCGCCAATCAGCAGGCAGATGAAGCGAAACTTCGCCGCGCAGGCGCCGACCACGTGGTGATGCCCGAGCGAATCGGCGGCTTTTACATGGCCACCCTGATCAACAAACCCGATCTGGTGGAATTTTTCAACCTCATCAGCAATATGGGTCCGGCAAATGTCGTGTTCGAAGAACTTCCGGTCAATAAACTATCGTCAAAATATCAGGGAAAAACCATTGAAGAGAGCCATCTGGTGGCCGATTGCCGCATTCCCATCGTGGCGATCCGGGATTTAAACGGACAATACGTCCTGAACCCATCGCCGCAAACGCCGCTCCTGCCCGACACCCATATTGTGGTTTTCGGAAACCCCGAACAGATGAAAAAATTCAGGCAAATAGCGATGGGTGGGGTGTAAAAACCCGAACTACCGGCCTCTGTCGTGCAAGGCCAATATGGGCACCTTGACGTGTTCGGTCAGCACCCGCGAGACACGCTGGAAAATCAGTTTGTAGAGAAATGAGTGGTGGTGCGATATGACCACCAGGCCGTTGGCGCCAATGGTCTCGATAAAATTGTTGATCCCACCAGGCACACTGGCGGCGTGGAGGTAATGGAATTGACAGGCTGTGCCGGTCAATAATTGTTTCACCTTATCTTCCAGGGCCTTGTTAGGCTCCTCGCCCGGTTTGTTCAGGATGTGCAGGATGTGAATCCCGGCGTCCTGAATGCGCAGAATCTCCTTCAACACATCCACAGAGTCTTTGTCGATGCGCATATCGAAGTCTGTGGCCAGCACATAGTCCGCATGACGCAGGAATCTGGCTTTGCCCGGAATTGCAAGCACCGGAGTATGCACAGCCGATACGACACCCGAGGCCGTGGCGCCCATCACAGCACCCCGCAAACCGGTCGCTCCGGTGGTTCCCATCACGATCAGGTCGGCGTTCTGATCCTGCACAATTTTTTTGATCATGCTTACCGGGAAACCGATTTCACCGGAAGTCGTGATGGTAAGTCCTTTGAACGCCTGTTTTTTGCGGAAACGGGCAGCCCACTTTTCCAGGTCATGTTTCCGCCGTTCATAGTATTCATCGATCCAGAGCGCGCTGTATATGTCATTGTCTACGCCCTCATTGGGAAAAATCACGTGCAACGCATGTACAGCGGCCCCTGAACGCAGGGCGAGTTCAAGCGCGAAGTTCATCGCGTTATCGGCGCTTTTGGAAAAATCGGTTGGAACGAGAATCTTTTTCATTTTTATCTGCCGGGTTGGTGATTGGGAACAAAAATCCTTGCATTAAAATCCGATAAAAAGGATTTCCGTCAACCGGGAAGGTGACTTTGGACATAAACCCTGCCCATTGATGTCAGGTGCGCGCGCGCAGAAATGCAATCGCCGCGTACATCATTTGCCTGATTTGAATCCGGCAAAATACAAACCCCTGCTGCACCAAAAAAAGCGCCAAGATCAAAAAAGGCGAAGTCATACCCGTAAACGCTTCCAACAGCCAATAAGCCGCTACCAAAACCAATTGCAAACCCACGAATCCGAACAACAAACCCCAAAAAAGGGCTTTGTTTTTTCGGAAAACACGCCAAGCGATTTTGATAGAGGTCAGGACAGAGGCCCCTGTTTGCAGGCGTTGTAAGCGACTGATAACCGACCAAATGAACAGCAAAGCCAAGCCAAGCAACCAAATTGCCAACAGCCCGAATACGCCCCAAACCACATATATTTCAGAAGGAAAATATTGAAGCGCAGGCTCCAGAAACACAAGTGTCGGAAGCCAAATTACTACGGTCCACACCAGCGCGAGGGTCAGAAAAAACAGGCTTATTTTCAAAAAAGGAAAAAAATTCGCCGCGCCACCCTGCCAAAACGAGCGCCCGGAGGCCTGTTCCGGCGAAGCGGCGCACGACAACAGTCCGCCGTCAATAAACACCGAAAAAATCAGCCACACCAGCAGCAGCCAGCGCAACTGACCAATCAAAGGTGTGATGGACGCCCCGTGTACTTTCAGAAAATCGGTTAGCACCGTGTGGTCGTAGTTCGCCAGCAACTTATTGATTTCCAAAGAATTGCCGATCGATGCATGCAATACTTCATACACCTGCATGCCCAGCGTCAGCGCCAGACACAACTGAAAAAAGTAGACGATGCCGGCAATACGCCATTGCCGTATACCAACCCTGAAACCATGTAAAAAAGCGTCCTGCAAATTCATCGTTTATAGTTGGTTTAGAACGGTTTAGGAAGTTTAGAGGTTTAGATGACTTTGAGCAACTAACTGCGTTTGAATTCCGTCGTCACTAAGGTGGATGTTCAACGGTAGCGTGGCGTTTAGGCCGCCGGTAAAAGGCCATTTATGGCCGTTGAATTCAATAAATACGGCCATAAATGGCCTTTTACCGGCGGCATAAACGCCGCGCTACCGTTGAGATTACCGCGCTGCAACAACGATGAGAAAATTTACACAGTTAGTCGATCAAAGAACTATAGAGGGTTTAGGGGGCTTGATTATCACGGAATTAATGACTTTGTTCTCTTCCAAACCGGTTCATACCAGAAAACTGATTGTTTGCATCAAATTTTGAATCCAAAATATTGCTTTGGCTGCATATTTCCAAAGCGGGGCCGTTTCGGGTTGCAGCGTGAGGCTGTTGTTGTTCAGGTCAACGTCGAGCCCCAGTTTTTGCTGCGGGTCTATTTGTGCCGAGACTACTTTTAAACCACTCGTAAACTCAAAAACTTTCATACCTTCTGTGCCCGACCAATGCAACATTTGTGTACTGCCGTCCTCAAACGTCACCAAAATATCAACCGGAAATACCCAGTCTCCTTTTCGCTGCACTTCCACCTTCGAAAGCACAGGCCGCTGCCCGCTACCGCTTTGGTAGGTAAAATCAGCGGCATCGGTCCCAAAAATGCCCTGTGGTGCAAACAAGGTCTCGTTCGAAATATGGGTGACCGCATAATCAAGCACCACAGCATCGTATATGCTTGTTTCAAATAATTTGTACACCTGCTGCGCAAACGCAGTGTCGGGTTGGGTCCTTAATTCCGTTTTCAAAACGGCCATAAAGTCGCTGCCGCGCGGATGTCTGAATTTCCAGCCTTCGAAATAGGCCTTGATAATTTGGTCCATTTTCGCTTCTCCTACAAGCTCCTGCACGGTGCGCAGGGAGGTGGCGGTTTTGCTGTAAATCAGGGATTTGAAATTCGATTCCGAAAAAAACCAGCCCGGTCGCGCCACAGTGCCCTCGCGCGGGTTCCGCATGGTGGTATATTCCAGGCGGGTGAGTTCGCGGTTGTCGAAACGGTACCCGAACACATCCATCAGCGCATGTTTTTCACCGTAAGCCGCATCGATGATCCGGTCTTCAAAATAGGTGACAAAACCCTCGTCGAGCCAAGGCTCTTCCTTTTCGTTGGAGGCTACCATCCCCATAAAATATTGATGCACAAACTCATGCACCACCAGCGATTCCGTGACGCGGATATTTTCCGGCATCCCGTAAAAAGTGCCTGTGGTAATAAGCGTAGGATATTCCATCAGCCCGGAGCGCAGCCCGTGAAACGGCGGGTCCACCACCGTGATGCTGGGGTATGGGTATTTTCCGACGTGTTTGTCCAAATATTCGAGCGCAAATTTCAGCGCCTTCCGGTAGCGTGGACCCAAAGCAGCGTGTTCGGGCGAGATCAGCAGGCGGATTTGTACGTCCTTCCAGCGGTCTTCCTGCACCGTAAAACGGGGATAAACCGACCAGGCGAAATCTATCACATCTTCCACGTGATAATGCCGGGTGGTGGTGGCATTGCCGTTGTTTTTTTCGTCCACAAGGCAGCCCGAGGCGCCCATCACAAACTTATTGTCCGCCGTGATATGCACGTCATACACCCCAAAATCGGCGTAAAATTCCGTTTGCCGGAAAAACTGGTGGCAGTTCCAGTCCCATTTACCCGCCTTGTTTTGTTCGAAAACACCCAACTGCGGAAACCAGTGGCAAAACAGGTAAAAATCCTTGCTGTACCCGGCCCTGGCAATGGTTTTTGGCATCTTGGCGCGCCATTTCAAGTGAATAACGGCGGTTTCGCCCGGCAAAATGGGTTTGGCAAGGGGCGCCCCCAAAACCGTTTGGTCATCGGTATTGCCGTCATCCGCTTGGACGTAACGCATGTTCGTGGTCAAATCCGCCATTCCAGCACCCGCCAATTTCTTAATGCCGGATGTCGTATTTACTACGGCCTCCATGTCCAGTTTATCTACGGTTATCCACCCCCATTCATCCTTGGTACGGTTGGTAAAACTTTGTCCGAAAATATTGGGCGCTCCTTTCAAAAACGTGGATTCCGTGTTTTTGAAAGCGTTGAGGTACAGGTAAAACCGCAGTTCGCGGATGGGCTCCGGCGTTTGATTCGTGAACCGGATGGTTTGCGTGGCTTCGATGCCTTTGCTCCGGTCGTCGAGTGTCACATTTATATCATAATTCGCAGGACGAAGGCTGAGCGGCTGCCGGAGAAAAGGGTCGCACTGAGCGGATCCTGTTTGCGCGACAAAAATCAGCAGAAAAAACAGGGATAAAAGGCAAAAACGACGGTCCATCTTGTTTTTTTTCTGGTAAAAAAGACGAACTGCAAAGAAAGGGAGAATTGTGGTGTTTGTGGTACTTACCCTGGCATCCTCTGCGGAGTTGATAAAACTCAATGTCTGCCCTGACTGCCGTCACGGCATTAAAAACAAACCGCGCCGAACTTTGTATACAGACTGCAAGTGCGATTTCCATTATTCCTTCCATTTTCCAATCAACACTATGCGATACGGAATACTTTTGATGATTTGATTATCGGCTATCCGGCAGCAGTTCAATGCGCGCAACCCTAAAAGTCCCGTGACCCAGGAAGCATATCTGGGAAAAAACCCGCGCAAATACCCCGAATTGGAACGCTCCAGGGTGCAGGCCGGCGATGAAATAAAACGCGAACGCGAGGCGCCGCAAACAAAATTGAGTATCCGCTTGAGCGTAAAAAAAATCACCACAAAGGGCACAAAGTCACACAACGCTCAAAAAAACTTTGTGTGACTTTGTGAACTTTGTGGTGAATAATTTATGAGCCATAATGACACGATTTTTTCAAAAATACTGCCATTTTTTCCGAAAACTGCCGTCTTTTTATCTTGGAAAGAGATTTGCTATGAGCAATAATAAAGTGTAGCCCGACAGCCATTCATCAATTATACAACCCATATAGCCAACGCAAAGTGGTTTTGAACGCAGTAAGGGCTAAGACAACCTGACAATCAATATTTTACCCTCCGAAGTCGACAAGGCGAAGGAGGGCTAAACCATCTAAACACACTAAACTACTCTAAACCAACAATACCATGTCATACGAAGATTTCACAATTAAAGCCCGGGAAGCCATCCTGAAAGCACAGCAGACCGCCGCAGGCTATGAACAACAACACGTAGACAGCGCGCATTTGCTGAAAGCCATGTTCGATATCGACGATTCGATCACCGATTTTCTGCTCAAAAAAGCGGATGTCAACATGACCCGTTTTAAAACCGATCTGGACAAACTCATCTGGGAGACCCCGCGCGTACAAGGCGGGGCTGACAAGCAATACCTTACCGCAGAGGCCAACAAGGCGATCTCCACGGCCAAAAGCATGCTGAAAGACTTTGGCGACGAGTATATTTCCCTGGAAATCCTGTTGCTGGGTATCGCCAAAGGAAATGACAAAACCGGCAAAATGCTACGCGAAAACGGCGCTACGGTGGAGGTACTGACTGCAGCCGTCAAAGAATTGCGGAAAGGGCGGAAAGTCACCGAAGAAACTACCGATAATGTATACAATGCGCTGCAAAAATACGCGATCAACCTGACCGACCTTGCGGCAAATGGCAAACTCGACCCGGTCATCGGCCGCGATGAGGAGATCCGCCGGGTGTTGCATATCCTCTGCCGCCGGAAAAAGAACAATCCGATCATCATCGGTGATCCTGGCGTGGGTAAAACGGCCATCGTGGAGGGTATCGCCTGGCGGATCGTACGCCAGGACGTACCGGAAAGCCTGCAATCGAAAAAAATCTTCTCGCTCGATATGTCCTCGCTCATCGCAGGCGCCAAATACAAAGGCGAATTCGAAGAGCGCCTGAAAGCCGTCATCAAAGAAGTGACCGACTCCAACGGCGAGGTGATCCTGTTCATCGACGAGATCCACACCCTTGTGGGCGCCGGTGGCGGACAAGGCGCCATGGATGCTGCCAACATCCTCAAACCGGCCCTGGCCCGCGGCGAATTGCGCACCATCGGCGCCACCACGCTCGACGAATACCAGAAATATTTTGAAACGGACAAAGCCCTCGAACGCCGTTTTCAATCGGTATACATAGACGAACCCGGCGTGGAGGA
>Ga0105046_10008956_pt1 | contig 15692 bp, 10 predicted proteins | sample MAT03_FD_78385 | JGI IMG/M metagenome (GOLD analysis project Ga0105046, IMG submission 78385) | Freshwater microbial communities from Lake Fryxell liftoff mats and glacier meltwater in Antarctica - MAT-03 (megahit assembly) | ecosystem: Environmental > Aquatic > Freshwater > Ice > Liftoff...
CAGTCGACCGGGTCGGCATCCTCGACGCTGATTTCTTAAGCTCGATACCGTGCCTGCACTTCCACCTATCAACGCTTAACCTGACCGTTACCGGCTTCGGCCCAAACCCAAGTGCCTCGCTGGATTGCTAGCCCTTGGCGAGTAGAGGAACTGCCCCTCCAATGTTCTGCCGGATTTGTCCCGGCGCTTCCGACTGTTCCGAATCTTGTCCCGGTCGTCAAGCCAGAACGCAGGTCCTGCACCAGTCATGATCTCGTCGCGGAGGCTGTCCTCGATCTGCCTCCTGGCATGAGGACAAGGTGTCTCGCGCGACGCGTCGGAACGACAGCTAGAGATGATGCAATTCGGAGATCGCGTCGATTTCTCTTGTCACTACCTGAGTTAGTTGGTCGGTCAACGATTCGCGCAGCTGATTCAGCTGAGCGGACACCTGGCCGTGTATCTGAAGACGCAGTTCAGCCCGTGCCGTATCGATCTTGCCGTCCCGCAACACCATCCCAACAACCACCTTCGGTATGCTGATCGACTCAGCCCGTGCACGTGCCTTTTCCATTCCTAGAAACGCAACAAAAGAGGCCGCAGCCGCTCCGACCACCAAGCCGATTAGCCAGCCGACCGGAGCGAGAGCGGTAGCGGCCAACAATGCCGTTCCGCTGCTGCCACAGAGTATCGCCGTAATGATTCCTACGATTCCACCAGTCACGCCGGCCACCACGTAATTGAACTCCTTCAGCATGTCGGGAACTTGGGGGTCGCTCAGCCCGGTTGGGGCGACGCGATCGCTCGTGCCTACCAGCATGTCGCGTTCGCTGCGCAGGTCATGCGCACGAAACCAGGCCTGCAACTCATCAAGTACCAAGGTTGGCAGGCCGTTCGTGATTTGCTGGGTTGCCGAACCGACGATTTTCGCTACTTCAGGCGCAAACTGGCTCGCCCGTGACTCAACGCTCGCTTTCAGATCGGCGATTCTCCCGCCCGTGTCGCGGAACGTCAGCAAGGCCGGACGAATTCGCTCGTCGAAAAGCCCAACCGTGATGCGGTCCGCGATCTCATCCGCCAACTTCTTGATGTCTCGCTCGATCGCCGTCGTCACCTGCTCTCGCAGGAAACGCGGTAAATCGTGCCGGAGTTTTAGCTGCGTCGCCTTCATTTTCTGTTTCAGCGCGGGCGCAATCGCCAGTCCCTCGGCTATTGCCGCATACGGACGCTCGCTGCGCCGAATTCTCGACCGATCGACGAATAGCTCGTCCCCGACGATTTGTGGGACGAATGGCCACTGGCTGCTGCCTCCGGTCAGAATCACGGTGGCGATGCGGGCTGGATCGACGCCCGCAGCTTCTAGACCATTGACCATACAGTTCTTGAACCAGCCGATCAGGTCCGTAGGCTGGTCCCGCCCCACAAGTGGTGAGCGGCCCTCGGTGGCTGCCAAGAAGCGGGCGAACGCTGGCGACGGCCGATAGCGACTCGCCCGTTCGACGAATGCCGGCCAAGTGGCATCGCTTAACCGACCAAACCGGCCGGCGGTTCGCGAATACGAACCGGTACAGTTGCGTCGAGCCATGTCGCTCGAAAAGCCATCCTTCAGATTCCGGCAGTGGTAGCTGATGAGGAAGAACTCGTCCGCCGCACTCAAATTCCCTGCGACGGTCGAGTTCTGCTCCATCAGCCACTGATAAAATAGGTCATCGAGCAGGCGACCGCCCAGATGCATGTCGCCCCACGACTTTTCGATCTTGCCTCGCAAGGTGAACGCGAAGTCACACGTTCCGCCGCCGAAATCGATCACCAAGACGCCTCGCAGCGCGTCGGTCGCTGCGATCGTCTTGTCGTTGACGTGATAGAAGAGCCCACCCAAAGGCTCGTCGCGCGTCTTGATTGTTCCGTAACCGGCATCGGCCGCCAGTTCGCATATAGCCTGGCGAAATTCCCGATCCGATTCGGCGGGCACGCCGAAGATCACTTGTCGCGTGAGGGGGTCAACGTCGATGTACTGGCGCCGAGCATTGTTGAGGACTGCGCGGAGGAATGCTGCGGCGTGCCTTCGCGCCTCGGGCGACGTGACAACATCTGGCTTGAACTGGGCGTGTAGCGAATAACCGCGCCGATCTTCCGGCGTCGCTTCGGCGTACTCCTCGTACGCCGTGCGGCCGATCAACGGCTCTTTCCCGTCGCGATAGAGAATCGCCGTGTCTATCCCGTCGCGCCCGTCACCGCCCAAATCGATCCCCTTGGGGTTGACCTGATCGTCGGGGCATTTGCAGAAGTAGGTGTTCGCTGTTCCAAAGTCTATCGCCAGTACGCCGAGTGTAGTCATTTCATCGCCCCCGATGCTTGCGAACCAGTCCTATTGCCTGAACTTCGCCGCGGAAGAGCACCGGTTCCTGTTCGACGCGAACCGTGTCGCCGATCTCGATATGTCCGAATACCCTGTAATGGAGACGCATCGACTCGTTCCATGTCAGCAGCGACTCTTCGCTGCGGGCAACGGCCTCCGGGTTGCGCCCGAGCTGTTGGATCGGCGGCACGCGAAATTGCGCGGGGCCATCCAGCCCGTCAAAACCAGCGTCGCGCGCCGCCGCGATCACATCTTCGGCCGCGCCGGGCAACCGCTCCGTCGTTGCCGCGAACAGCTCTACGATCCGTCGCCCGAGCGCTGAGCACTGCTTTGCGTCGGCCTTGCGGCCTTCGGTGTCGATCGCGCCAGCAATCGCCTCGGAAGTGGTCTCGACAAGTGCCACTACGATGATCACGGCGGTGTGCAGCCATTGCTCCAGCGACTGACGCACTGACCGTTCGAGAATCGACTTGTCGTAGGCCGACTGGCGCAGTGTGAAGGCGAGCAACGCGATCAGCCCAACGTAGATTGCGACTCTAATGACCGCCCGGCGGCCCGACAGCCGTTGCCAAACAGCGGCAAGCGGATTCACGGAGAGGAAGGCCCAGGCTTCGGCGACTGTCGCGACGCCCAGCACTCCGATCAGGGTATTGGATGCCGCCTCGTTGCGCGACGCGAAGTTGACTGCCCAAGTGGTGACGAACGCGCCGATGGGAGCACCGACAAGGATGCCAGTGTCGCGGGCGCCGAGCAGGTACATGCCGATCGGCCCGCCGACGAGCACGCCAAGCCCGGCGCCGAGCATCGCGGCCGTAGCCACTCGCGCCGGGTAGAGTTCAGATGTGGCGGGTAGGGGTGGGCTCCTGAGTTCGGGTGCCAGGTGAGCAAACTTCAGCGGGAGTGCGTCGAACTCAGAATCGTTCAGAGATCGGCCGACAAGCTGTTCGAGGAAACCGCTTCGAAACAGGCCTTCATGGAGCTTTATGCGGGCGGCTACCATCGCGGCGTCAAGCGCGTCGGTCGACGGGCAGGCGGCAGCACCGAGGTTGGCAAAATACGCCTGGGCCGACGCATCGATCAGGGCCGGGCCAACAAGTCGCTTGACCTCGAGTGCGGCTGCGAGGGCCGCTCGATTCTTGAGCATGGTTTTGTCCGGCGAGTATGGTTGGGATAACTCATGACATCTAGAGAAGCATACGCCATGCCGATCATGGTTTCGGGGCTCAGAGGAAGCGTTTGCATTGCCGCCGACCACCATCGATTCCGGCTTTATGCAGGTGCCGATCGCGTTCGAGACAATGATAAATCGGGACAGTCGAAATTCGTAGCGGAACGGCGACCATTCGCTCAACCGTCGAACGTCATGGACATGCCCGACGAAGAACTTCGGCGCGGCTAGATGAGGAGTCAGGTCGTGAGTCCCCTCGCTTCTGCCCGAGCTGCGGCGCGCGGCGCATGGCCGAGAGCGCGCGGCATCTGGTGGAGGAGGCGCAACAACAACGGACACCCACTTTGTAGGAAATCTCCTACAAAAACTGACGCCGTTTTCCGAACGACTCGAGCTTTTGCCCGGTCGATGATGGGTGCCATGACCTACCCCCGCTCGATTCTGGTACCACCCGGCTCTGCCGGCACTTTTCACTGCGTCTCGGGCTGCGTGCGCCGCGCCTTTCTCTGCGGTGAGGATCGGCTGATGCGAAATCGGACACCCAAGAGTCACCGCGGAGACCGGCGCACCAGCGCAAACTGCGGCGTACGGAAGCGAGCGTCGCAAACGGACGGATCGACTGGATGTCCAGTCCCCGCCACCGATCGAAACTGGATGTCCAGTCCCCGCCACCGGCAAAACCGCTCACCGGCATCCTGCCGTTAACGCAAGTAGTTTGTCGTCAGCCTCTGGCCATCGCCAATATCGCTGGAATTGACAGTGTTTCCGTGTAGGGACTCAGCACTACCTCGCGCCTTTCTATAGCCATCACAGACATGCGGTCTGCTAACTCATTGCCTTCAACGCCGGCATGGCCTTTCACATGGCGAACCTGAATTTGGTTAGCGATCTCTAGGTAGAGTGCATGGGCGGCTTTAATGATATCCAGATTTTTTATCTCGCCACCTTTCTTCTTCCAATTATTCGCTTTCCAGCCGGATGCCCACGTGGTAACGCAATCAATGGCGTATTTGGAGTCGCAGTGAATTGTGGCACTGTAACCGCTTGCTACGGCAGCCTTGGCAAATATAATCGAATGCTGGAGGCCCAGCAGCTCAGCTGTATTGTTGGTTCCGGACGGATTGTACAAACCAAACCAAAGTTGCCTTAGAATCTGATTTTGGTAAATCGCGATGCCCGTGCCTGCCTTGCCAGGATTGGGATCGCATGCGCCATCGCAGAAAATATCCACGTTGGCGCTAAGCATCCCATCGGTGGCAGCAGCTCTGCTTTTTGGCTTTTGCTGTCGGGCAGGTTTTGCGGATACTCCTGATTCTTTGGCGAATGCTGCTTCGGCCAGGGTCAAGCTTGGAAACGATTTGAATTTCGCCTTGGGAAAGCCTTTGACGAGTTTTTCTGCTTCGGCCCAAGTGGTGTATATGCCAGGCTTCTGGCCTACCCATATCACGTAATATTTATTCGCTGGCATTGTTGTCTCTTGTTTATGGTGGGTGTAGCCCGCGTGAGGTGCGGTGAGGCACGAGCCGCATCGAGTTGGTATGGATCGCGGACGCAGCAGGCTCTTTATTGTTAGCCTTTATAGTCGATCCGGCCCGCTGCGCTCACCGGCATCCTGCGTTTACAGCATCCTACTCGGGCTTCCCGCATTGAGCCCGCGTAGGATGCGTTGAGCAAGGGTTTGAAGGCGATCGCGTAAGGGGGCTGACCATTGCCTAGTCGAACGATGCAGCCGAAGAGTGCCCGTAGCGATCACGCGCCGAGCGCCTTTGCTGATCTCAGCTCGGCGTGCCGCCGGATTTACGAGCCAGCTCATCTTGCTCGTTGACCCAGCGATTCACGGTTCGGCCCATGCGCGCAATCATCGCCATGTTAAAAAAGTGCATGGCACCGAGCACCAGCAGGGTGACACCAATGCGCGAGCCGACCGCCGGCACGATATTGATCTCGTCGGCGTGCCAGCCGCTTAATCGATAGCAGATGAATCCGAGGTTCACTAGATAAAAGCCGATCACTAGCAGGCGGTTGGTGGATCGGGCCAGTTCAACATCTTGGCCGAAGCAGCGGATCAAGAACATCTCGCCGCTGCTCGACAGCTCGCGCGCCACCCAGGCGGTCATCCCGATCGACACCAGCAAGTACACGGCGTAGGACAGGTGCATTACGACAAAACCATCAAAACCATTCATCTCTGCTGCTCCACTTGAAAGGAGAGCAGAGCTTGCCTGGCACTTTGGGGCGCGGCATCCGGATTGGTCATTCTGCAACAACTTTTTTTGTACACCGAATGATGCCAATACAATCAATCAGTTGCGCAGTTGCAGAAAGATCAATCTGCAGCACCACGAGCGCCGGCCGGGTGTTTGCCGAGTTCGGCGCGCCGATACTGCCCTGGTACCACACCGAGTTCTTCCTTGAAGGCGAGGTAGAAGGCCGACTGCGAACTGAAACCCACCGACAGCCCTACCGACAGCACCGATGCGCGCGGCTCGTCGATCAACATGCGCTGCGCGGCGGCGACACGGTAACGCCGCACCAGACGCGAGAACCCGAGCTGCAGCCGCGCGTTCACCAGTTCCGACAATTGATGGGTGCTGAGCTGCATCAGCTCGGCAACCGAACCCAGATTCAGGGCTTCGTTCTGATAAATTCGATCCACTTCAAACAACTGCCGCAGGCGCGCCAGCGCTGCGTCCTCGTCCACCTTGCCCAGCGTCGATTGCGCATAACTGCGGCTGACCGCCTCGCTGGCCTTGCTAACGAGATCGGGCACCGCCAGCAACAGCCATCCCACCAGCAGAAAGCCGAGTGCGATGAAGCTCGCATAGGTCCAGGCATAGCTGGTCCAACTCAGCCATTGCGGCGTTAGCATTCCCACCGCCGCTAACACCAGACCCATCAGCCCAAAAATCGCCACGACCGGTAATTCCAGCCGGAACCAGCGCCGCTGCGCCCGCAAGCGATACAACAACAGGCCGAGGTGAATGGCAAAGGCGGTACCCATCACTAGCGCCAATGGAACGGCGAGAGGCAGCGGCGTCAGCCAGGCCATCAAGCTCACGGTCAGCGGCAGCAGCCATTCCGCCCGGTGCCAGCGATTAACGGGTCGCAATACGCCCAGCAAGAGCCAGTAAAAGCCGAGCGACTGCAGGAACAGGATCATCACGTAGCTGCGTCCCGGCTGCGCATGGGCTACGCTCAGCAGCTCGGCATTGCCAAATTGGGTGAGCGCCAGACCGCTCAGCATTAGATAACCGGCCACGCGAGATCGCAGCGGCAGTTCGACCTGCCGGTAAGCGGTGGCCAGCGCCAACGCCAGCAGCAGCGCCATGCCAACGGCATAACCAAGCAGCAGGGACATGATCAGGGGCATGCGGGTGAATATCGCAGAAAGCGGCGTCCATGGTCGCGCTTGGTGGGGGTTCGATCTGTGATCGAACGTTTCTCCCCCGCAATGCAGGAACAGCGGCAGCGCATTGCGGCACAAACCTTTTCCTCGTCATTCTGCGCAGTAAGTTGGGCATAGTCCCGCAATCCACTACCTTGTCTCACTGGAGGCCGCGATTGCGCGCGGAATGACAAAGACCATGGATCACCACATCAGTTTGACTCACACCCTGTGCTTGCGCCAACAGCAGTCCGCGCGCTGGCCAGTGCGGCTTTTGCCCAGCGTGCGTAATCGAGGGCGGATGGATGTAAGCCGTCTGCTGCGAGCAATTCTGGGCGTTCAACGGCTTGACGCGTGAGCGCTGTGATATCGATGAAAACCACGCCCAGAGGCTGGCTTTCTTGCGCGGCCAGCGCGTTGTACTGGTCGATCTCGCTGGCCACTTGCGCGGCATCGCGGCCGAGTTGTTGCGCGAACGGGGTGTTGCCCCAATCGGGGATCGACAGCAGCAAGACGCGCTGGGCGTGTCCGCCAGCGTAGGCAATGGTTCGCTGCAGCAAGGCGCGCAGATGCTGACGATAGTGTTCCGCAGGTCGACCGCGGTATTGATCATTCACGCCGATCAGCAGCGTCACCAGTGCGTAGGGCGGCGTCGGGGCTGTGGCGGTTTCGCTATCGGTCAGGGCCACGCTCTCGCCGCGCTCGGCGGCATCCAGCGCGGTGGCCAGTTCGTCGGTGGTCCAACCGGTGCGCGCGATGATCTGCGGGCGGGCCATGTCCAGCCCTAGTTCGCGTAACTGTGTGACCAAAACTTCCGGCCAACGATCGGCGGGCGCCACGCTCTCGCCGATGGTGTAGGAATCGCCCAAGGCGAGATAGCGCGCCAACCGCTCGCTTACCGCCAAGGCCGACACCATGAAAAAGGGTCCGCGCGCCTCACGCCACCGCAGCCAGCGGCCTAGCGCGCAGCGCGAGGTGTCCGACAAAACCATCAATGGTGTCGATGACGCGCTCCATGACGCTGGCTTCCGGCAATAAGGTGATGCGGAAGTGATCACGATAGGAGACGTTGAACGACGATCCCGGCACGATCAGCACTTGTCTTTGATCGAGCAGATCGAGTGCGAACTGTTGATCGTCAAACCCGGGCACTGCATTGGCATCCACACCGACGAAACCGTACATCGCGCCCATCGGTGCCACAACGCGCAAATAGCGGCTGCGTTGTACCGCGCGCAATAACGCGGCGCGCGTTTCATATAAACGGCCACCCGGTTGGCAAAGGGCGGTGTGCGTGTCCGGCCCGCGTAAAGCGGCGGGAATGGTCCATTGCCCTTGCACATTGCTGCACAAACGCAGCGCCGCTAATAAATCCAGGCTGCGCAGATAATCACGCGCCGCGGCCACGCAGCCGCTGGTCACCATCCAGCCGACCCGATAACCACAGGCGCGGTGCATTTTCGACAAACCGCTCATGGTGACGCATAAGGTATCGCGCAGTAGCGGCGCCATCGCGTGGAATTGCGCGCCGTCGTAGAGCAGGCCTTCGTAAATCTCGTCGCTAAACACCACCAGCCGATGTTTTTCGGCCAAAGCGGCAATCGCTTGCAATAGCGGTTTTGGGTAAACCGCGCCATTTGGATTATTTGGATTGATAATCACGATGGCGCGCGTGCGCGGCGTAATCATTCGCTCGATTTCAGCCGGATCAGGCAATCCTTGCCGTTCCGGCGGGCACGGATAATGCACCGGCTGGCCGTCATTTAAGATCACCGCCGCCGTCCACAAGGGATAATCCGGTGCCGGCACCAAGACTTCATCACCGGGATTGAGCAGGCCGCGCAAGGCTAGGTCGATTAACTCGCTGACGCCATTGCCGATAAACACGTGGCTGATATCCACCGCGGTGCAACCACGCGCGTGCATGCTTTCGACAATGGCTTCGCGCGCTTCGGTAAGCCCTTGCTGATGGCAATAGGCTTCACTGTGGCGCAAGTTGGCGGCCATCGCTTCGCGAATATGGGCTGGCGTCTCAAAGCCAAAACGGCCTGGATTGCCAATATTCAAGCGCACGATAGGGATACCTTTCTGCTCGAGATCAAGCGCGCGGGCGTGCAGCGGCCCGCGGATGTCGTAACGGACATCGGCTAGGCGCTCGTTATGCGGGATTGGGCGAAGCACGGTTAGTTAGAAATTCGTGAAGAGGTGGCTCAGCGTACCTACAAAACAGGTGAGTGCTCAAGGCAAAAATGCGGGCGAAAGCAGGCAAATGCGCATTGATTCAGCTGCTAGCAGCCTCAGTTAGCCGCAGAGGGCACGTTTGTCGCACTGTTGAGCACGTGTGATGAGGTTGGGGTAGACGTGGGTGAAACTGAGCGACTGGAAGAGCAAGTACAGCGTCTGCCGGCTTCCGAGCTGGCCAAGTTCCGCGCGTGGTACATCGAGTTCGACGCACAGGTGTGGGATCGCAAGATCAAAGCTGCCGCAAGATCCGGGAAGCTTGCCGGGTTACTCGCCGAAGCGCGGAGTGAGTTCGAGTCAGGTCAGTATCCAATGGTTTTGGATCGGAGCTCATGGCGAGTTTGACGAGCTCGTCGGCTAACTATGCATTCGTCCAGCATTTCGCCGGGCACGGGGGCAACGGTGCGCATGGTCTTTTCCCGGCAGTGGTCATCCACGATTTCGACATCATGACCAGCTTAACTCGGCAAACGCTCAGCGCCTCTGAGCGCCATAAACCCGTCCTGCAGCGCATCTAGGGCTTGAGTGCCGAGGGCGCCGAGGTCGGGGCGGCCGTCGTGTTCGAACCAGTAGCGCATCGTGGCGCGGATCACGCCGATTGCCGCGCCGGCCAGCATGCGTGCACGCAATTGCGCCTGTTCGGTGGCGCCGAAGTGCGGTGCAAAGGCCTGCGCCATGGCTTGTTCCCAGTCGTGATCGATCTCATGTTCGCGGGCGATCAGCGCCGGCGCGCTTTGGATCAGGCGTTGTTGGGCAATCAGCTGTTCGCGATTGGCGGCGTATTCGCGCGCCATCAAACGGGCGATCGCGCGCAGGCTGACAAATGGGCTTTGCTGGCTGGGCGCACCCTCCAACAATTCCAAAAAGCGCTCCAGACGCTCGGCGCGATGCGGAAAAGCCAGCGCTTCTTTGTTGGCGAAATAGCGGAAGAAGGTGCGCCGGCTGACACTCACATCGGCGCACATGTCGTCGATGGTCGTTGCATCAAAACCGTCGCGATGAAAACGCAAGTTCGCGGCACGCACCAACGCCCGTCGAGTGGCGTCTTTTTTGCGTTCGCGCAGCGGTAGTGATGACTTCTTCATACGCGAAGGATATAAGGAGCGCGTGTGCAATGTGCCACTCAGTGCCAAACGAGTCTCAGTGCCAAATTCTATTGCCGCCGATTGCGGCGAACTTCACTGGTCAGCAAATGAGCCTCCGGCATTTACCGCCGACGCGATTGCCGCCATCGTCGCGCAGCCGCGGGAGACCGCGTATGTCGTGCGCGATCCGGCGTCCGGCGCTATCGGGGTGGGCTTGGGTGGACGTTTGCAGGCCGCGCCGCAGCAGGGTGCTTGGCCGCTGATTGGATCATTGCCGCCGCTCTATCCGGAGTGGTTGGGTGATCGCGGTTTTGCGCAAGTGCACGGCACGCGCTTTGCGTACGTGGGTGGTGCGATGGCCAATGGCATTGCCAGCACGCAGATGGTCATAGCGCTGGCGCGCGCCGGCTGTTTGGGCTTTTTTGGTGCGGCAGGCTTGTCGATTGGACGGGTCGCGGCGGCCATCGATGAGTTGCAGCGGGCGTTGGACGGCGATCGTCTGCCTTGGGGCAGTAATTTGATTCACAGCCCCAGCGAACCAGCCCACGAAGAAGCGGTGGTGGACTTGTACCTGAGCCGCGGGGTGCGCTTGGTCGAGGCCTCTGCTTATTTGCGTTTGACCCAGGCGGTGGTGCGCTATGCCTGCAGCGGCTTAAGCCGCGCCGCCGATGGCAGCGTGCTGCGCCACAATCGGGTGATCGCCAAGATTTCGCGCAGCGAAGTGGCGCGGCAGTTTTTGCAGCCCGCGCCGCAAGCCTTGCTCGACAAGCTGCTGGCGCGCGGCCTGCTGAGCGCGCAAGAAGTGGAACTGGCGGCGCACATTCCGCTGGTCGAGGATCTGACCTGCGAGTCCGATTCTGGCGGCCATACCGATAATCGCCCGTTAAGCGCGCTGCTGCCGGAAATCGCCCGGTTGCGCACGCAGATCGCCAGCGAACGCGCTTATCCCTGCGCGATTCGTATCGGCGCTGCGGGTGGTTTAGGCACGCCAGCGGCGCTGGCGGCGGCCTTTGCGCTGGGCGCCGATTATGTGCTGACCGGTTCGGTCAATCAGGCTTGCGTGGAGGCGGGCCTGGGCGCCGCGGCGCGCGCGCTGTTGGCGCAGGCCGATATGGCCGATGTGGCGATGGCACCGGCGGCCGATATGTTTGAGATGGGTGTCAACGTGCAAGTGCTGCGCCGTGGCACGCTGTTTGCGGCACGCGCTCGCAAACTGTACGAGTTGTATCGCAGCTATCCAGCGCTAGATGCCATCCCCGCCGAAGATCGCGAAAAGGTCGAGAGCGGCATGCTGCGCGCCAGTTTTGAGCAAGCCTGGCAGTCCACGCGCAGCTTCTGGCTGGGCCGCGACCCGGCGCAAGTCGAACGCGCAGATCGCGACCCCAAACACCGGATGGCCTTGGTCTTTCGCAGTTATTTGGGGCTCGCCAGCCGCTGGGCCATTGACGGCATCGACGGGCGCCAATCGGATTATCAAATCTGGTGCGGCCCGGCGATGGGCGCATTCAACGGCTGGGTACAGGGCAGTTTTCTAGACGAATTAGCAGCGCGCAGCGTGCTGCAAGTGGCGCTCAATCTGCTGGAAGGCGCCGCGGTGCTCACCCGCGCTCAGCAACTGCGCAGCTACGGCCTTGCAGTACCCGCCAGCGCCTTTGACTACCGACCGCGGATGTTGGCGTGAAAGCCAGTGCCGTCAAAAATCTAATCGAGACGCCGATGACCGCCTCCGCTGTAAATCAACCTATCGCCATCGTCGGCGTTAGTGCCTTGTTTCCGGGCTCTGCCGATGCCACGGGTTTTTGGCGCGATATCCTTGCTGGGCGCGATTTGCTGAGCGATGTGCCGGCCACTCATTGGCGCATCGACGACTACTTTGATGCCGATCCGGCGGCGCCGGACAAAACCTACGCCAAACGTGGCGGGTTTTTGCATCCGGTCGACTTTGATGCGCTGCATTGGGGCGTGCCGCCCTCCACGCTGCCGGCTACCGATACCTCGCAATTGTTGGCGCTGATCGTCGCCCAGGCGGTACTGCAAGACGCCACGCGTGAGCAATTCGAGCACATGGATCGCTCGCGCATCTCGGTGATTCTGGGCGTCACCTCGGCGCAGGAGTTGTTGTTTTCGATGGTCTCGCGTTTGCAGCGCCCGGTGTGGGTCAAAGCGCTGCGCGAAACCGGCATTCCGGAAGACGAGGTGCAAGCCGCCTGCGCGCGCATTGCTGCGCATTACGTGCCGTGGCAGGAAGCCAGCTTTCCCGGTCTGTTGGGCAATGTGGTGGCCGGTCGGATCGCCAATCGATTGAACCTCGGTGGCACCAATTGTGTGACCGATGCGGCCTGCGCGTCCTCATTGAGCGCGTTGGCGATGGCGGTCAGCGAGTTGCAATTGGGCCATAGCGACTTAGCAATCGCCGGCGGTGTCGATACGCTCAACGACATCTTCATGTACCTGTGTTTTTCGAAAACACCGGCGCTGTCGCCGAGCGGCGACTGCCGGCCGTTTAGCGAGCAAGCCGATGGCACGATGCTCGGCGAAGGTTTAGGCATGGTCGCGTTAAAGCGCCTGAGCGATGCTGAGCGCGATGGTGATCGTGTCTATGCCGTGCTGCGCGGCATCGGCACGGCCAGCGACGGACGCTCGAAAAGCGTCTACGCGCCGGTGTCGGCCGGCCAGGCACTGGCCTTGCAGCGCGCCTACCAAGCGGCCGGTTATGGGCCAGAAACCGTGCAACTGGTCGAAGCCCACGGCACCGGCACCAAAGCCGGGGATATCGCCGAGTTTGAAGGCCTGCGTTTGGTCTACGCAGCCGCCAGCGAGCGCCGCCAATGGTGCGCGCTGGGCTCGGTCAAGAGTCAGATCGGGCATAGCAAAGCCGCCGCCGGCGCCGCCGGTTTGTTCAAAGCGATCATGGCCTTACATCACAAGGTGTTGCCGCCGACAATTAAGGTGGACGCGCCGAATCCGAAGCTGCAGATCAACAACAGTCCGTTTTATCTGAACACCCGCGCGCGGCCGTGGATCCGTGGCAGCGCGCATCCGCGCCGCGCCGCGGTCAGCGCTTTCGGCTTTGGCGGCTCCAATTTTCACGTAACGCTAGAGGAATATTGCGGCCCGGCGCCACGCGCCGAACGTTTGGCGACACACGCTTTTGAGCTGCTATTGCTGCACGCCGAGCAGCTTGCCGATTTGCTCGCGCAGGCCGCGGCGATGGCGCAATCGGAACTGAGTTTGGCGCACTTGGCGCACGCCAGTCGGCAAAACTGGAACGCAAACGCAGCGCACCGCTTGGCGCTGGTGGCGGGCACCATGGAGCAGTTGCGCAGCGGTCTGCGTGCCGCCATCGCCCAGCTGCAGGCCCATCCGGAGCAGAGTTTTGCGCAGGACGGTTGCAGTTATGGCAGCGGCGCCAGCGGCAAGATCGCCTTCTTGTTCCCCGGCCAGGGCAGCCAGTATTTGAATATGGGCGATGCGCTGGCGATGCAGTTTGCCGCGGCGCGCGGTGTGTGGGATCAGGCCCAGGATGAATCGGCAAACTGGGCGGACGGCAGTGCGGGATTGGCCGAGCGGGTCTACCCGCACCCGGCGTTTGGTGTCGATGAGAGCGCCGCACAGTTGGCGGATTTGACCGCCACCGAATGGGCGCAGCCGGCTCTGGCCGCGCATTCCTTGGCGCTGTTGGCGGTTTTGCGCGATCTGGGAGTGCGTGCCGATCTGTGCGCCGGCCATAGTTTTGGTGAGCTGCTTGCGCTGCACGCGGCCAGTGTGTTCGATGCCAACAAGTTGCTAATCCTGGCCCGCGCCCGCGGTCTGGCGATGCGCGATGCAGCGCAGCAAGCGGGTGCGATGAGCGCGTTAGCGCAGCCCATCGAAAGCGTGCGCGATTGGCTACAGACGCATCCCGATGTGGTGATCGCCAACCACAACGGACCGCGCCAAGTAGTGGTGTCAGGCCCCTTGCATGCCATCGCGCACTTTGAAGCGGATCTGGATCGGCGGCAGATCGGCTATACGCGCTTGCCGGTTGCCAGCGCTTTTCACTCACCGCTGGTGGCCGGCGCAAGTGCCGCATTTGGCGCCGCGCTGCGGCAAACGCCGCTGCAGCAACCGCAGTTGCCGGTATTTGCCAATAGCAGTGCCGCGCCCTATCCCAGCGATGCGTCGGCGATCACCCAGCAATTGGCCGCGCATTTGGCGCAACCGGTGCAGTTTGTCGCGATGATCGAAGCCATGTACGCCGCCGGCGCGCGCATTTTTGTCGAAGTGGGCCCCGGGCAGGTGTTGAGCGGCTTGGTCGGCGCCATTTTGGGCACGCGAGCGCACCAAGTTGTGCCACTGGAGCGCAAAGGGCGCGATGGATTGCAATCACTGCTGATCGGCTTGGCGCGCTTGGCGGCCGCCGGCGCAGCGCTGCAGCCCCAGCATTTGTTCGCCGATGTGCGTTTGCCGGCGCCAGCACCACCACGCGCCAAACACGCCATTGCGATTAACGGCAGCAATATCGGCAAGCCGTATCCGCCGATTGATGGCAGCGCGCCGCCGCCGCCCAATCCGCCGCGCCCCGCGGCGCCTGCCTTGCCCGTGAGCGTTAACACCGCCACCAAGGCGGTGGAATGCGCCGCGCCGCCCGCACTGCCAGCAGCGCAACCCACAACCATCACCAGGCCCACACCGATGCCCGCAGCCCGCGAAATCCCCGCTGATTGGTTGCTCGCTTTTCAGGAAACCCAAGCGCAAACCGCCGCCGCGCATGAGGGTTTTCAGCGTGCGATGGCCGACAGCCACACGGCCTATCTGCAACTAGCGCAGAGTGCGTTGACTGGATTGACGGCGCTGCTGAATGGCGCGCCGGCGACGCAAACCGACGAACCGCCCGTGCAGACGCCCATCATCGCCGCGCCTGTTGAGGCGCGCGCGCCGCCGCGGCCAAGCTTCGATGCAGTTGCGCGAGCTGCGGTCGCAAGACCGGCTGTTGTGCAAGCGACGCCAACCGCGGCGCCTGCACCCTTACCAAGCCCTCTCCGAGTTGCGCTCGTCGACACACCGTCTACGGCGATCAATCTGCCGGCATTGCTGCTCAGCATCGTTGCCGAAAAAACCGGTTATCCGGTCGATATGCTCAATCTGGAGATGGACCTGGAGGGCGATTTAGGCATCGATTCAATCAAACGGGTGGAAATTCTGGCCGCGGTCGATGAACGCGCAGCGCAATTGCCCAAGGTCGATCGGGCGCGTTTAGGCGCAATGCGCACGCTGGCAGAAATTGTGGCGGCCTTGGCTGGGCCAGCACATGCAGCCCAACACGAAGTGACACCGGCAAGATCAGCGCGGGTCGTGTCGCCCACACAGCAAAACACTGGCGTCGCCCATCAAGAACCGCCGAGCGCTATCGATCTACCCGCGCTGTTACTCAGCATCGTTGCCGAAAAAACCGGTTATCCGGTCGATATGCTCAATCTCGACATGGATCTGGAG
>Ga0105046_10008957_pt1 | contig 15692 bp, 7 predicted proteins | sample MAT03_FD_78385 | JGI IMG/M metagenome (GOLD analysis project Ga0105046, IMG submission 78385) | Freshwater microbial communities from Lake Fryxell liftoff mats and glacier meltwater in Antarctica - MAT-03 (megahit assembly) | ecosystem: Environmental > Aquatic > Freshwater > Ice > Liftoff...
ACGCCGAATGGAAAAATCTGTATCATTCCCTGGATGCCGTGGGATGGCCCTGTTTCGTAAGGCACGGGCCGACGGGGCCTGCGCGGGCAGCGGCGCACGATCACGGAGAATCGCCGCGTGCAGCCCGTGCGCCATGCTGATGTGCTCCCTAAGCAATGGTTACTACTCCTCACTCACTTCCTCTCCCTCTCCCACCAGCCCCAGCAGCGCCTGCTCCGAGATCGCGGAGCCCACGCGCTATTATCCATGGTCTCCGGACGGCAGGCGCGCGGCATCGAGAGGTGTCCGGCACCGCATTCATTACCCGAGTCAAGTGTTGGGCGGTTGGAGTTTCGCAGGCCGCGGCCGGCGAATTCTTCGAGGACGTAGTATCCTGGCCCAGGACTTCTGGTACCTTTGAATCTCTGGCATTGGATTTGTATCTAGGGAAGTGTTTCCGTCGAGACAACACTCCCTCGCTGATCGTGAAGTGGCGTGGTCTGGCGAAATACTTCATCAGCGAAACCGTTTGTAAAGTCCACCACTTATGAAGGGAGATGCGCCTTCCGTCGGGACTGCCGCACCTTGACACATGGACGTATTCTCGTTATCAGAATCAGTTACGGAAAACTATAGTAATTTCGCTCGCTCGTTCACATCGATCCGTTCGGTGGAGTTAAAGGAGAAGGTAGAGCAGCGGTACGCAAACCGGCAATTCTGGCCGGAGCCTCTACTACAGCTGAACCCACACTATCAGGAAGGCGGGTCCGTCAAGAGCTTGGCCGGTGCCAGTGGCCTCTCCCCGGAGTGTGCTGAGCTCTTTGCGGATTTCAGGTCAAACCCCCACGATCTTGATCGCTCGTTGAAATTACGCCGACACCAAGCGCAGGCCATTGGCTTGGCACTCGACCGCAAGAGTTTTGTGGTTACTACTGGCACGGGATCCGGCAAGTCGCTTTGCTTTTTCATTCCCATCGTCGACGCGGTCATCAAAGCGAAGAAACGTGGTGAGAGTGCGCGCACCCGAGCGATCATCATTTACCCCATGAACGCGTTGGCGAACAGTCAGGTAGAAGAGTTAAAGAAATATCTCGGCCGTGAGAATCTTCCGGCGTCTGTCACATTCGGTCGCTACACGGGACAAGAGAGCACTGACGAGCGCAACCGGATTAAGAACGATCCGCCGGATATCCTGCTTACCAACTTTATGATGTTGGAGCTCCTGATGACTCGACAATCAGAGCTCGATCAAAAGGTCATCGAAAACTGTCGCGGGATCAAATTTATCGTTCTTGACGAACTCCACACTTACCGCGGACGTCAAGGTGCCGATGTGGCGATGCTCATCCGGCGTTTGCGGTCTCGGGTGGGTGATCCGAACGATCCGCCTGCCTGTATTGGAACATCCGCCACGATGGCCAAGGATGAAGAGGGCCAGGACCGTGATGGGATCGTCGCTGACGTTGCGTCGAAACTTTTTGGGCAGAAAATCACTCGTAGCGAAATCGTGACTGAAACGTTGCGGCGGGCTACGGATCCGGCTCGCTCTTCTGAGCAGGGGCTGCCCCGCTTGGCCGCCGCCGTTCGTCGCGCACTAGACCCTCAATGCTATTGGGGGCTGTCAAATGACTCAATCGCCAACGACGACTTGGCTATTTGGGTAGAGACCTGCCTTGGCCTGGATGATGTCCAGCGTAAGCCACGGCGCGCCAAGCCAAAATCAATGTTGGAAGCTGCGGATCTGCTTGCGAAGCAGTCGGAGGAGTCTATTTCGGATTGCAAACTGGCGCTGAAGAACGCGCTGCTGGCGTTCAGTTTGCCCGAGGGGGACCGAGGTGTCGACAGCGGCAGCCGCGATCCGCTTTTTGCGTTTAAGCTCCATCAGTTCTTCTCGGGTGCCGGTCGCCTCTACACCACTTTGGACCCAGCGGGCGATCGCACCGTGACGTTTGACGGGCAGATTTTTGACCCACAGCATCCCGCAAAGCGACTCTTTAGTACCCACTTCTGCCGGAATTGCGGACAGGAACATCACCCGGTCGTGCTGGTAAGTGAGTTTGTCGAGCAGCGCTTCGAGAAGCGCGAAATCGATGATGCACCCGATGCCGATGAGGAAGAAGAGGATGGGCAGAGCCTTCGCTGGGGCTTTTTGATGCCGGAACCGGTTGACGGCCCCTTCACCTTTAAGGGAGACGATACCGACTACCCGGACCCTTGGCTTGAGGAGGCAAGGTCCGGTGAATTGCGTCTGAGGTCCGCCTATCGGAAAAACAAGGCCGAATTGGTTACCGTCAGAACGGACGGTATATGCTTGCCCGGTGGGCGGCGTGCCTGGTTTCTTCCGCGCAAATTTCGCTTTTGCCCCGCCTGTGGAGATTTTCACACCGATCCGGCGCGCGATATCAATCGACTGGCGTCGCTCACGGCCGAAGGGCGCAGTTCGGCCACCACAATCATCATCGCGGAAGTCTTGCGCTGGCTCAATGTTCCGCAACGTGGAATCGATGACCATACCCGTAAGCTACTCGCGTTCACTGACAATCGCCAGGATGCGGCGCTGCAAGCCGGGCACTTCAACGACTTTGTCTTTGTTACGCTCCTGCGGGGAGCGATTCTCGCTGCGCTGGATCGCGCTGGGGATTCTGGGATTCAAGAGGACCAGGTCGGCGCGGCCATTCAAAGAGAGCTCGGCTTCGTGGCGCGGGAAGTAGGCCGCCGAACGGAGTGGCTCATGGAACCAGATCTGAGAGGTGCCAATCAAGTCTCCGCCGAGAAGACGATACGTGATGCGCTAGTTCATCGATTTTGGGTGGACCAGCGACGCGGCTGGCGCTACACCAATCCCAATCTTGAGCAACTGCAACTTGTCCAGGTCGACTATCTTTCGCTCGATGAATTGGCGGCCGACGATTCCGCATTTCAGGCAGACCCTCTTCTTGCTGCAGCTTCCACAGACGAACGCGCCCGAGCTCTCCGCTCGCTTTTCGATGTCATGCGGAAGGGCCTTGCCGTCGAGTGCTCCGCGCTCGATCCCGTTCAGATCGAGAGCCTCACCGGGCGCATGCGTGGCGTTATCAAATCCCCTTGGGCCATCGAAGAGAACACGGCACGCAGTGCGACCACCTTCGTCACCGATCCCAGAGCCCGGCGGGAGATTTCTGCGAAAGACGAGTTGCTGCTCCTCCGAGGCTCACCGCGCAGCGCCGTCGGCCGCGAACTGCGTCTTCGGACTTTCGCGGGAATTAGGCCTAACCAAAAGCAGGTGGAGAGCATCATTGGCGTCCTGCTCACTGCCGCCAAAGCATATGGCATTGCTATCCCGGTCGTTTCACCATTCGGCGGTGAGGGCTGGCGGCTGGTGCCTTCCGCCATCGTCTTTAAGCGCCGTGACGCGCTTTCGGAAGACAAGACGAATCCCTTCTTTCGTGAACTCTATACCTCCATTGCTGACCTGCTGGCGAAAGGAGGACAGGCACTTTTTGGCTTCGAGGGACGCGAGCACACCGCCCAAGTGGAATCGGATCTTCGCGAGCTTCGCGAGGCGCGCTTCCGCTATGGCCAGGATGACCGGAAGACCCTACAAAACAAGCAGGAGCGTCTAAGAGAGCTCCGCGAAGACTCTCGCTTCCTACCCACTCTGTTCTGCTCGCCCACCATGGAACTGGGCGTCGATATCTCTTCGATGAATGTCGTCTACATGCGCAATATTCCGCCTACCCCCGCAAACTATGCGCAGCGCAGCGGTCGCGCCGGCCGCAGCGGACAGGCGGCACTCATCGTGGCCTACTGCGCCGCGCAAAGCCCGCATGATCAGTACTTCTTTCAGAATCCCAAGGCCATGGTGGATGGCGTGGTGGTTCCACCCACCATTGACATCCGGAATCCCGAACTGGTATACACGCACCTTCATGCGGAGTGGCTCGCCGCCACTGGCATCGAGCTTTCTTCCTCCATCTCCGAAAATCTCGCCATGAACGAGGAGGGAAGGCCTTTGCTGGCCGCGCACTGGACGAAAATTACATCGCATGATGCGGTGCAGGCCGCGCGAGAACGCGTGGGCAGACTTTTGGCCACCTTGGACCGCGACTACCAGGACGACCCTCCCGAGTGGTTTACCTCCGCCGACCGCATGAGGGACTACTTTGCGGAGCAAGCTCCCTTTCGATTTGCCGTTACGTTTGATCGCTGGCGGGATCTTCTGGCGGCCGCCGAAAGGCAGCGTGACGATGCGGCGGTCACCCTCCGGGACTATTCCATCTCGTCCGACGAACGTCGGGCAGCGGAAAACCGGCAAATTGCAGGAAATATCCAGATATCCTTGCTCTTGCGTAGTTCCGAGGGTCAAGGCGCGGACTTCTACGTGTATCGTTACCTCGCTACCGAGGGCTTTCTGCCAGGCTACAATTTCCCCCGGCTGCCGCTGATGGCGTTTATCCCCGGCGGTGCGAATGGGCGTGGCCAGCGCTACATTCAACGCGCGCGTTTCTTGGCCATCTCCGAGTTTGGTCCGCGGAGTTTGGTCTATCACGAAGGCCAGGCCTATATTGTCGATCGTGCCCTCTTGAAGGAAACCGGTTCAGGCGCCGATGGCCGGCTGCCTACGTTCAGCACGGCAATTTGCCCCCATTGCGGGGGCGCTCATGACGGTGAGCCGCCGGAGCGATGTCATGTCTGCGATCTTCCCATGAGTGGTTCTCGAATCACCCGCGATCTCTACAAGATTGAGAATGTCGGAACGCGGCGGCAGGAACGGATTACTGCCAACGACGAAGAGCGGCAGCGTCAGGGATTCGATATCCAAACGACGTTTTCCTTCCAGCGCGATGCCATCCAGCAACGGCAACTCCTCGACACCGAAGGCGAAATCCTGTCCGCCGAATTTGCACCGGTGGCGTTAGTCCGGCGCATCAACCGCGGCCTTCGCCGCCGCAAGGACGAGCATTCCGTGGGCTTCCTGATTGACCCGCGCAGCGGTTACTGGGTTGGTGAAGAAACCAAGTCTGGTTAACCTCCTGACGCGCCCACCAAGATACGACAACGCATCACCCCCGTCGTCGAGGACCGCAAAAACGCCTTGCTGATTCGTCTGCCCGCCCTCTGGCTTGAGAGTCTCGGTGAAGACGTCAAGATCGTGGTCACCACCGTGCAGCATGCCCTGCTACGCGGCCTGCAAGGGCATTATCAACTGGAAGAAGGCGAGGTCCTGCTGGAACCCACGCCCAACCGCGACGACCGCCGCGCGCTGCTTCTTTATGAGGCCGCCGAAGGCGGCGCGGGAGCTCTCTCCCGCCTGATTCAGGACTCCTCGGAGTTCCGCGCCGTTGCGCTCAAAGCCCTGGAAATCATGCACTATCGTCCAGATGCCACCCCGCAAGAGGCGGATACCCGCTGCGTCGCCGGTTGCTACCGCTGTCTCCTCTCCTACTACAACCAACCGGACCATGCCCTCATCGATCGCCGCCTACCCGCAGTCACCGAGTTCCTGTTGCGCCTGGCGAATCCGAAGCTGAGATTCATGATGAGCGTCAACGAGCCCACGCCCCTGCTGCATGGGTGCCCACCACCTGACTCGACGCCCCTCGAAATCGACGGCCTTCAAGTACAGTGGATTTGGCGCTCGGCGCGGGTCGCTGCTCTCGAAGACCAAGACCATACCGCCGAAATCAAAGCGCAACTGACCGCTAAGGGTATTGAGCTGATGCTACTCCCGTTGCACGATCCGTCACGATCTGAGGCCGTTGCTCGCCTAGCCAACCTGCTGGGAGGCAAACTGGCATGAGCGCATCGGCAGTCTTTGCCCCTGGCGAACTCGTCCGCGCCCGGGGCCGTGAGTGGATCGTCATCAGCGGTGGGGACGCCCTGCGTCTTCGTCCCCTCACTGGCTCCGAACAGGACAGCGAAACGATTGTCTCCGAACTCGAAACCGAGCCTGTAGCCCATGCCACTTTCGCGCCACCCGACATGGTGCGCAGCGGCGGACGGGAAGCGGCACAGCTCCTGCGCGATGCACTCCGCCTTTCCCTCCGCCGTGGCGCCGGACCCTTCCGTGGCGCCGGCCGAATCAACTTTGAGCCCCGCGCCTATCAACTGGCACCCCTCATGATGGCGCTGCGGCAGGAAACGGTTCGTCTGCTGATCGCCGACGACGTTGGCATTGGCAAAACCATCGAGGCCGGGCTCATTCTGCGCGAATTCCTTGACCGTGGTGAGATTGACCGTTTCGCCATCCTCTGCCCGCCTCACCTCGTGGACCAGTGGACGGTGGAGCTTGAAACCAAGTTCGCGCTCCACGCGACACCGGTGACAGCCTCCGCCGCGGCTCGCCTGGAGCGTGACCTTCCCCCCACCATGAGCCTTTTTGAAGCCTACCCCTTCACCGTGGTTAGCCTCGACTTCATTAAGAGCGAGCGCCGCTTCAACGACTTCCTCCGCGCCTGCCCCGAAATGGTGATCGTCGACGAGGCGCACGCCGCCGTTACCGGTGGACAAGGCAAGCACCTTCGTTTCAACCTTCTCCGGCGTCTGGTGGATGATCCCCAGCGCAATCTGGTGTTGCTCACCGCCACGCCCCACTCTGGCGATGACGACGCTTACCATAACCTCCTCGGCCTGCTCGATCCCGCTTTTGCCAACCTGCGCGAACTCACCCCTGACGACTACCGTGCCGCGCGCGAGCGCCTTGCCGGCTACTTCATTCAACGCCGCCGCCGTGACATTGACGCCTGGAAAGAGCCCGGCCTGTTTCCGCAACGCGAAACCTCTGATGTCAAATACAAGTTCTCCGGCGAATACGAGAAATTTTACGGCGACATTCTCGATTACGCCACCGAGAGCCTCACGGGTAGCGAGGCCCCCGGCCGGCAGCGACTGGCTTTCTGGGGCATGCTGGCTTTAATGCGCTGCGTCGGGTCGAGCCCCGCCGCGGCGGCTCGCGCCCTGCGCACGCGCGCCGCTACCGAGGCTGACGAGGCCGAAGCCGCCCGTCTCAGCGCCCGGGCGCTCGACGAAGAGGACGAGGCCGAAGACGATCTCGAACCAGGCGGCGCGATCGAAGACCCGCGCTTGGCCGGGTTGGTGGCGCAAGCAGAAGCCTTGGCGGCCCAACCCGCCAAAGACCCCAAGTTTACCGTCCTCAAGTCCGTTCTCCAGGGTCTGGTTCAGGACGGCTTCTCCCCGGTGGTCTTCTGCCGCTTTATCGCCACCGCCGAAGCCTTAGGCCAGGCCTTGGCCCGCGCCTTTCCCGACCATACGGTCGACGCCGTCACCGGCAATATCCCTTCCGAGGAACGCCAAGCGCGGGTGGAGACACTCGGCGATGCGGAGAAGCGCATTCTGGTGGCGACCGACTGTCTCTCCGAAGGCATCAATCTGCAAGCGTATTGCAACGCAGTGGTCCACTATGACCTCTCCTGGAACCCCACCCGCCACCAGCAACGCGAAGGCCGCGTCGATCGCTTCGGCCAGAAAGCCGAAGTGGTCCGCGCGGTGCTGATCTACGGGGAAAACAATCCCGTCGACGGCGCGGTGCTCGAAGTGATCCTGAAGAAGGCGCGCACCATCGAAAAGCAGACGGGCGTCCAGGTCCCCCTGCCTGACGAGGGCGGCGGCCTCACCAAGGCCCTCATGTCGGCGGTCCTATTGCGGGCTCGGAAGAAACGCCAAATCTCCTTCGATTTCGCCCCAAACGAGACTGCCGACGAGACGGCCGCCGCCATCGACGCCGCCATCGACGTCGCCTGGACCAATGCCAGCGAAAAAGAAAAGCGCGCCCGCACCATCTTTGCCCAACATAGTCTCAAGCCAGAAGAGGTCGCCCCCGAGTGGGCGGCCACCCTCTCCGCGCTGGGTAGCTTTGCCGACGTCCAGCGATTTGTCTCGCGCTCCTTAATGCGCTTGGGGGCCCCGCTGGCCGAAGGCCGGGGCGGCTATTTGGCTCCTCTCCATCGCACGGAGAATCCGCTCCGCGAACGCTTTCTGGCCGAGGGTCTGCTGGAGGACATTGCCGATCCCAAGGCGCTCCGCATCGCTTTTGAATCCCGCCCCCGCGCCGGATATGTCTCGGTACATCGGGCGCATCCGCTACCCGGCATCCTCGCCGAAACCTTTCTCGAAAACGCCCTCGATTCCGGCTCCCGTCCCGACGATCCCGCCACGCTGCCGCGCTGCGGCGTGTGGGAGAGCGGGCAAGTCAGCCGCGTCACCGTTTTGCTACTCCTCCGCATTCGGCATCGCCTCGATTCGCGCGGACGCCTGGGCCCCCGCTTTGCCATGGCGGAAGAGGCCGCCGCCCTAGCCCTCCATCCGCAAAACGGCACGCTGATCGCATCCGGCGCGGACGCCCTAAACCTCCTCGAAGCACCCAGCAGCGATGTGCCGGAGCGTGTGAAAGCCACCCAACTCGCCATGATTAAAGAGAATCTTGCCCGGTGGATTCCGGCCCTGGACCACTATGCCGGCGAGCGTGCCGCCATCCTCGCCGCCGACCACACCCGCGTCCGCCAAGCTCTCGGCTCTCGCTCCGCCGTGCGCGTCACCGCCGTTACGCCGGCCGATATCATCGGGGCTTACGTTCTCCTCCCGCAGCTTTAAAAAATGGCCACCCAAAAACACAAACGTCCTCCCGTGGTCCGCCGCCGCGCCCGCCTGGCCCGGCTCGACTTTGCCGCCCTTGAAATCACGGGCGCGTTGCTCACGCCCGACATGGTGGTCAAGATCGCTTCCTTTGACGCGGGTGACCAATCGAAGGACGGTTATGGAATTCCCCTGGGCCTCGACCTGCGCGATGAAATTGCCCGCTACTACCGCATTGGCGAGGCTCTCTGGAGCCGCTCCGTGGCGACCCGCGCCCCCGCCGCTCACTTCGTCGCGAACCTGCTGAAGCAGTGCTTCGGCTTCGATACCCTCCACTCCTGCCCACCCTCGACGATTGACGGACGTGCCTATCCCCTGGGCCACAGTGCCCTCGGGGGCCGCGTCCCCATCGTCATCGCCCCCGCCCCCGCTAATGCTACCGGCGAGCCCAGCCGCCGCCCGGGCGTCGACGAGAGCTTGGCCGAGTTCGGCGACGGGTCCCGCCGCCGTTCGGCCACCCTGCTGGTGCAGGAGTTCCTCAACGCCTCGGAGCCCGCACGCTGGGGGCTGGCCTGCGATGGCGTCATCCTGCGGCTGATGCGCGACAACGCCAGCATGACGCGCCCCGCCTGGGTGGAGGTCAATCTGGGCAAGATCTTCTCTGAAAGCCTCTATGCGGACTTCTCCGCGCTGTGGCTGCTCGTCCACCAGAGCCGCTTCGGCGCGGCCGGTAGCCCGCCCGGGGAATCGGCGCTTGAAACTTGGTGGACGCGCGGCCGTGACGAGGGCGTCGCCGCCCGCGAGCACTTGCGCAACGGAGTCACCGAAGCCCTGAAGGAACTGGGGCAGGGTTTCCTGGAAAATCCCGGCAATGACCACCTTCGCCGCGCTTTGGCCTCCGGCGCGCTTAGCCCGCAAGCCTATTACGAAGAGCTGCTCCGGCTCGTCTACCGCATGATTTTCCTGTTCGTCGCCGAGGACCGGCTGCTACTCCATTCGCCGGATTCCACCGCCGCCGCGCGCGAGCTCTATGCCCAGGGCTACGCCATGGGCCGCCTGCGCGAACGATCCATGCGGCGCACCGCGTGGGACCGTCATCAGGACGCCTGGGAAGGCGTCAAAGCCGCGTACCGCGCCCTGGCCTGCGGCGAAGCCCGCCTGGGCCTCTCCTCGCTGGGCGGCCTCTTCGCTTCGGATCAATTGCAGCATCTGGGCGAAGCCCGCCTCCAGAACCGCCGCCTGCTGGCCGCCGTCTGGCGCCTCTCCTGGCTGCGGCCCGCGGGCGGCGCGCTTACCCGCGTCAACTGGCGCGACATGCAGGCCGAAGAACTGGGTTCCGTCTACGAGAGCTTACTGGAGCTCATCCCTCGCGCCAGTGCCGATACTCGCCTCTTCGACTTTGCCCCCACCGCCGAGGCCCGTGGCAGCGAGCGTAAGAAAACCGGCAGCTACTACACGCCCGATTCCCTGGTGAAGCTTCTGCTCGACACCACGCTGGACCCCGTGCTCGACGCCGCCGAAGCCCGCAATCCGGACGACCCGGCCGCCGAGATCCTGAAGCTTTCCATCATCGACCCGGCTTGCGGCTCCGGCCATTTCCTGTTGGGCGCCGCCCGGCGCGCCGCCGGCCGCATCGCTAAGTGGCGCAGCCCCGGCGCTCCCAGCCAGGCCGAGTTTCAGCATGCCCTGCGCGAAGTGATTTCGCACTGCATTTACGGGGTTGACCGTAATCCCATGGCCGTCGAACTCTGCCGAGTTGCCCTCTGGATTGAAGGTCTCGAAGCCGGCAAGCCGCTCACTTTCCTCACCAGCCACATTCGCGTGGGCGATAGCTTGCTGGGAGTTTTTGATTTCGCGATGCTCCGCCAGGGCATTCCGGACGAGGCCTACGCCGCCCTTACCGGCGATGACAAAGACGTGGCCAAAGCCTTTCAACGTTGGAATGCCGAGGGGCGAGACCGTGACCGCGACGCCGATAGTCTCGCCGCCGAACTCCGTCCGCCCAACGAATTGATCGGCCAGGCGACGGCTTTCTTTGCGATGCCGGAAGACACATTGGAGCAGGTGGCCCAGAAGCGCGCGGCCTATGAAGAGTTGCATGCCACCGACGCTTGGCGACGCTTCGAACGTGCCTGCAATTGCTACGTATCTGCTTATCTGGTTCCCAAGCGGACGCCCGTGCTAAACATACAGGATGATTGGCCCTCGCCTGTGGCATTGACGGAGCACGTCTGGGCCGCCATCCGGGGCAACGGCATCCCGGCCCTGGTGGATCAGTACGCCGAAGCCGTCCAGCGCCACTCCAAGCTATTCCATTGGCTGCTCGAGTTTCCCGATATCTTCGCGCGCGGCGGTTTCGACGTCGTGATTGGCAATCCGCCTTGGGAACGAATCAAACTGCAGGAACTCGAGTTCTTCGCCGCCCGCTCCCCGGAGATTGCCGAAGCTCCGAACAAGGCGGAGCGCCAGAAGCGGATCGATGCCCTGCGCGGTGCGGATTCGGAAAGCCCGCAGGGGCGCTTGCTCATCAGCTTTGAGTTCGCCAAGCGTACGGCGGAGGCGGCCAGCAAGTTTGCGCGGACCTCTGGTCGCTTCCCGCTCACCGGCACCGGCGACGTGAATACTTATGCCCTGTTTGCCGAACTCTTCGATCGCTTGACCGCGCCCGCTGGCCGTGCCGGCATCATCGTGCCCACCGGCATCGCCACCGATAGCTCGACTTCGGCGTTCTTTGGTTCTCTCGTCGACCGGCGGCGCATTGCGTCGCTCACGGACTTCGAGAACCGCGAAGCACTGTTTGAAAACGTGCACCGCAGCTACAAATTCTGCATTCTGTCGATGGGCGCGGCCGAACAGGCAAGCTTCGCCTTCTTCCTGGCCCAGGTATCGGAACTCGAAGATCCAGAGCGGCGCTTCACGCTGGATGCCGCGCAGATTGCGCGCATGAACCCGAATACCAAAACCGCGCCGGTGTTTCGCTCCCGCGCCGATGCCGAACTCACCGCCAAGCTCTACGCCCGCGCGCCCGTGCTGATCGAGGAGCGCCCCGATCACGCCGACGGCGATGCGAACCCCTGGGGCATTTCGTTTCAGACTCTCTTTCACATGTCCGGTGATTCAGGCCACTTCCGCACCCAGGACCAACTGGATGACGAGGGCTGGCAGCGGGCGGGGGTGAACTGGGAGCGGGAGACCGAGGCCGGGGTGGAGCGGCGTGTGCCGCTCTATGAGGCGAAGATGATCCATCATTTCGACCATCGCTGGGCTACCTATGCCGGCGGCGCGGTGGACGACGAGGATAGCGCTCGCGATTGCACGCTGGCTGAAAAACAGGATCCGAACTTCGAACCCACAGCCCGGTATTGGGTGCCTCAGCAGGAGGTCGTCCTTCGCGCTGCCCGGGTACCTTCAGCCTTGAAGCGAGCCTTTCGCGACGAAGATCCTGACCGCTGCTTGAAGGCCCTGGCCGAGGCGCTGGCTGGCTACTCGATCGCCACCGAGGGTCGACCTCCACGCGAAGAGCTGCTGCATCGGGTCCTGGGGGCCACTCACCCCTGGCGCACGATTCTGAAGGGCATCCCCGAGAAGATCCTGCAATCCCCCGAGACCCTCGCCCACGGATTTGAGATGCAGCGCTACACGCCACTCTCGGCCGATGACCTGCTCTTCTTGGCGGACGGCCCAGAAGATGCGCTCGAACTGACCCAGGCTCTGATCGAGCGCAAGCAGCCGCGGTGGTTGATGGGCTTTCGAGACATCTGCCGGTCTACGGATGATCGGACAGTGATTGCGGGTGTGATTCCGCGAGCGGGTGTAGGCCACACCGCACCGCTGTTTTACCTTCAAGTGCCGCCTCAATTCGCCGCAATCAGTCTAGGTCTCTGGAGTTCTCTGAGCCTCGATTTTGTCGCGAGGCTCTCGATCGGTGGAACACACCTCACCTATAGCTATCTGAAACAGTTTGCGGTTCTGCCACCTTCGGCTTTCGACAGTGTAGACTCTGCCTTCGTAACTCCCCGCGTCCTGGAACTTACCTACACCAGCCACTCGATGAAGGCCTGGGCCGAAGACCTCGGCTATTTGGGCGCGCCGTTCGCCTGGAACGAAGACCGCCGGGCCCTCGTGCGGGCCGAACTCGACGCCTTCTTCGCCCGCAAGTATGGGCTCTCCCGCGAAGAGCTGCGCTACGTTCTCGACCCCGCCGATGTGAAAGGCTCCAGCTACCCGTCCGAAACCTTCCGCGTGCTGAAGAACAAGGAAGAAGCCCGCTATGGCGAATACCGCACCCGCCGCCTGGTGCTCGAAGCCTGGGACCGCCTGGAGAACGTCTAGAGGCCTATGCCGCTGTCACCTTTGGATCGGGTCCGGTTGGGCAAAGCTGCGGTGGACGAGGGCTTCGGCCTGCCTTTGCCTGATGATGGCGAATGGATGGCGTTCGATGGCCTGGGCTTGCCCGCTTCGCTGCGCCTCTTCCATCGCGAGGGCGCCTACTTTGTCGCCGTCAACCACGCGGGCGTCGCCGCCGAATTGGCGACCCGCTGGTCCCCCTTGCCGCCGCTCACCGAACCGATTCCGCCCGACGGCTTCCAGAACTTCATCGTCTCCGACACGGCACCCTTGCAATCGCTCATCCGCGAGATCTACCAATTGCTGCGCGCCCTGCCGGCCGGGCCGCTCCGCAGCTTTGAAGAACAGGTGCGCACGCTGCCCCGGTCCACCGAAGTTGAGCGGCTGGTGGTGCAGCGCATCGGCCAGAATCTCTTCCGCGAAGCGCTGGACCATTACTGGAACGGCCGTTGCGCCGTCACCGGAGTCAGTGAGCGCCTGCTGCTCCGCGCCAGCCACATGAAGCCCTGGGCCCGTTGTGCCTCGGATGCCGAACGCCTGGATGTCTTTAACGGCCTCCTGCTCGCCGCGCACCTCGATGCCGCCTTTGACTCCGGGCTGATCTCCTTCGCCGAGTCCGGTCGGATCCTACTGGCCGATCGCTTCCTGCCGGCTGACCGCGAGAAGCTCGGCATTCACCCGGGCCTAAAGCTCTCCCGGCTCTCGCCCTCTCACGCCGCCTACCTGGCGTGGCACCGTACGCAGCTCTACCGCCCGGAGCCCCCATGCTAACCAGGGAACACATCCAGGAAGACCTGAGCCGCGCCTACATCCAGGCCGTCGCCGCCAAGGCCGGCGTGAACGTGGCGCTGAGTGCACGGGCGCACGACTATGGCGTGGACGGCACCTTTCACCAAGTGGAGATCCGCCCGGAGAGTCGCGATGGGAAGGCCTACGGTCGCCGGTGCGAAAGCGGCTTCTGCCTCGATTTCCAGGCCAAGTCCTCCACGTCCTGGGACGAGAAGGAGGGCGAAATCGTTTACGATCTCGAGGCCAAGACCTACAATGATCTAGTGAGCCGCGCCAAGAGTGCCACGCCCATCATTCTCATCCTGATGTGCTTGCCGTCCGATGAGAAGCAATGGCTGGTATGGTCAGAAGAGGAGTTACTGTTGCGGAAGTGTGGCTACTGGCATCGGCTGACGGGTGAACGCACCGGGAATACCGGAACTACGCGCATCCGCATCCCGAAAAGCCAGCAGTTGGATCCGGCAGCCATTATCGGCTTACTGGAGAGCGTGGAAGCGGGTGCATTCCAATGATCGATACTTTCTCCGATCCGCGGCTTTTTCCCGATGTGCGCGTGGCCGATTTGGCGCTGTATTTGCAGCGGCAGGGCTGGCGCCGGGTGGAGCACCCCAATCACCGGTTATTGGTCTTCGAGCCGCACACCGCGCAAGGCCCCAGCAAGCTAGTCTTCGCCTCCAGTGACGACTACGACGATTCGCCCCGCATGATCGCGAAGGTGCTGGAAGTCTTGGCAGGCGAACAAGGCGTCGCGCTCCAGGAACTCGCGCGCTCGGTCCACTCGATTGACCGCGATATCTTGAGTGTGCGGCTGATGGGTGCGCACGCCTCATCGCGGGGATTGCCGCTCGATTCGGCCATGAACCTGGTGTCCCAACTGCGCGATTTTCTTGCCTACGCGGCCTGTGTCGAAGAGAATCCGCGGCCCTATTTCCCGAAAGCGACTTCGATCGGGCGTCAGTACACCGGGAACTGCGTCTTTGGCCACACTTTTCCCGGCAGCTTCGGCTTCACTATTGAATCGCCCACCGGCCCGGGCCCTTTCGGCAGCCCGGACGAGACCGCGGAGCCATTTGAGCGACGCGTGATGGGGCGAATCCTGCGCGGCCTGAATGATCTCCGCGAAGCCGTCTTGAGCGGGTCGCCAGAGATGTTGGCTACGCGCTACCAGCAAGGTCTTAATGCGAACCTCTGCGAGGTGCTGGAAGATACGTTGAAGCAGTCCGATGATGCCGAGATTGAGTACTCCGTGGCGTGGTCGCCAGAATGGCCGGTCCCGGCGGACTTGCGCGCGGTGCGGACGGTCCGCCTGGAGCAGCGCGCCGCCAGTTTCCTGAGTGCGGCCGCGAGGCAGATGCGAAGTGTGGAAGAGTCTAAGGCGCAAACCATCACGGGCCGGGTAGTCGCTCTGCAATCCGACGGGACCATGTCCGATGACCAGAGCGGGGAGGATCTAGAACAGATCGCCACCATTCTATGGACAGAGCAAAAAGGGCGAAAGCTGCGGGTTCGTGTATCGCTTGAACCTACCGACTACGCGCTCGCTTGCGACGCCCACAAGGCCGGTGAAATAGTTTGCGTCAGCGGCCGGATCGAGAAGCAGGGCAAATTCTGGACCTTGATGGCCCCAAACAACTTCACCCGCGCCTAGTTTGCACGGTTGCGAAAACCAAGGCTTGCCTGGAAAAGCAAAGATGCGTGCCCGGCACCGCGTGGGCGAGGAATCGGTGTCACGAGGAATCGGTGTCAAAGCCGCTAGAACAGGTTGAATCGGTGTCAAAGTCGCTATGATCCGATTTTCTCTCAGCAATAGCCCAAGACCACTCAAACACTTGAATTGACAATAGATAGCTCTTACCCCACCAATGCGGGTAGCGCTACCCACCGACCGTCCCCCCTACCCATTTTTTTCGCAAACTCTATGAGAGAAATGCCCCGCGAAATCCCCTGATCGACGGATGCCTCACAAACCCAGATTCTCACCGCACAAATACCCTCTCCCCCTGACC
>Ga0105046_10008958_pt1 | contig 15692 bp, 10 predicted proteins | sample MAT03_FD_78385 | JGI IMG/M metagenome (GOLD analysis project Ga0105046, IMG submission 78385) | Freshwater microbial communities from Lake Fryxell liftoff mats and glacier meltwater in Antarctica - MAT-03 (megahit assembly) | ecosystem: Environmental > Aquatic > Freshwater > Ice > Liftoff...
GGGGTCTCGACGTCGCGTTTTAGTTCGGGCAATCTCCGACGGCCAGCGACCGGGATGACGGTTCGCGGCGGCCCTCTCAGGAACCTCTCGATGCTGCTTCGTGCCCTGCTTCCGCTGTCTGTCCTGTCCCTCTCGCTCGGTCTCGTCTCCTGTGGCCCGAAGATCCCGCGGTCGACGGCGTCCCGGGACTCGGGTCAGAGCGGCCTGATGAACGAGAGCTTCGCCGCGCAGAACGCCTGCAACCCGAAGAACCACCTGCGCCCCTTCATCATCGAGTGGGACGCCACCGACAAGTCGAGCTTCGAGGCCTATGCCGCCGATGACATCGTCGTGGTCCGCTACGAGGGCTGTGACATGACGGTGCTGGAGGAGTGTCGCAACGACAGCATCCGCGGCTCACAGGGTGCCTACAAGCCGGTCGAGTGGACCTCGGGCGCGCTCGAGAAGCTCGACATCACCAACCAGGGCGAGCTGCACGCCAAGCTGCCGCTGAGCTCGGCCTCCCTCGGCGGCCGGATCTCGGGCGGCGAGAAGTTTCACATGGAGTACTACGTGGCGGGCACGCGCAACGCGACGCGCGACGCGGTGTATCGGGCGGACATCGCCAGCAACCCCGGCTGCGAGGGCGCGACGCACTTCGTGTACGGCTACAACCTCGGCGCCTTCGCGCTCGGTTCGCTCAGCGAGCTCAACGCCTCGGCCGAGGTCAGCGTCTACGGGTTCGGCGCGGGCGGCTCGACCAACAAGAGCCGCAAGGCCGACAAGCAGGGCGGCGACCTGACGACTTGCAAGTCGGACAGCGCGACCGAGGTCGCGGGCTGCAAGGCCCCGATCCGCCTGACGCTGCGCCCGATCCGCGGCGGCGAGAACCCGCAGAAGGAGGCGATGAAGGCGGAGGAGACGGACGCCTCGCTCAACGCGGCCGGCGCCGTCAACATGAAGGTGGAGATGAGCGACCAGGCGCGCTCGCACTTCGACACCGCGGTCCTGAAGTACAACTCCAAGGATGGTAAGGGCTGCCTCAGCGAGCTCGACGCGTACGACCGCCTCGAGCCCAACCGCAAGTCGACCGAACCCAAGACCCAGGGCATGCCGATGTACCGCGCCTGGTGCCTGATGCTGGCCGGCAAGTGCGACGCCGGCAAGGTGCTGATGCGCAAGAGCTTCGAGATCAGCCAGGCGCAGTTCGGCGACGAGATCATCGACAACAACGTCCAGCAGATGGCCAGCATGTATTGCCAGGGCAAGATGAGCCCGCGCGACGAGCTGCTCAAGAACATGAACACCCTGTCGTCGGGCGCCAACCTCAAGAAGCTGACGGTCGCCGAGTGCACAGCGGCGTACGACTCGGTGCGCAAGCTCAAGGACAAGGTCAAGCCCAAGGACGAGGACGACCGGGCGATCACGTCGATACCGGGCATCCTCCCGACCTTCGCCGCCAACTGCTTCGCCAAGGCCGGCGACTGCAAGCAGGCGCGCGTGGCGTTCGACGCGACCTTCCCCCAGGACCGCTACGCCGACATGGACCCGAAGACCAGGGCCGAGACCGTCACCTCGGTGTTCGAGTCCAGCGTCGGGAAGTGCAAGGCCAAGCCGGCGCAGTGATCACGTGAGGACGGAATGAGACCGTGCGGGCAGGGAGGCGCGAGCCGACCTGCCCTTCATGCGTGCGATTGCGGGCAGGGTCGATGCCACGCGCGCGCGAGGGCCTCGAAGTGCGCGGCGAAACCGGTACAATGCGAGGATGGCCGGGCGGGTGCAGTGGCGAGTGTTCGGGGTCGGGCTGCTCGGCGGTCTGCTCGGCTGGGCCGGCGCCGCCGCGGCCGCCTGCGACGTGCGCAGCTCGAAGGACCCCGGCCGCGCGACGGACTGCCCCGCGTGCGTGTGCCAGTGCGAGACCGCCAGCGCGGCGCCGGCGGGCCCGCTGGCCACAGTCCCGGCGGGACCGGGGGCGGACGTCCAGGAGCTGATCGAGTCGGCGATGCGCAAGATGAACCGCGACGACGGCACCGGCTGTCTGAGCGACCTCGACGCGTACGATCGCATGGTGCCGCGGCGCAAGTCGAGCGACCCGCAGAACACGCTGGCGATGACCCGCGCGCAGTGTGTGATGCTGGCCGGGCAGTGTGAGGCCGGCAAGCTCCTGCTGCGCGGCGCGTACGAGAATACGGCGATGGCGAAGTGGGGGCCGGAGCAGCTCGAGCGATCGGTCGAGCAGTTGGCGAGCATGCACTGTCGGGGCAAGATGAGCCCGCGCGACGAGCTGCTGCAAGGCATGATGTCGCTGTCGATGGGCGCCAACCTCAAGCGCATGAGCGTCGGCGAGTGTGACAACGCGTATCAGCAGGTCCGCCGCAACCGCGACAAGGTGCAGCCGCGCGACGACGACGACCATCAGGTGGTCCAGGCCAGGCGCGACCTCTATGCGATCGCGCCCGGGTGCTTCGGCCGCGCCGGTGACTGCGTCCGCGCCCGCAAGGTCTTCAACGAGGGCTTCCCGCTCGACCAACTCAAGGAAGTCAAAGACCCGAAAGTCCGGGCCGACGCGATGACGTCGACCTTTGAGGCGATGGTCCCGAAGTGCAAGCGATGAGGTGAAACTATGCGAGCGACGCGGCAAGTGGGATGGTGGAGTGTCCGGCTGTTCATGCTCGGGACCATGGCCGGACTGGCGTGCGACCTGCGACCCAGCAGCCCCGCGGCCTCGCGTGAGTGCCCGGCCTGCGAGTGTAAGTGCGACTGCCAGGCCCCCGCGCCGCCAACCACTGCGCCGCCAACCACTGCGCCGCCAACCCCCACGCCGGTGGAGATGACGCCTGTGGCGACGGGCCCAGGCGTGGCGACGGGCCCGGCGGCGGCGGACATCGGCGAGCTGCTCGGTACGGCGATGCGCAAGATGAACCACGACGACGGGGCCGGCTGTCTGGCGGACCTTGACCGCATCGACGCGATCGACCCGAAGCAGGGCGGGCGGCAGGCGGCGACCCGCGGGCAGTGCGAGATGCTGGCCGGCAAGTGCCGGGAGGGCAAGCAACGGGTCGCGCGCTGGTATCAGGAGGAGACCAACATGACCCCGGAGCGGGCGCAGATCACCGCCGAGGCGCTCGCGTCGATGCGCTGCCGCGGCGGCGACTCGAGCGACCGCGACCGACTGATGCGGGCGCTCTTCGACCTCTCGGACGGCGCATACATGAACAAGCGGACCCCGCAGTTCTGTAAGAACGCGCTCGCGGAGGCGCGACGACTGATCCCCGTGGTCAAGACGCGGGGACCCGACGACACCCAGATCTCCGGCGGCGCGCAGGCCCTGTTTCACACCGCGGCCTCGTGCTTCGCCCGCGCCGGCGACTGCGACGCGGCGTGGTCGACCTACCGCGAGCTGTTCCCCAACGCCAGCGCCGCGAGCACGCCGGAGGCCGCCGCGATGATGCCGCAGATCATTCGCGACGCGTACGACTCGAGCATCCTGTTCTGCGGCGCCGAGAAGCGCGGCCCGGCGAAGCCCGAGCCGCCGCCGCCGCCACCGCTGCCACCGAAGCGGTGAAGCTCAGCGGCGGGCCGCGGGCCGGGCGAGCAGCGTGAGGACCTCGCGGCCGGGCTCGCCGAGCACGCCCAACTCGCTGCGGGCACCGGCGGCCAGGGCCGTGGCGCGCGTGGGGTCCAGGCCCGAGTCGAGCAGCGAGCGCGCGAGCCAGGCGCGCAACTCGGCGCGCAGGAGGTCGCCGCGTGGCACGCTGGCGGCCAGGGCGAGCGCCTGCTCGCAGTCGCTGACGGCCTCGGCGGGGCGAGCGAGCAGCACGCGAGCGCGACACAGGCCGCGCATGGCGAAGGTGCGTGACTCGGGGTCGGCGAGCTTATCGGCGAGCGCGAGGGCGTCGGTGTGGTGGCGCAACGCGGCAGCGAGGTCGTCGGCGAGGGTGTGTACGTCGCCCAGCTCGAGGGTGGCCTTGAGCACCTCGGGATGCTCGGCGGACCGACTGACGCGGGCGAAGTGCAACTGCTGTTCGAAGTTCTCGCGGGCGGCCGGGAGGTCGCCGCGGGCCAGCGCCAGGCGGCCGCGCACGAAGTGGATGAACACCAGCGGCGAGCTGAGCTCGCCTTGCCGCGGTAAATAGATGCGCTCGACCGCCGCGAGCTCGCGCGCGGCCCGGTCCCACGCGCGCTGCTCGAGCGCGGCGATAGCGAGGTTGATGTGGATCATGCCGGCCTGCAGATGATCCTCGCCGACGCTGGCCGCGGCGATCACCAGGGCCTCGTCCCAGCGCGCGACCGCGGCGTCGAGATCTCCGGCGATGAACTCGGCGGCGGCTCTGCTGTTGGCCGCGCCGATCAACGCGGGGTGACGATCGCCGAGCAGGCCGCGCTGGATGTCCCAGGCGCGCGTCAGCAGGCCGCGCGCCTGCTCCGGGCGCCGCGACTGGAGATGGTTGTTGGCCAGGCCGACCAGCGCGCGCGCGGTCTCCAGGCCGCCCGGTCCGTGCAAGCCCTCCGCCAACTGCACGCCGCGCTCGCAGTGCACCAGCGCCGCCTCGAACAGACCGCGGTCGTTGTAGTAGTTACAACTGACGCGCGCGAGTTGCATGTGCTCGCTGCCCACCGGCGCGCGGGCGGCCAGACCCTGCGCCACCTGCAACCAGGCCTCGCCCTCGTCGTAGCGCGACAGCCGGATCCCGGTCACCCAGGCCAGACCGGTCGCGGCCGACAGCGCGAGCGGGTCGTCGCCGGCCTCGAGGGCGAGACGCGCGGCGTCCTGTAAGGCGGTCCGCGCCGGGAGCGGGTGGCCGTCTTGCTCGAGCACGGTGCCGAGCGCGAGGCGGGCCTCCGCGTGGGTGGCCAGGTGGCCGCGGGCGGGCTCTTGCTGGTCTTGCGCGAGCGCTGCGGCGGTGGCATAGCGGCCGGCGGCGGCGAGCGCCCGCACCCGCGCGAGCGCCACGCGTACGCCCGCGACCTCCGACGTGAGGACCTCGGGCGCCGCGCCGTGACGGCCGTCCGCCGCGCCGTCGCAGGTCTCGGGCCGCGGCAACGCGCTGGCCGACTCGACCGCGTGACGGACAACATCGGCGTCGGCTTCGGCCCACAGCGCGGCCCGGGCCCCGAGCTCCGGGACCTGGCGCGAGAGACAGGCGAGGCGCAGGTCGAGCACCTCGCCCGACTGGCGGTGATGGGTGTGCGTGTCAGCGCAGGCGCGGCCGCGGGCGGCCAGCCAGCGCGTCTGCCAGTCGTCGGCGATGCGCAGCACCTGGGCCCAGCTCTCGCCGGCCTGAGGCGCGCCGCTGCCGGCGAAGGCGGCCGCGCCGGCGCGGCGCAGTGGTTCGTCCCAGGCGCTGAGGAGCAGGCTGGCGTCGCCGGTGCAGGCGAGGGTCGGGTCGTCGCCGGCGAGTGACCACGCGGTGGTGCCCGCGGCGAGTCCGACGACCGCGAGCGCGGCGAGCCAGCGCGGCGAGCTGGCGCGCCGGGGCGCGAGCGCGGCGAGCAACGCGGGCATGTCGGGGAAGCGGTCCGCGGGGTCGAGCGCGAGCCCGCGGCGCAACGCCCGGACCACGCGCTCGGGCACGCGGTTGCCGGAAGGTGGCGGTCGCAGGCGACCCGCGAGCACGCTGGCGGTGAGGGTAGCGAGGGTCTCGCCGGCGAATGGGCGCTCGCCGTACAGCGCCTCCCACAGCGAGACGCAGAAGCTAAACTGGTCGGTGCGCGCGTCGACCGGCACGCCGGTCAACTGCTCCGGGGCCATGTACGCCGGGGTGCCGAGCAGCATGCCGGTGGTGGTCAGGTCGATCGCCGGGTCGATGGGCGCGAGCGACGAGGACAGCGACGGCGCGGTCTCGATGGAATCGCCGGTCCCGGCCGCGCGCGCGATGCCGAAGTCGAGGACGCGCGGGCGGTCACCCTCGGCGACGAGCACATTGTCGGGCTTGAAGTCGCGGTGGACGAGTCCGGCGCGGTGGGCCGCCGCGAGACCCTCGCCGGCCTGGCAATAGACCGCGACGATCACCGCCCACTCGCCCGCCCGCTCGCGGGCCCACACCGCGAGGGTCGGACCGGCAACGTACTCCATCGCCAGGAATACGCGGCCCTCCCACATGGCGACGTCGTGCACGGTGACGACGTTGGGATGGGCGAGCCTGGCGATCGCCCGCGCCTCGCGGATCAGGCGGGCCGGCGCCTCGTTGGCGTGACCGCCCCGCACCGGTCGCAGCAACTTGACCGCCACGCGTCGATCGAGCTCGGGGTCGTAGCAGAGAAACACCTCGCCCATGCCGCCGCTGCCGAGCAGCTCGAGCATGACGAAGCGACCGATCGACGCGCCGCGCTGCAGTCCGCCGATGTAAAGGTCCCCCTCGACGGGCTCCTTGTCGCCGTCGCTCAGCGTCTCGCCGACGTCCCCGGGCAGCGTGGTCGGACCGCCACCCGCGAGGGTGCGATCGAGGCTAAGCCCCTCGCTGCCCGCGGCGTCACGACCGATCTGCATGCGCTGTCACCCAGCCGCGATGATAACGAAAACGGCTGGTACAAGGTGCGCACTTGCGCACATGCTCGATCAAAACGAAGTTCTGTGCCGGCGCGAGGTCAGCGGTCGGGCCGGCGGCGCCCGGAACGGGACCGAGATCAGACCGACCCGGACGAACACAACTCCCCTTACGACTGGCGGCGACGGGGCGGGCGACAGCAGGAACGGCACCAGGCACCACACAAGCGGCGCTGGCGGCGCTCCAGCCTGAGAAGTTGCCGGCCAGGTCCAGCGCGCCGAAGCGCAGGCGCCACGCGAGGCGCCGCCAGGGAAGTTATCGGATTGCCGTGACCGACCGCCGAGGCCCGCGGCGACACTGCCAGCGCCGCCGCCCACTATCGAAGGGCCCTCGAGATCTACCGACGCGGCCCGCAGTGGAACTGGCGAGACCTGTCGCCCGTCCCCACCTTCGAGGCCCTCGAGGAGAATCGCGTCGGGTTGACCCTTCTGCGACTGGAGCTCGCCGCCGTGGTCGCCGAGCAGCAGCACCTCGAGGAGGTCGTGCCCGGGGTCGACCCGCTCACCACCGCTACCAACGTGCTCTCCGTCGAGGGCGGCTACGGCAACGGCGTGCTCGTGGTCCCCTACGGCATGAAGGTCCGCAACGACGTGCGCATGGCGGCGCTCGCCGCCGACACCGGCGCCCGCCTGTGGGACGTGCAGATCACCGGCTCACCGTTCTCCGACGGCCTCGAGGTCACCACCGACAAAGTCTTCCACGCGATCGGCAGCGTGATGGAGGTCCGCGCGCTCAAAACCGGCGACCTGCTCTACATGATCGGCAAGCCGTACACGCCGCCCGACCCGGCCGCGGGCCCGCATGGTACACTCGCCGCGCAGGGGCTCGCCCCGGAAAGCAGGTAGGGATGCGTGGAAGCAAGCACTCGCGGCTCGTCGCGCTGATGATCGTCGGCCTGGCGGCCCCAAAGGCCGCCGCACAGGAGGTCCGCACCACGACCCAGCCGCTGCTCGGCCCGGTCAACCAGGCCGACGACTGCACTCCCGAGCTGCAGCAGTTCAATGAGGAGATCATGGTCTTCGGCCGCATCACCGCGACGACCCGGGCCTTCGAGCAGTGCGTCGACCAGGACGTGCGCGCCCGCTACCGCAAGTGCGTGGGCGACCCGTATTACAGCGAGTCGTTCAGCTCGCAGATCACCCGGGTGATCGCCGCGAGCCGCCTCCCCGGTCCGGTCCAGATCACCTGCACCGGCGGCGGCGGCAACGCCTCGACCCAGCTCGGCAACTACGGCAACCCCAGCGAGGCCTTCAGCTGGGGCGGGTGGTTCGAGAGCGTGTTCAAGCAGATCGGGCGCCCGGCCTGCACCGGCAACCAGACCCCCGACACCCACAGCTGCAGCTGGGACAGCTCGCCGTGGCCCCACTCCCAGGCGGCGGGCATCGTCTGGCACGAGGTCATGCACACCCAGGGCTACTCCCACGGCGCCAACACACAGGCCGAGGCCAAGCCGGCCTGTGGCTACGCCGGCGACCCGACCTGGAACTTCCAGTCCAACACGATGCCGTACATCCTCGGCGAATGCATCAACAAGGTGATCTACCGCTCCGGCCGGCGCTGCGCCGTGCAAGCCTGCCCCAGCCCCCACCAGCGGCGCATGCTGACCAGCTATGACGGCACCGCCTGCACCTGCGTGAACGACCCCGGCAAGAAGGGCCTCGCCATCCTCGGGCTCGTCAACGCCAGTTTGGTCGACTACGCGATGCTGCCCGACGAGGACTGGATCGGCGACTGGCACTACGGCAAGCGCAACCTGATCCGCGCCACTGGCGACTTCGACGGCGACGGCGTCGCCGACTTCGTGCTCACCAGCAGTTGGGGCCTCGGCGTGGTCACCCACGTCGACGGCCAGTGGCGCGCGCTCGCCGTCAAGCCGAGCGGCACCCGCCTCGGCAGCTGGAACCTCAACGCCGACAACGACCGCGTGCTCGGCGTCGGCGACTTCGACGGCGACGGCAAGGACGAGCTCGTGCTCGCCAGCGGCTGGGGCATCGGCATCCTGCGGCACACCGGAAGCACCTTCACGCACCTGATGATGGCCCCGAGCGGCGCCCGCTTCGGCGGCTGGAACTTCAACGCCACCGGCGACACCATCCGCGCGATTGACGACTTCAACGGCGACGGCAAGGCCGACCTGGTGATCACCAGCGCGTGGGGCATCGGCGTGCTGACCCGCAGCGGCGCGACCCTCACCCCGCTGATGGCGGCGCCAGGCGGCACCCAGTTCGGCGGCTGGAACTTCAACGCCACCGGCGACCTGATCCGCGGCGCCGGCGACTTCGACGGCGATGGCAAGGCCGACCTGCTGATCACCAGCCCCTGGGGCATCGGCCTCCTGCGCCTGCAAGCCGGCTCGCTCGTCCCGCTGATGATGACCCCCTCGGGCGGCAAGCTCGGCGGCTACGACTACAACAACACGACCGACCGCCTCGGCGGGTTCGGTGACTTCAACGGCGACGGTAAGGCCGACCTCGTGCTGGCCACGCCGCAGGGCCTGCTCCTGCTCGGCTGGGACGCCGCGACCACCCGCCTTCAGGCGATCGCTATCGCCCGCAACGACCAGCCGATCGGCGGCTGGCACCTCAACACGCGCACCGACATGTTCATCCCCGCCGGCGACCTCGACGGCGATGGCCGCGACGAGCTGGTCGTCCGCAGCAACTGGGGCCTGGGCGTGCTGCGCCGCACCGCGACCGGCGGCCTCAGCCTCGTCGACGCCAGGGCGAAGACCGGCCTGTTCGGCAGCTGGCAGCTCGCGGCGAACGACAAGCTGCTCGGCGTCGACCGCTTCATTCGCCCCGGACACGCCCCCGCGGCCGTCCACGGCGGCCTGCTCATGCAGCGCTAAACGCCCGCTCACGGCGCGCGCATGGCCGTGACAGGCCGCATCAGGCCGCATCAGGCCGCATCAGGCCGCATCAGGCCGCATCAGGCCGCATCAGGCCGCATCAGGCCGCATCAGGCCGCATCAGGCCGCGCCGCTGTTGCTGCTCGGCAGCGCTGCCGGAGCCACGGCGATCCCGGGCCCGAGGTACTCGACGAACAGCGCCGTGATGTTGTCCCGCTCGTACGTCCACGTTACGCGGTGCTCCACGCCGTGGCTGGCAGGCTTGTCGCACGCCAGCTTGACCACGTCGCACCGCGTCGCGGTCGACACGCGCGCAGGCCGACCACTGCGAGGTCGATCGTCCAGCGTGCTCACCCGCCCATCCTCCGCGAAGCGCCCGCGCCGTCGGCGGCCGCGCGCGTCCTACCAGCGACCTTGAGACGATCAGGCCGCCGGGATTCACAGGTCGCGGCGGACCCAGCCGGTGGCGGTGTGGCGCAGCTCGTAGGTCGGGAAGTAGTCGAGGTCGAGGCGTAATGTGACGAGCTCGACCTTGTCGTCGAGGTCGACGGTCTTGAGGCGCACCGATGCGTGGTTGGGCTTGTCGGCGACGGCGGCGAGGAAGGCGTCGAGGTCGGGGGTCGGCTTGCCGTCGACCGCGACGATCCGCCGGGAGGCCCGCAGCCGCGAGCGGCTCACCGGTGAGCCGTACCAGTACAGCGAGACGTAGGCGCCGTCGGCGGGGAGGTTTCGCTGGATCCTCGCGGCGTGATGCGGGGCCTGCAGCAGCGCGCCAGCCCAGTGGATCACGCGCTCGGTGCCGCAGCCGCGGTGCGGGGTGGCGGCGACGTGGATCGTCTGCTCGGCGCCGTCGCGCAGGACCGTGACCCGCAGGCGGCCGGCGGCGGCGGCCCGCTCGAGCGCGCGGATCGTGGTGACCGGGGTGCTGGCCTCGGCGCCGAGGTCGGCGCTGGTCTCGGGGTCGGCCGCGAGCACGAGGTCGCCGGCGCGCCAGCCCGGCGCGAGGGTCGAGCTGCGCGCGACGATGAGGACCTGCCGGCGCACGGGGTCGTGGGCCTCGAGGACCGCGGCGGCGGCGGCGGACAGGCCGTGGTTGCGGGCCTCGGCGAGGGTGACGAGGCCGAGCTCGACGCCGAGGTCCCAGAACACGGGCTCGTCGCCGGCGCGCAGCGGGTCGACGACGGCGCACAGCAGCTCGGCGGGCACGCCGAACTCGCTGCTGCGCTGCTCCTTGCCGTCCTGATACGAGAAGGTGGCCCACAGCGCGAGGACGCGGCCGTCGCTGTCGGTCATGGCGCCGCCGAGCGAGTCGAAGGTCGCGGCGACGGCGACCCGCTCGAGGTTGATCGCGCGGAAGCGGGGCGGTCGCGGGAGCGGCAGCTCGATCGGCTCGACCGCGGAGATCTCGGTGACGTGACACAGCAGGCGGTGGTTCTGCTTGAGCGCGATGACGTGGACCGGGTCGCCCTGGACCAGCCGCGAGGGGTGCAGCTCGACCTCGCGGACGGCGGTGTCGCCGAGCAGCGCCGGGTCGTAGCGCAGGACGGCGAAGTTGTGATGCGGGTGGAGGAACACCGGCTCGGCGGGGATCTCGAGGCCACCGGCGAAGGTGAGGCGCAGGTCGAGCAGCGGGACCGGCACGGTGTTGCGGTCGGTGACGACCAGGCCGCGGGCGGCGTCGACGATGAGCCCGGCGCCGCGAAACCGGATCGCGTGGACGCCGTCGATCTTGTACGGAATGGAAGCGTCGACGGTGACCAGCGAGGGCACGAGCTGGGCGATCCGCGGGTCCTCGCTGCGCGGGAAGGAGATCGTGGTCGGCTGCGGCGGGGTCGGGGTCGGCGGCGGCGGGCCGGCGACGCCGGGCCACAAACCAGTGGCATCGTCGCGGGTGTGGTGCGTCATGGCGAACCAGCGGCGCTCCATCGTGAACACGGCGACGCGCTCGCGGGTCGGGGCCTCGAGGTCGTAGTAACGGGCGGTCGCGCGGGTGCCGTGGGGCATCGTGCGCAAGATGGCCTCGGCGGCGGCGAGGTCCGGGGTCGGCTGGCCGGCGATCGAGAGGATGACGGCGCCGCGCTCGAGCTCGAGGGGCGCGAGCATGTAGCCGGCGTTGGCGACGTAGACGCCGTGCAGCGGCACCTGCGGGTTGCGGGCGCGTTGATAGGAGAGGTCGTGCAACAGACCGCCGCCGACCTCGAGGTAGCTGGACGGTGTGATCGCGTGCAGGTCCTGGACGACGGGGTGCACCTGCAAGGACTCGCCGCCGCGCTCGACCTCGACGGCGAGCGATTGACCGACGTGGTCATCGAGCAGCGCGGCGAGGTCGGCGAAGTCGGCGACCGGCCGACCCGCGACGCGCACGAGGATGTCGCCGGGCTCGAGGTGACCGTCGGTGACGCCCAAGGGCAGCCGCTTCTCGACCACCAGCAAGCCGGTGGCCGCCGGGTCGTGGTCACGCGAGGTCTGCTCGGTGTCGGGGCGCAGACCGAGGCGGCGCAGCTCGTCGTAGGGGGTGTATGTGAAGGTCGTGGTCAGGGTGCCGCGGGGCACGGGCAAGCCAGCCTGGACCCGCGAAAGAGCGCGCAGGACCCTGCCGAGCGGGAGGAAGAAGCTCGACGCGGCCTGGGCCCGCGAGCCGGCGTTGAGGGCGACGACATCGCCGTCGATGTCGACGACGGGCGAGCCGGACGAGCCGCCGGAGGTGCCGGAGGCGGCCTGGATGTAGAAGGTATTGAAGTCGTTGTAGCGGTGGACGCCGTACGAGGGTGCGGCGCGGTCGAGGCGGGCGAGGGTGCCGGCGAGGATGGAGAGCTTCTCACCGGCGTCGTTGCCGACCACGCGGATCTCGGCGCCGACGCGGGCCTTCTCGGGGGCGAGGCGCAGCGAAGTGGGTCGGATAAAACGTAGGACGGCCGGGTCGTATTGGAAGAAGCCGAAGTCGTGCACGGGGTCGCGGTAGAGCGGCCGCAGCGAGATCTCCTCGTGATTGAGGAACACCGCCTCGGCCACCACCGGACCGGGGTGAACGACGTGACGGTTGGTCAGCAAGATCCCTCGCTCGGCGTCGACGACGAAGGCGGTCGCCTGCGAGGTGCCGTTCCACTCGGTGTCGAACGGACGCGTCGCGTCGATGCGCACCGACACGACCGCCGCGCAGACCCTCTCCAGACAGTCCTGCCACGACAGCGCCCGCCCCGAGGTGGGGGCGGTGAGGGTGGCAATGATCGTGGTGGGGGTCGTGGTGGGGGTCGTGGTGGGGGTCGTGGTGGTCACGCAGCGAGACGATTGCATGTGCCTGCAAAAATGGCGCGCTCAGGGGCAGGTCGTGACTGAGCTCTCGGGCTCGGCGAGGCTGGTGTGGCTTTTTCCTTGACCGCTGGGGGCGCTCGGAGAGAAAAGGGCGTCATGACCTCTTTGCGCGCTCTCGGTGTAAGTGCATTCGTCGCGGCAGTGGCCTCGCTGGGCGTGGCCTGTGGTGACGATGGCAGCGCCACCGGCGGCTTCTCGGGCGGGTCAAACACCTCCGGGGCCAGCGGCAGCAGTGAGGGCAGCGGCGGCAGCACCGGTGCGGTGACCGGCTCGACGACCGACTCGCCGACCGGCAGCAGCAGCTCGGTGTCGGGCGCGGAGTCGAGTGGTGGCGCCGAGTCGAACTCGACGACCGCGACGACCGCGACGACCACCACGGATGGCAGCACTGGGTCGGAGGAGGGCTCGACCTCCACCAACAGCACCACGACCAACGGCGCGATGTGTGGCAACGGAGCGATCGACGGCACCGAGCAGTGCGATGGCGCCAACCTCAACGGCTTCACCTGCGAGGCGCTCGGCAACGCTGGCGGCACCTTGCAGTGTGACCCGGTGACCTGCACCTTCGACACCCAGTTGTGCGAGGGCGGCGGCGGCACCAGCGGCTGATCGTGCCCCCGAGGCGCCGCGAGGTCATGGCCTCGCACGGGACTGTCGTGGAGCGCGTGGACATGAAGCCGGAGCGCATGCCCGGTGCGGCGGCGCTGGGGGTGCTCGCGGGCGCGGTGTACCTGTGGACCGCGCCCGGGAGGATCCAATTCCCGGACGACGAGATCGTGTTCCAGACGGCGGCGAGCCTGTGGGACGACGGTGACCTGGCGATCCCAGGCATCACGCGACGCACCGGCGAGCCGGCGGAGCGCCCGACCGGGACCTTCGGCTGGGCGCCGGGGCCCGCCGGCCAGCGTTACGGCTTCTTCGGTCACGGCCTGTCGCTGGTGGCGGTGCCGGCCTACGCGGTCGCCAGCGCGACGAGCGAGGTGGTGCCGCCGGCCTGGCCGCACGCGGTGCGGTCCGACCACTTCGTGTTTCATCGCCGCGAGCATCGCGGCGACTGGACCCGGCTGGTCGTCAGCCTGAGCAACTGCGTCATCACGGCGGTCACGACGTGGTTGCTGGCGGTGTGGCTGCGTGCGCTCGGCTTCGCGGCGCGCACGGCCCTGTGGACCGGGCTGGCGTACGCGTTCGCGACCTCGGCGTGGGCGTACAGCCGGACGTTCTTGAGTGAACCCCTGAGCGGGCTGTGCCTGGTGGCCGCGGCGTACTGCGTGACGCGGGGCGGTCGCTGGTTGTGGCTGGCCGGCGCGGTCGCGGGCTTCTCGCTGCACGTACACGTGTTGAACCTGGTCTTTGTGCCATCTTTGGTCGGGTATGCGCTGGTGCGCGGAGCCCGGCGCGGCGGGGCCGGCGGGCTGGTGGCGCTGGCGATCGGCGGGGGGCTGCTGCTGCTCGGGCAGCAGCTTCGCTTCGGCGATCCGCTCGAGACCGGACGCTTCGGGCACTACAGCGAATTCGTGGCGCCGTGGGAGGGGCTGCTCGCGCAGGCGATCGCGCCGGGGCGCAGCTTCTTATTATATTCGCCGGCGGTGCTGCTGGGGCTATGCGGCTGGGCGGCGCTGCGGCGGCGGTTGCCGGCGGTGTTTTGGTTCGCGGTGGCGGCGATCGGTGTGCGCTGGCTGGTCATCTCGACGCGCAGCGACTGGTTCGGCGGCTGGGGGCTCGGGGCGCGGCACCTCGTGCCTGTGATCCCGGTGGCGATGCTCGGCTTCGCGGCGACGCTCGAGCGCCTGCCGGACTGGCGAGCGTGGCCGCGACGAGCGTGGTGGTGCGGGCTCGGGCTCGGCGTGCTGCTCTCGAGTCACCTGGCGGTCCACTCGATCTTCGAGTGGATGTGGCGGCTCGTCAGCGACCCGCGCGTCGGCGACCGGGGGCTGATGCATGTGTCGCACTGGGAGCCGTGGGCCAGCCCGATCACCGGCTTCACCGAGGTCGGACCCGACGTGCTCGCGCTCGGATCGATCTTGCTCTGGCGGCTCGGACACCCGGGGCTACTCACAGGCTTCGTGGTGATCGCGGCGATCGGCGTGGCGGCCGGGTGGCGGGTCGTGCGGGCGCTGCGGGACCATGGATAGCGCGGCGGGCCCGGCTTGCCGGCGCCGCTGGGCCGCGGTAAAGCCAATGCCCATGACTTACAAATATCTTGCGACGCGCTTCATCCTCGCTGCCCTGTTCGTCACCGCTTGTGGCGGCGACCCGGGCGAGACCACCAGCGGCGCCGCGACCGACACGGGCGCGACCGCGACGACCGGCGACCCGACGGGCAGTGTGACGACCGGGCTGACCACGGGCGAGTCCGTGGGCGAGTCATCGAGCGGCAACTCGCCGAACTCGGGCACGCAGGGTCAGACAGACACCGGGGCGACGAGCACGGGCGAGCCGCTGACGACGAGCACGGGCGAGCCGCTGACGAGCAGCACGGGCGAGCCGGACACCAGCACGGGCGAGCCGGACACCAGCACCGGCGCGGACCTGTGCGCGGACTTCGAGCCGCCCGGGTGCATGGAGAACGGCTGTCCCGAGGGACAGGCGTGCAAGGTGCTGGAGGACGAGTGCGTGTCGTCGAGCTGCGACTGCGACCCGGGCACCGGTCAGATCGACTGCACGCCGGACTGCGGCGGCGGTTCGTGCGTGGAAGAGTGCGGGCCGGTCGTGTGCAACCTGTTCTGCGAGGACGGGTTCAAGCTCGACGCCAATGGCTGCGAGATCTGCGAGTGCAACGAACCCCAGGGCTGTGGCTGCGCCAAGGACGACGAGTGCGTCAAGACCAGCCTGGGCTGCTGTCCGTGCAACGCGGGCGGCATGGAGGCCCCGGCGCACAAGAACTGCGTTGACCAGGTGATGAAGTGCGACCTGCCGCCGGACCAGGTCAACTGCCCGCAGGTGTTCCTGTGCACCGACGCGCAGCCGGCCTGCGTGAACGGGCAGTGCGTGCTGCAGTGAGAGGA
>Ga0105046_10008959_pt1 | contig 15691 bp, 16 predicted proteins | sample MAT03_FD_78385 | JGI IMG/M metagenome (GOLD analysis project Ga0105046, IMG submission 78385) | Freshwater microbial communities from Lake Fryxell liftoff mats and glacier meltwater in Antarctica - MAT-03 (megahit assembly) | ecosystem: Environmental > Aquatic > Freshwater > Ice > Liftoff...
ATCCAGCCTGATGTGGCGCGCGCCGGCGGCATCAGCGAGACCCGCGACATCGCCACGCTGGCGCAAGCCTTTCACGTCGGTTATGCGCCGCACGTGGGCTGGTCCGGCGCGGTATGTGTTGCGGCCAGCCTGCAACTGGCAGCGGCGATGCCGGCCTTCACCAGCTTCGAGTGCATGTTCATCGGCAACCCGCTGCGCGATGCATTGGCAAACGAGCCCGTCGGTGCTGTGGCGCAATTGTCGGGCGGACAGTTGCCGGTGCCGACCGGTCCGGGTCTGGGCATCACGATCAACCTGGATGCGGTAGAGCGTTACCGCGCAGACCGGTGAAACCTTCCGCACGTGACTGGGGTCTGGTGCTCCCGGCGCAGGCGTTGTTGACCGTGCTGCTGTTCGTGCCGTCGTTGTATGTGTTCTGGCTCAGCCTGACAAAGTCGACCTATGGTCAAAGCCCGGTCTGGGTCGGACTGGCCAACTACACCGCTGTCCTGTCCGATCCGTATTTCTGGACTGCGACGCTCAATACCGCCATCGTCGTCAATGCAGTGGTGTTCGGCGAGTTCCTGCTGGCGCTGGCGGTGGCGATGCTGTTTGCCGGTTGGATACCCTGGCGCCGGGTCATGATCGCCGTCGTGCTGGCGCCCTATGCCATCAGCGAAGTGGTTGCGGTTGTTATCTTCAAGTACATGTCCGAGCCGTATGCCGGCCCGGTGACGCTGGCCTTGAAGGCAATCGGCCTGCCGACGCTGGACTGGGCGGTGGAGCCCTCGCATGGGCTGGCGATGGTGGTTCTGCTGTCGATCTGGCACCACTTGCCGTTCACCTTCATCCTGCTGTATACCGCGCTCCTCGGCATTCCGCGCGAGTTGTACGAGGCGGCCCAGGTCGATGGCGCCGGCGCCTGGCACAAGTTCCGCCACATCACCGTTCCCTTGCTGGTGCCGGCCATGCTGGTGGCGCTGGTGTTTCGTTATATCTTTGCGTTCCGCATCTTCTCCGAGGTCTGGCTGCTGACCGGCGGTGGACCGGCACGCACCACCGAAGTGCTGGCGGTCTACCTGTACCGGCAGGCATTCCGGTACTCGGATTTCGGCGCGGCGGCCGCCACCGGCTGGTTGATGCTGATCGCCTCGCTGCTGATGGGTTCCTGGTACATCTGGCAGATGTACCGCCGGATGTTTGCACATGGCCGCAGGTAGGCGCCCCGTGACCCTGCGGCGCTTGCGCCGCTGGCTGGTGAACGCGCTGCGCATGCTCGCGCTGGTGGCGGTGCTGGTATGGTCCGGCTTCCCGATCCTGCTGGTGGTGTTTTCTTCGCTGCGCCCGCCGCGCGACATCTTCGGTGGCGGCGGCAGCCTGTTGTCGCTGACGACGCGCAACTACACCAATCTGTGGGAACGCTGGCCGGACTTCTTCCACAACCTGGTCAACAGCCTGGTGATCGCACTGAGCGCCACGGCCTTGACACTCGTGGTGTCCTTCCTGGCGGGCTACGTCTATTCGCGGCGCGATAGCCGGGCTCTGACCGCGTCGGCGTTCTTCATGATCCTGGTGCGCCTGTTGCCGCCGATCGTGATCACCTTGCCGTTGTTTCCGGCGGTCAACTGGCTGATGCTCAATGACACCCGCACCGTACTGGTGATCCTGTACTGTGCCTTCTTCGTGAGCCTGGGTACCTGGATCATGAAGGCCTTCATCGACCAGTTGCCGCGCGAACTCGAGGAGGCTGCCGCCATCGACGGCGCCGGCTTGTGGCAGACGCTGCGGCTGGTCGTGCTGCCGCTGTCCTACGCCGGCATGATCGCGACCTCGGTGTTCATCATGGTGTTTGCGTGGAACGACTTCCTGTTCGCGTTCATCTTCACCGCCGTGGACGCCAAGACCGCGCCGCTGGTGATCTCCGAGATGGTCGGTGCCATCGACGGTGTCGATTGGGGCATCCTGTTCGCCGCAGCGACGCTGCAGCTGGTGCCGATACTGGTCTTCGTCATTCTGGTGCAGAAGTACCTGATCGCCGGTCTGACCGCCGGCACCGTGAAAGGATGAACCCGTGAACCTGCCTGTCGCTGCCGCCCACCCGACCCACGCCGATCCGCGCCTGTCGCGCTACGATCCCCTGGCACGGGTCATCTATTTCGACGATTTCGATCATGGCCTGAACGGCTGGACGGCGCTGGTGGGCAACTACGAGGGCTCGATCGACACGATGACGCGTTCCTATGCGCGCCACATGCAGCCGATGCTGAGCCAGATCACCCATTGGGACAGCGGCACCCACGGCGCTTTCGACGGAACCTATGCGCTGAAGATCGCTACCCGTGCGGTGCCGGGCGAACGCAATACCGCAATCAAGCGGGTGACCTTTCGCCGGGCCTCCATGATTCGCGTCGAGACCTATTTCGCGTTCAAACCCGAGGCCAACGAGCTCAAGCTGTCGGACCTGGACGTTCGGTCGGTCGGCCTGCTGTTCGACCTGCAGGATGGCCGGCAACGGGTCATGCCGCACCTGCGCTACCTCAACGCACTCGAAGGTCAGCGCATGAACCGGTGGCAGTTCAAGGAGCATTCGACGCCGTTTCGCGCCATCGGCAGCCGCAGCGAAACGGTGACCCACGACCACCTGAGTCCGAACGACTGGGAAGATATTCCGGGAGCCGGCCAGACGCTTTGCTACAACGAGATCCCGACCAAGATCAACTGGCACTACCTGCGGTTCGACTTCGACCTGGCGACGATGCGCTGGATGGAGTTCCAGTGCAACGACCAGACCTTCGTCTGCCCCGACACAGGCTCGATCACGATACCGGCCATGCCCAACCTGGCCTGCATGCTCAATCTGGTGTTCTTCTGCGAATCCGATACCGCCAAACGCAGCTTTTTCTATCTGGACAGCGTGTTGCTGTCGGGGGAGTTCTGACATGGGCAGCCTGATGCGCAATGCCTATACCGCTGTGCTCGCGCGCGGTGAATGGTGGCAGGGGACTTTGCAGACCGAACCCTACGAGGCGGCCTGGGCTGCCGAGGCGCTGTTTTTTGTCCGCGTCATGCAGACCGGCGACGGTGCGGCCGACGGCGCCGCGTCGGCGTTGGCGCGGGTGCAGATCTCGCCCGATGGCCTGCACTGGATCGACGAAGGCAGCAGCATGCGTATTGCAGCGCGGGCCGATAGCCTGGCGTTCGCGCGTGTGCGCGAGTTCGGCGGCTGGTTGCGTCTGGCGGTCGAGGTGCCGGGTGACACCCGCATGCAGGTGGTGGCGACACTGGCGCTCAAGGCGTGAGGCCAGCGGTCACCGTCGTCGATCCGCCCGACTATCCGATCGAGTTGGCCTGGGTCGATCTGGCCCCTTACCGGCAGGGCAACACGGGCATCGACCATGTGCACAGCATCGACTCCGGCGTGCTGGGGCCGCATGTGATGGTCAATGCGCTGACCCACGGCAACGAATTGTGTGGCATGCATGTGGTGCGTCGTCTGCTCGATGCCGGCCTGCGGCCGCGCGCGGGCCGCTTGACCTTGTCGTTTGCCAACGTCACGGCCTACAACCGGTTCGCTCCGCACGCGCTGCAGTCGCGGTTCGTCGACCGCGACTTCAATCGGCTATGGCATGACGCGCTGTTGGCACAGGACCACACATCGGTCGAAGCCCGCCGCGCCCACGCCATGGCGCCGCTGGTACGTTCCGTGGACCGCCTGCTGGACCTGCATTCGACCTGGCATGCGGTGCTGCCGTTCTTCGTGTTGTCGCGCCTGGCGCGGGTGCGCCGCTGGGCGGACCGGCTGGCGCTGCCACCGCGGCAGTTGTTGCTGCCAGAGTTCCGGCACGAGGGCTACCACCTGATCGACTACGGTGCCTTTGCCGATCCGGATGGCGACGCCATCGCCCTGATCGCCGAATGCGGCCAGCATTTCGCCGCCAGCAGCGTGCAGACAGCCTGGCAGGCGACGCTGCGGTTCCTGCAGGCGTGTGGCTGCATCGGCGACGGCGCTGCCCAGGGGCTGGGCCTGGAGCCGGTTGCGGCGCAGGTGATCGCACGATTCGAGATCGTGCAGCCGGTGATCGCCGCCACCGACCGGCTGCAGCTGACCTGTTCCTATGCCGGTTTCATGGCTTTCAAGGCTGGCGATGTGGCGGCTTACGATGGTGCGACACCGGTCACGGCGCCTTTCGATGGCGCGATCATGCTGGCTCCGCGTCCGGACCCGCGTGCCGGGCAGCAGGCCTTTGCCTGGGGCCGGCGGGTGATCGACTGACACGACTGTCAGCCAAGCGCCGACATCCGCCGGCGCAATCGCGACCTACACTGACCGCCGTTTCCTCGCGCCTGGAGCAGGTGCTCAGGCTTGTCTCGGGTAGCCGGCGTCAAACACAGGAGCGCGTCATGATTGTTGTTCACCATCTCAATGATTCGCGGTCGCAGCGTGTCTTGTGGTTGCTCGAGGAACTCGAACTGCCCTACCAGATCCAGCGTTACCAGCGTGATGCCACTACCCGGCTCGCGCCGCCCGAGCTCAAGGCCGTGCATCCGCTGGGCAAGTCGCCGGTGCTGGTCGATGATGGGCAGACGGTGTTCGAATCGGGCGCCATCGTCGACTATCTGGTGCGCCACCATGGGGGTGGCCATCTGCAGCCATCGGTGGGCTGGCCGGAGTACGAGACCTACCAACAGTGGTTGCACTATGCCGAAGGCTCCGCGATGCTGCCGCTGATGCTCAAGCTCTATGTCGGAAGACTGGGCGAGGCGGGCGCGCCGCTGGCACCGCGCATCGACAGCGAGATCGCCAACCACCTGGGCTTCGTGAACCAGTCGCTCGAAGGCCGCGATTGGCTGGTCGGAGACCATCTGACGGGTGCCGACATCCAGATGAGTTTCGTCGGCGAGGCGGCACGGGGCTTGCGCGCGCAGTATCCGAGCATCGATGCCTGGGTTCGGCGTTTCCAGGCCCGGCCCGCGTATCGCCGCGCAATCGAACAGGGCGGACCGTATGCGTTGGCCAGTTAGAACAGCATCAGCACGCCGATGATCACCAGGCCAAGGAACAGGTTGGCCAGCACCCAGACCCGGATCGAACCCAGGGCCGCGCCGCCGGCGGACCACTCGCTGCTGGCCACGGCGCGCTGCAGCCGTTTATAGAGCACGAAACGGATGTGGCCATAGGCGCCCATCATCAGCAGGCCCAGCGTGGCCATCACCATCCAGCTCATCGGCATGCGTACGCCGCTGGCCGCGGCGCCACTGGCGAAGCTGCCCATCATCCACAATCCGCTGACCAGCACGATGATGACAGCAGCCGACACCGCGCCGAAGAAACGGCGCAGCACGTCGTGCATCAGGGTCACGCGCTGCGGCGGCTGCAGGCTGCCCAGCGCCGGGCGCAGGAAAAACAGCACGAACGCCATGCCACCGACCCACAGGATGATGGACAGCAGGTGCAGGGTCTTGAGGATGGCGTAGAGCATGGAGTCGTGGTCCGGGCGTTCGGGTTGGGGAAGGCCCCAGTATGACAGGGCCGTCGCGCGACTCCGGCATCAGGCATAGGCTGCGACCGGCACGCAGCTGCAGAACAGGTTGCGGTCGCCGTGGACATTGTCGATACGTCCCACCGGTGTCCAGTATTTCGCCTGTTTCAGGCTCGCGAGCGGGAACGCGCCGACCTCCCGCGAATAGGGCCGGTCCCAGTGGTCTGCGACCACGGTTGCCGCGGTATGTGGTGCATGTTTGAGCGGATTATTGTCCTGCGGCCAAACGCCGCGTTCGATCATGCGAATCTCTTCCCGGATGGCGATCATCGCGTCGACGAAGCGGTCGAGTTCCTGCAACGTCTCGCTCTCGGTGGGCGCGATCATCTGAGAAAAGAGAACCGGGAAACACAGCGTGGGTGCATGAAAGCCATAGTCCATCAGCCGCTTGGCCACGTCCTCGGCGCTGACGCCATGGGCACCGCCACTCGTTTCCTTCAGCGGCCGCAGATCCAGGATGCACTCGTGAGCCACATGGCCGTTGGCGCTGGCATACAGCGTCGGATAGTGCTCTTGCAGCCGTGCGCTGATGTAGTTGGCGCTCAGGATCGCCGCCTCGGTGGCCGCTTTCAATCCGTTTGCGCCCATCATGCGGCAATACATCCAGCTGATCGGCAGTACGGCGGCATTGCCGAGCGGCGCTGCGCTGACGGCTCCGACACCGTGCGACGGAACTCCGCCAGCCACATGCCCGGGCAGGTAAGGCACGAGGTCCTCGACCACGCAGACCGGACCCACACCCGGTCCGCCACCGCCATGCGGAATGCAGAAGGTCTTGTGCAGGTTCAGGTGGCTGACATCGCCGCCAAACTCGCCCGGCGCCGCGATGCCGACCAATGCGTTCATGTTGGCGCCGTCGACATAGACCCGCCCTCCATGCCGGTGCACCAGCGCGCACAGGTCCTTGACCCGGGTTTCGAATACGCCATGGGTGCTCGGGTAGGTGATCATGATGGCGGCCAGGTTGGCACTGTGTTTTTCGCACTGGGCCTGCAAGTCCGCCATGTCGACATTGCCGTGGCTGTCGCAGGCCGTGACCACCACGCTCAAGCCGGCCATCTGGGCGCTGGCGGGATTGGTGCCGTGTGCGCTGGACGGAATCAGACAGACAGTACGGTTGGACTCGCCGCGGGCCGCATGGTAGGCGCGGATCGCCAGCAGCCCGGCGTATTCGCCCTGGCTGCCGGCATTGGGCTGCAGGCTGATGCCCGCATAACCGGTGGCCTGACACAGCCAGTCGCACAACTGCCGGTCGAGTTCGGCGTAACCCTGGCGCTGCGCAGCCGGCGCGAACGGGTGGATGTCGGCGAATTGCGGCCAGGTGATCGGAATCATCTCGCTGGTGGCGTTGAGCTTCATCGTGCAGCTGCCCAGCGGAATCATGCTGCGGTCCAGCGCCAGGTCCTTGTCGGACAGGCTGCGGATATAGCGCAGCATGCCGGTCTCGCTATGGTGCCGGTTGAATACTGGATGGGTCAGGAAGTGGCTGGAGCGGCGCAGCCCGTCGGGCAGCAGCGAGGGGCTGTCGCTCACCAGCACATCCACCGTCGGTGCCGGTTTCCCGTTGCTGGCGAACAGCGACAGCAGCTGCGCCAGGTCGGCGCGGGTACTGGTCTCGTCCAGCGAGATCGCCAAACATCCGTTCTCCATCGGGCGCAGGTTGATCCGGGCCTGCTGGGCGCGCGCCAGCACCTCCGGCGTGGCGCTGCCGGTCTGCACCGTCAGCGTGTCGAAGGCACTGGCATGGGCCAGCGGGTAACCGAGCAGTTGCAATCCACGCGCCAGCATGGCCGTGAGCAGGGCCACGCGTTGCGCGATCCGGGTCAGGCCGGCCGGGCCGTGGTAGACGGCGTACATGCCGGCGACCACCGCCGGCAGCACTTGCGCAGTGCAGATGTTCGAGGTCGCCTTCTCGCGCCGGATATGTTGTTCGCGTGTCTGCAGTGCCAGCCGGTAGGCCGGGTTGCCATGGGTGTCGATGCTGACACCGGCCAGCCGACCCGGCATCGAGCGCTTGAAATCGTCGCGGCAGGCCAGATAGGCTGCGTGCGGTCCGCCGTTGCACAGCGGCATGCCGAAGCGCTGCGTGGTGCCGATGACGATGTCCGCGCCCCATTCGCCAGGCGGTGCGAGCAGGCACAGCGCGAGCAGGTCGGCAGCGACACAGAATGCGGCGTTGTTCGTTCGCGCCCGCTCCGCCAGCGGGCGCAGGTCGTGCACGGTGCCGCAGCTGGCCGGGTATTGGGCCAGCACGCCGAAATAGTCGCTGTCGTGCATCAGTTGCGTCAACGCGCCGACCCGCACCATGATGCCCAGTGGCTCGGCACGTGTCTGGATCACTTCGATCGTCTGCGGATGGCAGTCATCGGCGATCAGGAACACGGTGCTCTTGTTTTTCACGCTGCGTTTGGCCAGCGTCATCGCCTCGGCCGCCGCGGTGGCTTCGTCCAGCATCGACGCGTTGGCGATCGCCATGCCAGTCAGGTCGCAGACCATGGTCTGAAAGTTGATCAGCGCCTCCAGCCGTCCTTGCGAGATCTCGGCCTGGTACGGCGTGTAGGCGGTGTACCAGGCCGGGTTCTCGAGCACGTTGCGCAGGATGACGGTCGGCGTATGCGTTCCGTAATAGCCTTGTCCGATGAAGTTGCGGAACCGCTGGTTCTTGTCGGCGATGGCTCGGATCTCATCGATCGCGGCCGCTTCGGTGATCGCAGCGGGAATCTGCATCGGCGCGGTACGCGCGATTGCGCGCGGCACGATACCCTCGATCAGCGCCTGCCGGGTTGCGGCGCCGACCACCGACAACATGTGCTTTTCGTCGGCAGCACCGATGCCGATATGGCGGCTGATGAATTCATGCTGGTGCTCCAGCATGTCCAGGTTGGTGGCGGGGGACAGAGGCATGGCGGTTTCACTCATGGGGGTGGCAATGGGGGAAAAAAGGCGAAAAAAGACGAAAAAAGGTGGGGACGCGTGGGTATCGCGTACCCCGCGCGGCGTGGGGCCGTCCGTATCGAGGCGTCAGGTGTTGGCGGAGAAAGTGCCATAGGCGGTTTCGTCCATCAGCGCGTCGAGTTGCGACGCATCGGACAACCTGACCTTGAAGAACCAGCCTGCGCCCAGTGGGTCGGAGTTGGCCAGCGACGGGTCGGCGCGCAGCGCTTCGTTGACTTCGGTGATCTCGCCGCTGACCGGCATGTAGACATCGGCCGCGGCCTTGACCGATTCGACGACGCCGGCGATCGCCTTGGCATCGAGCGGCGTGCCGACTTCGGGCAGGTCGACAAAGACGACGTCGCCCAGGGCGTCCTGGGCATGCTGGGTGATGCCAACGGTTGCCTGGTCGCCGTCGACATGGAGCCATTCGTGGTCTTCGGTGTATTTCATGGTTGCCATGGGTTTCTCCTGAAAGGCTTCGGGGGTTGATTCTGGTCTTGGATAGGTGGTGCGGTGCGCGATGCAGAAAACGAGAACAAGGTTCAGCCGCGGTGATAACGGTGGGGTATGAACGGCATGCCGACGACTTCCATCGGAACCGGTTTGCCCCGTACCAGGGCCTGCAGCCGGGTGCCGGGAACGGCGCTGCCGCTTTGTACATAGGCCATCGCGATCGGTTCGTTGACCGTGGGCCCCAGCAGGCCGCTGGTGACCTGGCCGACCGGCCGGCCGCTCGGGTCCTGCATCAGCGTGTGTTCGCGCACGGGCACCCGGTCCAGTGCCCGCAGGCCGACACGCCGGCGGCCAGGCGCGGTGTCGCCGCCGGCCAGCTGGGCCAACACCACGTCGGCGCCGGGAAAACCGCCGGCACGTGCGCCGCCGCTGCGCCGCGTCTTCTGGATCGCCCAGTTCAGGCCGGCCTTGATGGGCGTGGTCGTGGCGTCCAGGTCATTGCCGTACAGGCACAGGCCCGCTTCCAGGCGCAGCGAATTGCGTGCGCCCAAGCCGATCGGCCTGACCTCGGGCTGGGCCAGCAGAAGCCGCGCCAGCACGTCGGCCTGTTGTGCATGGACCGAGATCTCGAAGCCGTCCTCGCCGGTGTAGCCGCTGCGGGTCGCGACAACGTCGAGCCGCTCGCCAGTGCCGCAGGCAACGCTGAAACGACTGCCGGTCATGAAGGTAAGTCGTTCCACGCCTGGCGCCAGCCGCTGCAGCGCGGTGACGGCCTGGGGGCCCTGCAGGGCAAGCAAGGCCAGTTCCGGGCAGGCAACGAGCTGGCAGCGCTGGCCGATATGCGCCTGGATGTGGGCGATATCCGCGTCCTTGCAGGCGCCGTTGACGATGACGAACAGGTCGCCCCCGCCCCGGTAATCGCGGTTCACGACCATCAGGTCATCGAGGATGCCGCCGGCGTCGTTGAGCAGCAGGCCATACCGTTGCTTGCCCACTGGCAGGTCGACCACGTCCACCGGCATCAGGGTCTCGAATGCCGCGGCGGCATCGGGTCCGACCAGTCGCAACTGGCCCATGTGAGAGACGTCGAACAGCCCGGCTGCGTTGCGGGTGTGGAGGTGTTCGGCCATCAGGCCGGCAGGGTACTGGACCGGCATGTGGTAGCCGGCGAACGACACCATGCGCGCGCCAAGTTCGACGTGCAGCCCATGCAAAGGCGTATGGCGAAGGGATTCAGAAGGTGGGCTGGACAAGCGGATTCTCCCGGGGCAAGGCGGATCCATGGCTCAAGCCATGGGCTGCCCCCGCTGTCCGTGGTACCTGAGAGATTCACCGCTGCGGACCCCTGCTTTCGGGCCATGGCGGCTTGCTCCTTCGGTGGAGCGCCTGGCCGGCGCTCTCTCTCCAGTGGGGAAACGCCGGCCCAGTATCGCTACCGGCTGGCGGTTGTCAGTCCTTTTGCCTGAGCGTTCAACCGGCTGCAATCAGCCGGCACTGCGCCTTCGGCGGCCGTCCCGAGGGAAAGCTCTCTCCTGACCCGTCTGATTGTAGCCCCGGCAATCGGTGCCATCCTGCACCGGACATCAATCGGTCAACTGTCGTTTTCAGGCAAGGAGGCTCACATGCCCGCGTAGTTGGGTCCACCACCGCCCTCGGGCGTTACCCAGACGATGTTCTGCGTCGGGTCCTTGATGTCGCAGGTCTTGCAATGCACGCAGTTCTGCGCATTGATCTGCAGGCGGTCGGTGTTGTCGTCATTCTTGACGTACTCATAGACCCCGGCCGGGCAGTACCGCGCCTCGGGTCCGGCGTATTTCGCCAGATTGATGCGTACGGGAACCGACGCGTCCTTGAGCGTCAGGTGTGCCGGCTGCTGCTCCTCGTGGTTGGTGTTGCTGATGAACACGCTGGAGAGCCGGTCGAACGTCAGCTTGCCATCGGGCTTGGGATAAACGATGGGTTTGCATTCGGCGGCCGGCTTGAGATAAAGATGGTCCGGCTTGTCGCGATGCAGTGTCCACGGTATGTTGCCGCGCAGCGCGACCTGCTCGATGCCGTTCATCAGCGTGGCCACCGTCAGGCCTTTCTTGAACCAGGTCTTGAAGTTGCGCGCCTTTTTCAGTTCCGCATGCAGCCAGCTGTCTTCGAACGCCTGCGGGTATGCCGTGAGTTCGTCGTGCTGGCGGCCCTCGCCGATGGCGTCGAACGCCGCCTGCGCGGCCAGCATGCCGGTCTTGATCGCGGCGTGGCTGCCCTTGATGCGGCTGACGTTCAGGTAGCCAGCTTCGCAGCCAACCAGCGCGCCGCCAGGGAACACCGTCTTGGGCAGGCTGAGCAGGCCGCCAGCAGTGATCGCGCGTGCCCCGTAGGCGATCCGCTTGCCCGGCTTGATGCCCTTGGCCTCATCGCCTTCTAGGTAGTACCGGATATTCGGGTGGGTTTTCCAGCGCTGGAACTCCTCGAAAGGGCTGAGGTAGGGATTGCTGTAGTCCAGGCCGGTGATGAAGCCCAGCGCGACCTTGTTGTCGTCGAAGTGGTACAGGAAGGCGCCGCCATAGGTGTCGTTGTCCATCGGCCAGCCGGCGGTGTGCAGCACGAAGCCGGGCTCATGGCGCTGCGGGTCGATCTCCCACAACTCCTTGACGCCCAGGCCGTAGGTCTGCGGGTCGCTGTCGGCATCGAGCTTGAAACGTGCGATCAGCTGCCGGCCCAGGTTGCCGCGCGAGCCTTCGGCAAACACCGTGTATTTGGCATGCAGTTCCATGCCGAGCTGGAAACTGTCGCCGGGCTTGCCGTCCTTGCCGACACCCATGTTGCCGGTTGCCACACCGATGACCGAACCGACTTCGTCGTAGAGCACCTCGGCAGCGGGGAAACCCGGGAAGATCTCGACGCCCAGGGCCTCTGCCTGCTCGGCCATCCAGCGCGTGACCGATCCCAGGCTGACGATGTAGTTACCGTGGTTCTGCAGGCAATCGGGCAACAGGAAGTTGGGCGTGCGCAACGAGGACGTCTCGCCGAGGAACACCATGGCGTCGTCGGTAACCGGTTGGTTCAAGGGCGCACCGCGCGCCTTCCAGTCCGGGATCAGTTCGGTCAAGGCCTTCGGGTCCATGATCGCGCCCGACAGAATATGGGCGCCAGGCTCCGATCCCTTTTCCAGCACCACCACCGAGAGCTCTTGTCCCGTGGCCGATGCCAATTGCTTGAGGTGAATCGCGGTGGCCAGTCCGGCGGGGCCGCCACCGACGATGACCACGTCGTATTCCATGGCTTCGCGCGGGCCGTGTCGCTCGATGATCTCTTCAGGTGTCATGGTTCGGGGGCTTTCAGTTGATCGGTGGCAGCGTCACGCAGCAGTCGCAATTTTATGCGGCCATCACCGGTGCGACGCCATAATGGTTTGATCAAGCTGACTGGCGCATACTGAGGAATGGCATACCGCATTGACCTTTCGGGCCGAGTGGCCTTCATCACGAGCGCATTGGGCCGGCAGGACGTTGCCGAAGACGACAACTTCGTGTTCGATACCAACGTCAAGGGTGCGTTCTTCGTGGCCCAGGCAGTCGGCAAGCGGTTGCGGGCGCGGGCCAGGGGTTCCGCGCCCGGCACCTTCCGTGGTGGGCGCACCGTCAACTTCGCGTCCGTGGTCGGCCTGCGGGTGTTGCCGCAGATCGGTGTGTATGGTATGGGCCATTTCGTTAATGGCGCGGTGATCGCGGCCGACGACGGATGCGCGGCATGAGATATACCCTTCCCGCGCGCAAGAAGCAGGTGTTCGAGACCACGATCCCGATCCGCTGGGGTGACATGGATGCGATGGGACACCTGAACAACACCACCTACTTCCGCTACATGGAGGTCTGCCGGATCGACTGGATGGCCTCGGTCAACCATGTGCCCAGCGACGCCGAGGACGAGGGCATCGTCATCGTCAATGCGTTCTGCAACTTCTACCGCCAGCTGACCTACCCTGGCGACGTGCGGCTGACGATGTATGCCAGCGACCCGGCGCGCACCACCTTCGAGACCTGGGTCACGATGGTGCGTGCCAACGACCCCGGCGTGGTCTGCGCCGAGGGCGGTGCGACCACGATCTGGGTCGACATCCCGAACCAGAAGGCCAGGGCCCTGCCGGACTGGCTGCGCGCGCTGGTGACCTGAACCTGCACGTCTCACTTCTGCCGCGGCACCCGCCCCAGCAGGTAGAACTCGGGGTTGGGCATCATGCCGCTCATATTGGCGATACGGTTGGACAGGCCGAAAAATGCGGTGATGGCGCCGATGTCCCAGATGTCCTCGTCGTCCAGCCCATGCGCGTGCAGGGCGTCGAAATCGGCATCCTCCACCTGGTCTGCCTGTTGGCACACTTTCATCGCGAAATCGAGGATGGCGCGCTGACGTGCAGTGATGTCGGCCTTGCGGTAATTGACCGCCACCTGGTCGGCCACCAGCGGCTTCTTCTCGTGGATGCGCAGGATGGCGCCGTGCGCCACCACGCAGTACAGGCAGTTGTTGGCCGCGCTGGTCGTTGTGACGATCATCTCGCGCTCGCCCTTGGTCAGGTTCGATTCCTCGCGCAGCATCAGCGCGTCATGGTAGGCGAAGAAGGCGCGCCACTCGGCAGGGCGGCGGGCCAGGGCCAGGAACACATTGGGAATGAAGCCTGATTTTTCCTGCACCTCCAGGATGCGGGTGCGAATGTCCTCGGGGACGTTCTTCAGGTCGGGTGCGGGATAACGGGTCATGCTGGCTCCTTCAATCGTTGCTGCTCAGCTTACCAGTGCGCGCCGAACTGCCGCCGCAGGTCGTACAACTGCTCCTGGCTCAGCGGGCTGACGGCTTGGGGCCGCATCGCAACCAACTGCGCGGTTTCTTCCAGTTCCTCCAGCGTGGCCATCGCTGCCGCCGGCGACGCGTGCCATACCGTGGGCCCGAGCCGCGCCAGCATCACGGCGCGCAGCTCCATGCCCTTTGCCGCATACCGTTCAATCGTCTCGGCGACACGTTCGGCTGCCTGCGGGTCACCCGGAAAGTGATAAGGAATCACTGGCACATGGCCGACCTTCATGACAAAGTAGGGCGTGACCGGCGCCAGCAACTCGTCGCCATGCGGCGCCAACGTCAGCGCGACGCAATGCGTGCTGTGGGTGTGCAAAACGCAGCGCGGCACCTGCGCAAAGCCGGCCGTGGCGTAGTAGATGCGGGTGTGCAACGCGATCGTCTTGCTGCCCTTGTCGCCGCCGGTCTGGCGGCCGTCCTGGTCGAGCCGGGCCAGCCGGACCGGATCCAGGAAGCCCAGGCAGGCGTCGGTCGGTGTGATCAGGAAGCCGTCGTCGAGTCGCACGCTGATGTTGCCGGCGCTGGCATGCACATAACCGCGTTCGAACAGGCTTTGGCCAATGCGGCAGATCTCTTCGCGGGCGAGGGTTTCGTTCATGTCGTGTGGCAGGTGGGATGCGGGCGGCGGTTCAGCCGCCCATCAGCAGGTGGACCAGATCGGCGGTCGTCCTGCGAGGGTGCGGTGCTCGTCACGGGTACGAAATGCTGTGTATGCGGTTACGTAGTATCGTTCAGGCCTTATTTTCAGGAGACATGCGTGAACAAGATCTACCCCTCCGCCGCCAAGGCGCTCGAAGGTATCGTCAATGACGGCCAGTTGTTGGCTGTCGGCGGGTTCGGCCTGTGCGGTATCCCCGAAGCGTTGATCGACGCCTTGCGCGACAGCGGCGTCAAGAACCTGACCGTCATCTCCAACAACGCCGGTGTCGACGGTTTCGGCCTGGGCAAGTTGCTCGAGACACGCCAGATCAAACGCATGATCTCCAGCTACGTGGGCGAGAACAAGGAGTTCGAGCGCCAGTACCTGGCCGGTGAACTGGAGCTCGAATTCACGCCGCAGGGAACGCTGGCCGAGAAACTGCGCGCCGGCGGTGCCGGTATCCCTGCGTTCTTCACCAAGACCGGTGTCGGCACCCTGGTGGCAGAGGGCAAGGAGTTGCGAGAGTTCGACGGCGAGACCTATGTGATGGAGCGTTCGCTGTTGCCCGACGTGGCACTGGTCAAGGCGCATCGCGCGGACAAGTCGGGCAACCTGCAGTTCCGCTACACCGCGCGCAATTTCAATCCCGCCATCGCCATGGCCGGCCGGATCACCATCGTCGAGGTCGAGGAGATCGTCGAGACTGGCGCTATCGAACCGGACCAGGTGCACCTGCCGGGCATTTATGTACACCGCATCGTGCTCAACGCACACCCGGAAAAGCGCATCGAGAAGCGTACGATCCGCGCAACGGCAGCCGGCTGACCCGCCGAACCCCACGAACACTGGAGAAACATATGGCCTGGACTCAAGACCAGATGGCAGCACGCGCCGCCAAGGAACTGCAAGACGGTTTTTACGTGAACCTGGGCATCGGTATACCGACGCTGGTGGCCAACCATGTCCCGGCGGACACGGAGGTGTGGCTGCAGTCGGAGAACGGCATGCTGGGCATCGGCCCGTTTCCGACCGAAGATGAGGTCGACGCCGACCTGATCAATGCCGGCAAGCAGACCGTGACCACGATGGCAGGCTCCTCGATTTTCGGCAGCCACGACAGCTTTGCGATGATTCGCGGCGGCAAGATCAACCTCTCGATCCTGGGCGCGATGCAGGTCAGCGAGAAGGGCGACCTGGCAAACTGGATGAGTCCGGGCAAGATGGTCAAGGGCATGGGCGGCGCAATGGACCTGGTGGCCGGTGTCAAGCGGGTCATCATCTTGATGGAGCATGTCGCGAA
>Ga0105046_10008960_pt1 | contig 15690 bp, 13 predicted proteins | sample MAT03_FD_78385 | JGI IMG/M metagenome (GOLD analysis project Ga0105046, IMG submission 78385) | Freshwater microbial communities from Lake Fryxell liftoff mats and glacier meltwater in Antarctica - MAT-03 (megahit assembly) | ecosystem: Environmental > Aquatic > Freshwater > Ice > Liftoff...
CGCCGATGAATCCTGCCCCGCCGTTCTTCTTGTAATACTGGAACAGTCCGCCAACTACGGCATCAGGGTTGTGAGCGCCCTTGGCTTTCAGTCCGCTTGACCCGAGCAACGCTTGGATTTCGGCAGGGTCGGTAACGACTTCACCCTTCGCCAGCTTGCGGGTCAGTTCCTCTTTCCCCAGCGACCGGACACCGCAGCCGTCCGCATTATGCGCCCAGACGCTGAACCCCCACTCGTCGCAGCCGACGAAGTAGGTGTGGTAGTCCGCGATCCGCATATTGTAAACGGTTTGTAGCTTATCCGTCATCTCGATCGAATCGAGCGAAAGCAACTGTCCGTCGGGCCGGGTGGCACTGCTGGGCTGTGCCACTGCTGACCCCAGCAGTGCGAATCAGGGTCGAGTGGCCAATGGTGAGGGTGTCTAAGGCCGATAGTCGCCAGTCTGGCTGACTGAGTCACGGACGATCCCCCGAGGATTACCACGTTCGCATGCCCTTGCGTGTTCCAGTGCCCGGGAACACGCAAGGGCCGGCGCACTCACTCGGAACGCCGAATCGTATCACACTTCCCCAGAGCACGGCGACGACATTCCGGGACTGGTGGCACTGCTGGCTGGGGGGAAGAAAAGGGGGCAGGTCTCTTATTTCACGTACCGCCTTGACCGAAAAAGAGACCTGACCCCTTTTTACTCCCCCACGGAGGATGTCAACCTGGGCTAGCTTTCACGGCGCGCAGACACCCATGTCGTACCCCACGAGTGGCGGTAAAACTTACCGTGCAAAACGAACCGGAACATGGGTGTCTGCGCGCCGTGACTCCAACGCACGCTTGACCCCGCTGGCATGGCTCGAACGACTCCGGCAATCACCGCATGCCCTACACCTGCCTCGGACGGGGCGGTAAACAAGTACGTCCTGTACAGGCCACATCGAAGTCGAAGGCGGGGCAGACTTGGCAGTCGTTGGACGGCACCGACATCCGTTGTTATGACTGCTCTATGGAAAAGCCCGTCACACGCCAAGCGCATCTCATCGCGAATACCAAATCGGGAAAAGGGGACGGCGCCAATCTTCCTGAACTCGCTAAACACATCGCCCGGCAGCATGGCGTCGAACTGACCCACTACCCAACGGAAGATCCCGCTGCGTTTGAAAAGCAAATCGATGCGGCCGCATCCGCAGCTCAGAAAGATGGGGGCATTCTTATCGGAGCGGGGGGCGATGGAACCATCCGCGCGGTGGCGGAGAAAGCCGCAGAGAGCAAAGTGCCCTTCGCTGCGGTTCCTTGTGGCACATTCAACTTCTTCGCGCGCAATCACAAGGTTCCCGAAGAAATTGAAAAGGCCTTGGAGCTCGCTTTTACGGGCCAGCCGCGCGAGGTGGGCTTGGGGAAAATCAGCGGTCACTATTTTCTCATCAACGCCAGTCTCGGGCTCTATGCAAAGTCGATACGGGATCGGGAAAAAAGCACCAAACGGTTTGGACGCGATCGGCTGGTGGTGATTCTATCGACGATTCTTAGCCTTCTCGGTCTGCACCGCCGGCTGCGCGTGGAGCTCGTCACGAAAGAGCGAACGCAGCAACTGCAGACCATGTCGATCTTCATCGGCAACAACACCCTTCAATTGCGCGATCTTGCCCTCGACGTTGCCAAATGCATGAAGAGCGGCTTACTGGCCGCTGTGATTCTCAAACCGGTGGGACGTCTGGAGATGCTGCGCATTCTCTGGCGCGGAATCGCGAAAACGTTGGAGAAAGAAGAACGCCTGGAAACATTTTGCGTGGATACACTCACGGTGCATCTGCCACAACCTTCGATTTCGGTGGCGCTAGATGGCGAGATGTTTCAGATGTCTTCTCCGCTGCGCATTCAATCGATTCCCAAGGCATTGACGATGATCTTGCCCGCTCCCTCGGCGGCGCAATGAGCACCTTGCGCATTGCCCATCTATCCGACCCGCACTTCGGCACCGTTTTGCCGGAGGTGGAAGAAAGATTGATCGCTACTTTGCGCAGTCTGAAACCAGACCTCGTTCTGATGTCGGGCGATATCACCCAGCGCGCACGACCCGCGCAGTTTCAGGCGGCAGCTGCGTTCAAAAAGAAGATGGCGCCTTTTCCGTTTTTTGCCGTTCCCGGAAACCACGACATTCCACTTTTCAATCTGTTCGCCCGGCTCTTCTATCCGTACCGAGGTTTCCACAAGTATTTTCAAGCGGCGCGGGAAACAGATTTTCGCATCGGTGACGTGAGGGTCATTGGATTGAACTCCACTAGCCGTTGGCACCATGTGCAGGGCAGTCTCGATCTCGCGCGTATCAAAGAAGAGTTTCTCTCCAACTGGGACACTTCTAAAATCCGTGTAGCGATGGTGCACCATCCGATCGAGTGTGCGAAGGACGTCGACGATAAAAACCGATTGCGCGGCAAAGACGAAACCCTCGCGCTTTTTAGGGAAGCCCAAATCGACTTGGTGTTGTCGGGCCATGTGCACGACCCGTATATCGAGGTGGAAGGCTCCTTAGTTCTCTCGGTGGCAGGCACCTGCTTATCGTGGCGCATCCGCAAAGGCGCACCCAACTCGTTCAATTGGATTGAGATCCAAGCCGATCCCAAGCGGATCAAAATAACCCGGATGGACAGCACCCCCGACGGCCTCTATTTACCGCGCGCGGATTTTACGCGTGAGTTTAGATTTGAGCAGGGACGCTGGGGGTGATGAATGCCAATCGACTGAATTTCCTCCGGCCGATGGCGTTGGAGAAAAGCTTTTTGATACCGCATTCGCCTCGCGAAAGCCTTCGGACTCGCCTCCTCATCTTGGCGTCTTGGCGGTTCATCCCTCCGGGACTGGTGGCACTGCTCGCTGTGCCGCTGTCTGGCCGCTAAGGGCCAGCAGTGCGTACTCGAAGAGATGTCCCCGTTTCGCGCAGGTTTCCCAGCCGCGCCCTGGCCCCTTTTGTTCTGAGCAACGATCGATCCCAGCAAAGGGGGCATGTTGGCAGGGCCTTGCTCGTTCCAACCGAGCATTCTTTCCTACGGGAGCAAACAAGGCTGTGCCACTGTCTGGCCCCCAAGGGCCAGCAGTGCGGGTCTCTGGAGACTGCTCAATTTTCAAGTCGATTCGATCGCCGGTCGGCGATCCCTTTTGCTGTGAGCATCGACCGATACCAGCAAGGGAGAATCGTTGGCAGGGCCTTGCTCGTTCCAACGGAGCATTCTTTTCCGGGGAAGAAAAGGGGTCAGGTCTCTTATTTCACGTACCGCCTTGACCGAAAAAGAGACCTGACCCCTTTTTACTCCCCCGGTCAAGGCGGTACGTGAAATAAGAGACCTGACCCGTTCCTGGCACCTTTTTGTCTGCCCCGGTTGGCTTTGCACGGCAATTTTTACAGTCAGTATAGGGGGACGACCTGGGTGTCTAGAGTTAGCTATTCCTGGCAAGCCTCGAGCCTGTCGATCACGTCTCCCCTGCGCGCCTCACGGGCCGCAACTAACGGAGTCTTGCCATCAACCGACTGAAATGGATTGGCACCGTGCTCCAGTAGCACGCTCACTATCTCAATCGGAATGTGAGGACTTCCTGAAGCGCGATACAGAGGTGTGACACCTTGGCTATTAGCAGTATTTGGGTCGACACCACACTCAAGTAGCACTCGAACCATCTCAATATCAATAAGCGATACCGCGTCCACAAGCAGTTCCCCTGGCAAAGGCGCAAGTTCGCGCCAAAGCCCGGGAGTCGAAAGAACTGTCTTGACGTGATAGGCATTCCCAAGTCGAACAGCAGTGTTAAGATCGAGTGTGGCGCCGAGCCTGATAAAGACCTGAACAAGCTCACGCTGAGAGCAGTTTCTATTGACGCTTGCAACCATCATCGGCGTCATGCCATCATGGTCTTTGGACGCTAGATTCGCCCCAGAAACAACGAGAAGTGGTATCACGTTCGTGGCACAGTATCTGGCCGCCTCATGGAGCGGAGTGGACCCTCGAGAATTCGCGAGATCAATCTTGCCCCCCGCGCGAAGTATATCCTGTGCGAGGCCTACGGCATCTCCTCGAGCTGCGTAGTGGAGAAGTCCCTCACCTAATGAGTCCACACACCTACTAAGTTCCGGCGTCGACGCAACCATAACCATCAGTTCATCAAGGCGGTCTTCAATACATAGACCAAAGGCCGCGTCTTCGAGAGCTTTATCCACTATATCGACCTCATTTATTATCAACAGGGACGGGGGAAGAAAAGGGGTCAGGTCTGGGTCAGGTCTCTTTTTTAGGTCTCCCGCGAGGCCGGAGCGTGCTTTCGAGGCCAAGGCGTACTGCACTTTGCCTCGCCCAACGCCGTTCCCCGAGGGGAAGAAAAGGGGTCAGGTCTCTTATTTCACGTACCGCCTTGACCGAAAAGAGACCTGACCCCTTTTACTCCCTCCCGGAAGTTGCTTCTCCCCCTCGTCCGCACCTCTGGCCGAGTACAGCCAGTCAGTGGCCCACCCGGCCTGTGCCACTGCTGACCCCAGCAGTGCGAAGTGGGGCCAGTTTACCAATCTTCGTGGGGGACCCACGCGGAATGTCGTCGCCGTGCTGTGGGGAAGTGTGATACGATTCGGCGTTCCGAGTGAGTGCGCCGGCCCTTCCGTGTTCGGCGTGCTTCCCGGGCACTGGACCACGCAAGGGCATGCGAACGTGGTCATCCTCGGGGGATCGTCCGTGACTCAGTCAGCCAGACTGGCGACTATCGGCCTTCGACACCCTCACCGTTGGCCACTCGCCCCTGATTCGCACTGCTGGGGTCAGCAGTGGCACAGCCCAGCAGTGCCACCAGTCCACAGCCCAGCAGTGCCACCCGGCCGGGATGAATGTCATCTGCGCACTGCTCCGCAATCTCCACAGGCCCTTTCTGCCCTTCGTCAGCAACCAGGTGTAAGGTACGGCGACAAAAAGCGACGGCAATGAGGCGCAACTGGCGGTCAGATAACTGATCTCGGACAAACAGAAGCATTTCTCTTGCGTTGGACAATCGTGCCATTCATCTTCATTCATGGACGAAACTTTCCGGACCCCCTACTCAGTAATGAAATAGGCAAGGCTCAATCGCGTGGACCGTTATCGGACTCGTAAGCGAGCTACAACTATCTGGCACCATCGCGTGCTACGCCGAGGTGACGATCTTCGGCGGTGCTCCGATTTGGCTCGGGCAGCAGAAAAGGTATCGATTCCTCTCGCACCCTCTATCCCGTTCTTCGATATTACCGTAGGCGCCTCACTGCTTAGGCGTATCATCGCCGGCCTGAGAGCCGTGCCATCATTGAACTCGACCCGCAGCACGTAGTGCCCGCCGAACGATCCAATCGAGCCACCGGTCAATCGATTCATCAGTGGAATTGGATCGCGCCATCCCTTCTTGATGCAGTTCCATTCTAAGATATGCATCGAGTAGATCGCGCTAACCTCCGGACCGCCGAGCATTATGAATTCGGGCGCAGCATGATGGACAGTGTAACCTGGCGTAAGGCCTTGCGATTCCACCGCTTCGCAAAAAATGTCGACAAGCTTCTTATGTATTTCATCGGAGCATTTGTGTAGCAGAAAACGCTTCTCGGAAACATTGTCCCCGGCTCTATTGAGGATTGGCAACATTGTTTCGCGGACAATCCTCTCACATTCATCCACATGCGGCTGCCAAAACTTGCGATTAAGCGACTTGTTATATGCGAGCCGATAGAGCTCCAGAGATATCTGTGTGCACAAGATGATGTCAAGCGGGTCGTCTCGGAAATGGTCGACACGCGGCACATTCAAGAGATACCCCGTCGCGCGACGTTCAACGGACGGGAGCTCGTACGGGACGTATCGTTTTTCTATCGCTTCCCGGCTCACTTGTTGAATGTCGAGAAACCTAAGTTCGCCCGCACTAGCCACTGAATCGCAGCAACTAGTAGCTACCACGAGGCAGATAAGTAAGCGCAACGCTAGACGAGGAGCAATCATAAGCTCTCCAAACAATCGATCTAATTGGATATCAGAGCCCGGAAAAATCCGGCCAAACTTTGACCTCTAACAGTTACTCAAGCACGATCGCTCGGTAGCTGATGGTCTCAATCTCAACCAATTCAGTGTTGCCACCGCCAAGGCGCCGCACATTGTCCGCGAGGTCGTGGGCTCACCCGAGAACGACAATGCTCACCCGCCCTCCCTTGAGTATGATCCCGACCTGGGCATCTTCCCTTTCCTCGATCGCAAACGCGTCCAGATTAAATCTCCCCTCCGAGTCCACTGGTCTGGTCCGCCCATGGGCAACTGGATCCTCCAAAGGCAGGACTTCCTCAATCTCTCCCGATAACAATAGCTTCCCCGGCGCACCGACGCGAAGCAAGTCGAGGCGCAGAAGAAAAGGGGTCAGGTCTCTTTTTTCTGCCTGCCGCGAGGACGGAGCGTGCTTTCGATGCCAAGGCGGACTGCACTTTGGCTCGCCCAACGTGGATCCCCGTACGGGGCGCCACGCCGAACGGAATGCCTGATTGCTGACACTTCTGACTCGCTCTGCTGCGCATTCGGGGACGTTCTCCCGTTCGGAACGCTCCGCCCGCCTGGCCGCGACCCCTTCTATTCTGAGCAACGCCAGGTTCCCCGGAAGCGGAACCGTGGGCAGGCTCTTGCTTGTTCCAAGCCCGTTCGGGCGTGCCACCTCCACGACGGTTCGAGGCCGAGCAATTGCTGCTAGATTTGAAGTCAAACCATTTACAAAATAGATCTGATAAAAGCTCAATGTCATGCTATACTGAAGAATGGAGGACGAAAGGAGGTCCCCGACAAGCACCGTTCGCATCCCTGGTTTCGACCGCCGGCGAGGATTTCTCCCTTCGAGGGAGTCGCTGCCGGTGCGCTCGAACGTAGGAATAACTCCAGAGAAGGCTCTTCAAGCCCCGTTCCCACACGAAGCGTGGCGCGGCGCGATCCGGAGCCTCAACGTGGCAGCCTAGAATAACCTGGGGCGCCGCCCCAGGTTCGCGGCGCTATTCCCCCCATCGAACCCTGGCGACTGCTGCGGCATTTGCCGCAGCAGTCGCCAGGGGAAGATCGGTGGGCTGGGCCTACCTGGGGCTGCGCCCCAGGCTGTCGCAATCCCGCCCCCTTGGGGCTCAGGAAAGCAACTCGAAAAGTTACGCGCTGAACTCAGCGCGGGCGCTGAACTCAATACAGGCGATCAACCCGCTGAAAAACACCTTCCCCGCAGCGCCGACGTCCCGCGGGACCTACGCGTCCCCAACCCGCAAAGTTACAACGTCGCACCGCCCGGAGGTGGCCAACAACCTGCAGAGTTACGCGCTCCCCCCAGCGCCGGCGTCCCGCGGGACCTCCGCGCCCCCAACCCGAAAAGTTACAACGTCGCATCGCCCGAAGCAGGCCAACAACCTGCAGAGTTACGCGCTCCCCCCAGCGCCGGCGTCCCGCGGGACCTCCGCGCCCCCAACCCGAAAAGTTACAAGGGTGTGAGCGTCTCGATTCTGGGTGGAGGGACGTATAGTACGTCTATTCCAAAACGGTGAGATCCCGAACGACCCCCACGAGCTCGCCTCGTGGGTGAAGGAGGTTGAAAGGCTGGATCGGACGGTTTCCGCACGTTCCTGCCCTTGTGCGACCGCTGCGGCCTTTGGCCGCAGCGGTCGCACAAGGGCAAAGCCGGGTGTGGGTTGGGTGCAATGCCTTCTAGCCTTTCAACCTGATTCACCCACGAGGCGAGCTCGTGGGGGTCTTGGGCAGACTAGAGTTACCCACCATTTCGCGTAGACGCGCTACTGCGGCTACGATTCCACCCCGAATCGAGACGCTTACACGTTACAACGTCGCATCGCCCGGAGGAGGTTGAAGGCCTGTAGCGTGGAAGCTATTCTGCAAACCCGTTGGCCCCCCCGACATCCGACCCAATTCCACGCCTGGCGAGGAATCGGCGGACGAGATCCCGCGACTCTTCATTGAAAAAGCTCCTCATGCGTCTGGTCATGATGGGCACGGGCCCTTTTGCCGTGCCAACGTTCCGCGCTCTCTACGAGACCTCGCACCAGGTGCTGGCGCTCTTCACGCGCCCGGCTCGCCCGGTGCATGGCCGCAAATCGCAGGAGCCGGTCAATCCCATGCGGGCCTTGGCCGAGCAGCGCGGCACGCCCGTCCTGGATCCCGAGAGCATCAACACGCCCGAGGCTCGGCAGGCCCTGGCCGCGCTGACGCCGGACCTGTTGGTCGTGGCCGACTACGGGCAGATTCTGTCGACCGAAACGCTGGCGATCTCGCGGCTGGGCGGGATCAACCTGCACGCCTCGCTGCTGCCTCGCTATCGCGGCGCGGCGCCGATCAACTGGGCCATGTATCACGGCGAGTCCGAGACCGGCGTGACGGTGATCCACATGACCCCCAAGCTCGATGCCGGCCCCTGTATCGCGCAGCAGGCCACGCCGATCGGGGCCACGGAAACCGCCGTCGATCTCGAAGCTCGCTTAAGCGCGATGGGCGTGCCGATGGTTCTTCGCTCCATCGAACAGCTCGAGTCGGGCACGACGACCCCCATCGTGCAGGACCAGACGCTCGCCACGCGTGCGCCGCGGCTCAAGAAGACCGACGGCATCATCGATTGGAAGCGGCCCGCCCAGGCGATCGAAAACCAGTTGCGAGCCCTGGAGCCTTGGCCCCGCAGTTACACCCACTGGCATCGCCCCGGTCACGAGCCACTGCGACTGATCGTTGACAAAGCGGCCGTGGTGCCGCTGGCCTCTCCCAAGACGCCGGGCGAAGTGGTCACCGGCGACGGAGGCCGACTGGTGATCGCCGCCGGCGACGGGGCGCTAGAACTGCTTCGCGTCCAGCCCTCGGGCAAGCGCGTGCTGGAATCGGCCGAGTTCCTGCGCGGCTATCCGGTACTGCCCGGACAGACTTTTGGCCCGCACGCCGAAGAGTAACTGGCTCTCACACTTGAGAAGCCAGACACATCGGCGCGACAGATTCTTGACGCCCCCTGCGCCGCCCCTCTGGTTTTCTGCGTGAAAACGGCCCTATTTCTTACGGCGGCATCGCTCAAAACGGTTTGGCATAGCGATTGCTTTAGCAAAACCTCAGTCGATCGTGCTCGAACGGAACACGACGCATCGCCACAGGAGGTTTCCCATGGTCACTGCCTCAGCCTCGATTGAACAAGTCATTCTGCATCCCTTCCCGTTGAACGAACACCCCGTGATCGAGACGGGGTTTGGCACCCGACTGGCCGGTTGGCTAGGGCTGGGCGCCAGTGCGGTAAGCCGTCGTTGGGAGTATCTCAAGACGATTGGCAACGGTACTTCGGCGCAGGTGTATCAGGTGGCCGATCGCAAGACGCGTCGCATGATGGCCCTGAAGATCTATCGGCCGGGGCTGGTCTCGGAGCAGGTCCTGTCGGGACCTGAGCGCTCGTCGGAAGGGGAGATTCTGGCCCGGCTGTCCCACCCTGGCATCGTTCGCGGCATCGAGCATGGGGTCACCGAGACGGGGCAATACTACGTCGTTACCGAGTATGTTGCCGGTCCCTCGCTGGACAACCTTGCGGCCAACTACGCCGGCGATCGTCTGAGCCTGGTGCGCAAAGCGGCCGAGTCGCTGGCCGTAGTCCATGAGGCAGGCTATCTGCATTGCGATGTCTGCCCGCAGAACTACCTGCTGACTGAGGATGGCGAAGTCAAGCTGTTCGATTTTGGCAGCGCCCTCTCGGGGCAAGGGAAGTACGGCAAGACCTCGTTGCGGGTTTCGCGATCCGAATACCTGCCCCCCGAGTTGCTGCGTTCCGACGCGCTGGGGCCGAACATCGACAAGTTCCAGTTGGGCGTGACCGCCTACGAGTTGATGACCGGAGCGGCTCCTTGGAAGCCGCAGGCCAGTTGCTCGAGCGTGGCCCGCATGATCCGCCGTGCCGACGACATCCGCGACCATTTGCCGCAGATCGACGAGCGGCTGGCCCAGGCGATCCATCGCATGCTGCTCCCCGACCCGAGCAAGCGCTTTGGCACCATCCGCGAGTTCCTGCGGGCCATTCAAGGGGTCGCAGGGAACGCTTCGCACGAGACACGCCCCATTCCGCAACTCGCCTTGCGGGCCGGCTGAGCCGAACGCCGTCGCGTCGCTATCGATCCGAGGGGATGACCACGTCGACCTTTTCACCGGGGTCGACAAACAGCTTCTCTTTGACCCGTGGAAGAATGCGCGACAGCGACTCGTACCACAGGCGGACCATGGCCAGCGAGCGGGCTCGCCGGCGAACTTCGGAATCGGTGGTCCGCTCCAGTTCCGAGACGATCGAGTTGAAGTAGGCCGCATCACCCTGGGCCTTCTTGATGAATCGGTCGCGATCCGCGGCCGCCTGGTCCAACAGGCGCCGCTCGTCGCCGGCCGCCAGGGCCAGCTTCTCTTGTCGCAGACTGCGGGCGTCGTTCACGTAACGTTCGCGGTCGTTCTTGGCTGTCACGGCATCCTCGAACTCGCGCTGCACCAGCACCGGAGGCCGGACGCTGCTGAAGTCGACCGCCAGCAGCATGGCCCCCAGTCCGTAGCGATCTGCAAGCTGCTGCGCGCGATCGATCACGCGTCGCTGCACGTCGCTACGTCCCGAGGTCAGCAGCGAATCGACCCCCACACTGGCGACCGCGTCCGTCAGCGAGGACTCGAGCGCCAATCGCAGCAGCTTCTCGGGCGATTGGTGCGCGAGCAGCCAACGGGTCGGTTCGGCCAGGCGGAACTGCAGCGTGGCCTGCACGTGGATCAAGTTTTGATCGCCGGTGAAGAACTCGCTCTCGCGCTCCTCGCTCAGCACCACGCGCAGCTTCTCTCCCTGTGCCGCGAAGCCGACCGTGACCTGCCGGGTCTCGTCGGGCCGCACGCGATCGACCTGCGTCAGCGGCCAGGGCAAATCGAAGTGCATGCCCGGCGGAGCGCTCACTTCGACCAGACGCCCGAAGCGGCGCACCAGGCCCACTTGGTCTGATTCGACCACGTACACACCGGAGGCCAGCCACAACGCGGCCAGTCCCAGAGTGCCGAACAGGATTCTGCGGCGCGTGAGCAAGGCTATTCTCCTGAACCGACCCGCGCGGGAACGGCCGGCCTGGCGGGCGTTCCTTCGGTGAACGTCTTGAAGAGCTTGCTGTCGGCCGACAGGATCAGCGTTGTCTGCTTGCCGAGCATCGTTTCGTAGGCTTCGAGTGCCCGCAGCAGTTGGAACAGCTCCGGATCACGGGCATAAGCCGCTGCATAGGTCTCCGTGGCGGCCGCTTCGCCTTCGCCGCGCGTGGCCTGCGCCTTGGCGTAGGCCTCGGAGAGCAGGGCCTCGCTCTCGCGGGCGGCCTGGCTGGTGATCTTCACCGCCTCGGCCTTCCCTTCGCTGCGATACTTGTTGGCGATCCGCTGCCGCTCGCTCTTCTGACGGGCGTAAACCGCGCTGCGATTCCCCTCGGGCAGATTGAGCCGCTTGATCTCAACATCAACAACTTGAATGCCGGCCTCCTGCTCCAGTCCACCGAGCGAATCGGTGATCTTGCGGCCGATCTCGCGGATCGCATCGGGGCGAGGCTTATCGGCGGCAGGATCGGCGGGCACGTTCACCAGATCCGAGAGCTGGACCTTGGAGACCTCGATGCCCAACTTCGAGCGGACCAGGTTATCGAGCCGCGCCTCGGCCCCTTCCGGCGTGCGGGCCGTTCGCAGGAAGCGGACCACCGGGCGGTCGTCGAACCCCTCGCTCGCCCGCGACAGGTTCTCTCGTGAGGCGGTGGGCGGAATCTGCCAGCAGACGTAGCACGAAACGGTCAGATTGCCGCCGACTTCGCTCACCGAGTTCTGCGGCCGGCTATAGGTCACCATCTCGCGGGCCGGCGGATCGAATACCCGTAGCCGGCGATCAAATCGACGGACGCTCTGCCAGGGAAGTTTGAAGTGCCAGCCGCGATCGTTGTAGAGCGTATTCGTCGTGGAAGCGTCCGACTCGCCTTCGGCGGGTTCCCCCGTTTGATCGTACACGGCCACCAACTCGCCAAAGTTCGTGACCACGACCAACTCCGTCTCGTCGACAAAGACGACCGATTGCCAGACGGCCCAGGCAGCCACCAGCAGCAAGACGGGGACAAGCAGTTTGCGACTCAACGGATTCATGGAGAGTTCTCCTCGCCGCGCACGGGAGCGGGGGCGAGCGGATCGCGGGGCGGATTGAGTTGCGGGGCCAATGGGGGAATGCGGCTCGTGTCCCCCAGAAACAGGCTGCGTCGGCCGACGACGCGCGGGTCGAGGACCCACAACGCGCGGTCTTTGTGCGCCCGTTCGACGGACTCCCAATAGAGCCGCGTCTCGGTCAGTGCCGGAGACTTACGAAAGGCCTGCTGGCGAGCCAAGAAGCGGGCCGAGTCACCCAGGGCGGTGCTGGTCCGGCGGATCCGTTCACCGGCGGCTTGCTCGCCCAGCTCAGCAGCCCGGCCGCCGGCGCCCAGCACGGTCTCAAAAGAATCGCTCTCGGCGTTGTTGATCGCGGTCTGACGCTCTTCGTAGGCGCTGGCCACGTCTCGGTAGCTGGGGACCACTTCAATTGGTGGATGCAGATCGCCGATCGAAACGCCAACGATTTCGACTCCCAGCCCATAACGTGCCGCCGCCTTGCGAAGCGAGGCCAACGTTTCGGCCTCCAACTCCGCGCGACCGGTGGTGAGCAGGTTGTCGAGTGGCCGATGCGCGGCGGCAGTTCGCAAGGCATGCTGCGCCGCCGAGGCCAGCAACGCCTCGGGCTTCTGCGCGGCGAAGAGGTACGCCTGCAAGCCATCCGGAGCAATGCGATAGTCCACGGATGCGGCCACCTCGACCAGCACTTCATCGCCGGTCAGCAGCAGGGCCTCGTCTCGGCCTGCCGTGGTGGGAAGCTCTCCGTCGTGTAGCGTCCCCCACTCAATCACCGGCGGGCCAGGCTCACCCGTGACGCCAGCTGGTGCAGGCAACCACAGCGACCAGGGCCAGCGCGGGCCCCGTTTAACGGCAGCTAGCGCAGACTTTTCTTGCGCCAGATCGGGAGCCGATGTTTTTCGGCCGATCTCGATCGAGCGGATCTCATCGGGGCGTTCGCGATAGACCTGCTCGAACGGAACGGGCATGCGCCACACCAGGCCGGGGCCAAGCTCGGTGCGATACCGTCCGTAGCGCGTGACCACGGCCCGCTCGTCCGGTCCTAGCACGTGGACGTTCGACGCCGACCAGGCCAGCAGCGCCAGCCCGACCGCCGCCTTCGCCAGGCTCTCGCCCCGGCGGTGCAGAAAGTCGAGCACGCCAGGCAGGCTCAGGTTCTCGGCCAGTCGATCCAGAGCCGAGAACCAGCGGCCAATCCACAGTTCGTCCCAGCGATCGAACCACAGCAGTCGCATGGAATTGAGGAGCACCAGCACGCTGCCCCCCAGGTGATAGAACGCGCCCGCCACCGGAGACAGCCAGCCCAGGTTGGCTAGCAGAATGGCCGTGGCGTTCACCCCGAAGGCGAAAATCAGGATGTTCTGGCGGATGACCAGCACCAGCTCGCGCGAAAGCCGGACCAGCCCGGGAAGCGGCGTCAGGGGGTCTCCCAGCAGCACCATGTCCCCGGCTTCTGCGGCCAGGTCGCTGCCAAAGCCACCCAGCGCGATGCCTACTTCGGCCGCTGCCAGCGCGGGGGCATCGTTGATCCCATCGCCGATCATGGCCTTGCGGCCCGGCCACTCGGCGAGCCAGCTGGCTTTGTCGGCCGGCAACTGCCCGGCCATCACGGCGTCGAGCGGCCCCAGTTCAGCGGCAATGCGCGCAGCAGCGGCCGGTCGGTCGCCCGTCACTAAGGCCAGCCGACGGATGCCCAACGCCCGCAACTCGGCGAAGACGCGCGGCGCTTCAGGGCGAAGCGTGTCACTCGCACACAGAATCCCTTCCACGCGCCCGTTGATAACGACGATCAGCGGTGTCTCGCCCCGCGCGTCGACCTCTTCCAGGACTTTCACCAGTTCGGGCTCCATGAGCCCCTGCTTTTCGCAGAGCCGGGCGTTGCCCACGACGACGTGCAGCTTGGAGTCTTGATCCTTCGCGTCCCCCGCGTCAGGCCAGTGGGCTTCAATTCCCGCGCCGGGATGCGCCGTGAAGGTTACCGGCGACATGATCGCCAAGCCGCGACGCCGGGCGGCATCGACCACCGTGCGGGCCAGCACATGCTCACTCTTCGACTCTGCCCCGGCCGCCAGTCGCAGCAGTTCGTCTTCGCTGGTGTCCCCCAAGGTCACGATGCGGGCCAGGATTGGATATCCGGTCGTCACGGTCCCCGTCTTGTCGAAGGCCATGGCATCGACCGTGGCCAGTCGCTCGAGCGCGGCCGACGATTTCAAGATCACCCCGCGCCGCGCCAGCCAGGTCATGGCCGCCAACACGGCGGCAGGCGTCGCCAGGATCAGCGCACAGGGGCAAGCCACCACCAACACGGCCAGCGTCGGATTCCAATGGTTCCAACTCGGGCGACCCCAGTTTGAAACGACAAACGTCACACCCGCGGCGGCAAGGACCACCGGCAGAAACCAATGGGCGTAGCGGTCAGCCAGACGTTCCAGCGGCGCTTTGTTCTGTTGGGCCTCGCTGACCAGGCGAAAAACCTGGCCCAGCGTCGTCTCGCGTCCCACCTTATCGGCGCGGACTTCCAGGGCGCCGTATTGGTTCAGCGTGCCGGCATGCACCGCGTCGCCCAACTGCTTGTCGAGCGGCAGGCTCTCTCCCGTGAGAGCGCTCTGATCAACGGCCGATTGGCCCGCCAGCACCAGACCATCGACAGGCACCCGCTCGCCAGGGCGGACGACCACGGTCTCGCCGGGCAGCACTTCGTCGAGCGGCACATTCACTTCCACTCCGCCCCGCAGCACATGCGCGACTTGCGGGGCCAGCTCGACCAGTTTTCCAAGCTCGCGAACCGCCCGACTGTAGATCATCCCCTCGACGCACTCACCGACCAGCGCGATGAAGACCACTTCGGCCGCCACCCAGCTCTCGCCCAGCACGATGGCGGCCACACTGGCAATGGCCACCGCCAGATTGGCTCCCCAATGTCCGCGAAACAGCTCTTCGAGCGAGACATACAGCACCCGCAGTCCGCCCAAGAATGCCGCTACCAGCGAGAGCCGCAGGGCCCAGATGCCAGGGAGCGGAAGCGACCAGGCCTGAAACCAGGGATGCCCGGTCAGTTCGAACAGTGTATCGGGCACGGTAAAGAGCCCGACCACGGCGGTCAGCACGTACAGCGGCCACGGCCCGGGATCGCGTGGACGTCCGGTCGAGCCTTCGCCCGAGAAGAAGCCGCGGAGATTCGGAGGAGTGTAGTGCATGCTTGCAAAGGCCGAGTGGTAAGTAGCCTTCTAATATAGGCAGGATGCGCAGGGAATTCAGCAATTCAGTCCGCCGACGGCACTTCCGTTCAAAGAATGCGAAAAGGGAGGATCCTTCGATCCTCCCTTTTCCTTAGAGTCCGCGAGTCTTTCTTGATTTAGTAGCGCCCGCCGCCGCCACCACCACCTCCGCGGTAGCCGCCGCCTCCGCCGCCACCACCACTACCGCCTCCACGGTAGCCGCCGCCGCCGCCGCCACCACCGCCGCCGCCGCGATAGCCACCGCCTCCTCCACCGCCGCCGTATCCTCCACCGCC
>Ga0105046_10008961_pt1 | contig 15690 bp, 11 predicted proteins | sample MAT03_FD_78385 | JGI IMG/M metagenome (GOLD analysis project Ga0105046, IMG submission 78385) | Freshwater microbial communities from Lake Fryxell liftoff mats and glacier meltwater in Antarctica - MAT-03 (megahit assembly) | ecosystem: Environmental > Aquatic > Freshwater > Ice > Liftoff...
CGTAAACACCTCCGGCTGCGAAAAACGGTCGATCGAGATGGCGATGATGCGGGCTGCACCGCAGATGTTACCCCTGGATCATCACCGAGGTACTCCACGCGACGCGGAAGGTCTACCAACTCGCCTGGCCGACCTCTAACGCACGGCCGAAGTGTTCGGGAACCACGCAGACCGCGACGCACGGAAGGTTTCCTCTACCGGAACCTTCATTCCTTGCCCGTCAGCTTCACCATTCGCAGGCCGTCGAACCACGCCGTTCCGGTGCTCGTGCTGCCGATTCCGCCGAGCCTGGCTATCACCTCGACCTCGGTCCGGCCCCCTGAGTAGAACATCACAAACACAGAGGTCCACTCGTGCGTCCCATCGACCGAAACGCTGTGCTCGCCGGAGGACACCGCGAGGTTGGCGCCAAGCACGCCACCCGCCTCATCGATGCGCACGTCCTGAGTGCGGACCCACCCCGTCAGCAGGTAGTTCGAGTACGGCTCGACAGGCACCGTGTGACGACATCGGATGTCGTCTGGCTTCTCTGCGGCCAGCCGGAGGCTTGCCCGCCCGTCGCGTCGCATCTCCTGATCCACCGCCATGGGCCGAGCGTTGTCGGTCCGGAATGTCGTGAGTTTCCACGACCCTTCCAGCCCCTTCTCGAACCCCGCATTCCACAACAAGTTCTCCGCACCAGTCCTCGACGCGAACTCCGGAAGCAGGTACTTCGGGAACACTTTCGAATACTTGGACGGCTTCGTCGCGGGCGTCTTCGCTCGCGCGAGCGGCCCCTTGGACGCGGCCGCTCGGATGGTCCCAAGGTTCCAGGCCTGCTCCCCCAGCCCGACCCAGTCGGCCTCTTCACGGACCGTCCCGTTCATAAAATCTCGGTACCAGTCCTTCCAGCCCCCGTTGTGCTTGTATTCGTGCGCCACATTCCCGTGCAGGCCGCCCCGCGGCAGGCGAATGCCGCGAGCGCTGTAGAACGCCTCCAAATGGTGCAGCCACTCGTGCAGAAAGATCTCGGTCGTTTCCGAATCGCGGGTCCACAGCGACGCCGGGGCCCAGTTGATGCACGACTGCCCCGCGTAGTTGGCGTCCGGGTTTGGCCCCACCGAAAGACCGAAGGCCCGCGGCAGGGTGTATCCCGTGCGGTCGTCGATGTGCTTGAAGTAAACGAAGACGCCGTCGTACTTCCCCACCGGTGCCAGCCCGCGCAGCTCCTCGGCGTAGTTCGAGGGCCCGCAGGCCGCGCAGTTTCTGTCTCCGTTCACCGTCCGCAGCGGCACTTCCGAAACCACCGCCTTCCCCTCCCAACGCACCCGCCCCTCGGTGAGCACATCGACCCAGTGCGCGGTGTGCTTCTCGAAGGCCTCGGTCACCGCCCGCACATCTGCGTCGCTCATGTCGGCCTGCACCGGCAGAAAAGGATCCTGATCGATCCGGGTCTTTCGCTTCACGATCAGCAGCGTCTTGAAGATGATGGGCTCGGCCGCGACCTCGCACGCTCCATACGCCACCGCAGGCGCGGCGCGAGCATCGCCGAGGAACGCGGCGAGGAGGCAGACCATCATGGCAAGCAGCACCCGCACGATCAGGCCTCCAAAGTGCTCGGGCACCCGATGCACACCACCAACGCACCCAACATCACCGTACGGAACATACTATACGGGCGACGGAAGCCGCATGGCTGTTCCTTTCCCAACGGCCCCAAAGGGTCAGCATTTGGTGGCATTTGAGGTCATCGCGGAGCAGAACGAACCCACGACGGGACACCCAGAGTGTCCAGACCTGGAAGTCACACAAAATACTGAGTCTTCAGGGGTTTGCGTGTCCATTCAGGATCACGCAGAGTCTGAACATACAAAGCGGGCGAGGAGGATCGAACTCCCGACATTCAGCTTGGGAAGCTGACGTTCTACCGCTGAACTACGCCCGCGGAAGTGCCTGAGTATACCCCGGTCCGGAGCGGTTGGGAGTCACGGCAATCGCCAGTCTGGCGGCAAACCAAGGGCCGTCACCGCTCCGGCCAGCCCGGCTCATTCCTCGTCGTCATGGAGCATTCGGAGCGCAGGCGTGTCGAGATCGTCGTACTGGTGCTGTTTCACGGCGCGGGCGAAGGCGTAGACAGCGAGGGCGGCCAAGGTAAGAGCGATGGGTACGACGATATACAGGACACTCATGTTCGTGCTCCATCGATTTTCGAAGCGGCCGCGGTGGGTGTAAACGTGGGCCAGTTCACCGCGATCATGAGCACGGTGAAGGAACTCAGCGGCATGAGGATCGCCGCGATCATCGGGTGAATGAGCCCAGTGACTGCGAGCGACGACGAGATGAGGTTGTATGCCAGCGACGCAGCGAGGGCGCCGTAGACGGCGCCCATGGTCCGACGGCTTCCGCGGAGCAGTTCGAGCAGGGGCATCAGGCCATGTTTGGTCAGCCGTACGTCTGCCGCGATCGAGCTTGCCTCTGAGCCGCCGTGCACAGCGATCCCAACCGTCGCCGCGGCGAGCGCGGCGGCGTCGTTCACACCGTCACCGACCATGACGACGCGACGGCCAGTAGCCGCGGCAGCGCGGATGATGGCGAGCTTGTCTTCCGGCGAGGCGTGGCCGATGCAGTGATCGTCGGGAATTCCGGCCGCGGCTCCGGCGGTGATCGCGATCTGGACGTGGTCACCCGACAGCAGCCGGACATCCCACCCGGTCGCGCGAAGAGTGTTCACGGTGGCGGCGGCCTCGGGGCGAATCGCGTCACCGACGGCAAGGATCAATCGGACCGTTCCGTCTACAGCCACGAGCACCGGCGAGAGCGCCCGCCGCAGGAAAGCCGACTCGGCAAGTTGGGTTTGCGAATCGACCGCGATTGCATGATCGCGGATGAACCTTGATGAACCAACAAGCACCCGCCTGCCGCCAACCAGGCCGCTCATTCCTGCGCCTGTCACTTGGTGAATCTCACGCACGGGGTCAGACGACTCGCCACCGAAGCGGCGACAGATCGCCCGGGCGATCGGGTGAGCGGAGTGAACTTCGAGGGCTGCGGTCATTCGGCAAAACTCGTCGGCCGTCGAACTCACGGCGATCATGCCGACGACCTCGGTCCGGCCCTGCGTGAGCGTGCCGGTCTTGTCAAGGAAGATGATGCCTGCTTTGCCGAGCTTCTCCAGAACATCTCCGCCCTTGATCAGAATCCCGCTCCGCGCTGCCTTGCCGATGGTGACGGCAAAGATGAGCGGAATCGCCAAGCCCAAGGCGCACGGACAGGTCACAATCAAGACCGCCACCGCAACATCCGCGGCCCTCGCTGCCTCGATCGCCAGCCATGCCACAAACGCGAGTGCTGCGAGGCCAGAGACGACCCACAAAAACCGCCGGCCGACGGTGTCGGCAAACTGCACGATCGGCGGACGGCGGCGCGTCGCATCTTCGACGAGCCGCATGAGTTGACCGGCGCGAGTGGCTTTGCCCACCACGGAAACGCAGATTCTGATCGATGCCGAGAGACACGTCGTCCCGGCGTGGACGAGATCGCCAACAGCGACCCGTACGGGATGGGCTTCGCCGGTGAGCATCGCACAATCGAGGTCGGCCTCGCCCGCAATAACAACGCCGTCAGATGGAAGTGTTGCGCCAGCGCCAACTTCAACCACATCACCGGCAAGCAGGGCTTCGATCGGAACCGTTTCTAATCGTTCGCTCGCGTCACGGTCCGCCGCGGTCACTCGCTGAGCTGTTGTCGACGAGATGCAGAACAAAAGTTCGAGGGCATCTGATGCCCACCGCTGCTGGCGGTGCTGCAGGAACCGCCCGACAAGCAGCAGGAACACCAAGGCCGAGGTTGAGTCGAAATAAATCTCCCCCGAGCCCCGGATTGTGTTGACGAGTCCAGCCACTCCGCCCGCGAGCAGGCCGAGCGTGATCGGAAGATCGAGGTTGACGGTTCGAGCGCGGATAGCCGCCCAACTACTCTGAAAAAAGACCGCCCCCGGCCACGCTAGAGAGAGCACTCCGCCAGCGGCGCTGAGCCAGCGGAACATGGCCTCAAACTCATTGGCCATACCCGAGAAGTAACCGCCATAGAGCGCAAACGCGATCGTCATCACGTTGCCCGCGATGGCCCCCGCTACGCCTATTCGAATCAGCAATCGCCGATCCTCAACGGCCCGCACCTGTCGCGCAGACGCATCGCGGGCCGGATGCGGGGAATATCCAAGCGTTTCGAGCGACCGCGCAATCGCCGACGGCTTGATCAGGTCAGGGCGAAACCGCACGTCGATCAGGTGCTTACCAATGTCGACGCGAGCCTCGACAACCCCCGCAAGCACGCGGGGAAGCCGCTCAAGCAGCCAGATGCACGCGGCACAATGCAGGCCCTCCAATCGCAACTCGAGCCGGGCCAAGCCGTCGGATTCGGATTGAATGTAAAGGCGAGCGAAGGCCGGGTCGTCAAAGTCGCTGAATCGGCTCGGGCTTATCGCGGGGCGCGAGGCGGCTGTTCCGTCCAGCATCGCGTAATAGCGCGAAAGATTGCAGCCGGTGATGAGGTCGTGTGCTCCGCGGCAGCCATTGCAGCAGAACTGTCCAGTGGATTGTGGGTCAACGAGCGCTCGTGGAACAGTTTGCTGGCAATGCGTGCAGAGAGTTACAACCGAACGCGAACGTTCAGGCGCGAGGCCGTCTGGCGAGGCCTGGACCGCTTCACTCGGGTTGGCTACAGCAGGGGAGATTGCCGCTCCTTTCGAGTTGGCCAGCCTGCTCGATCGCGGCTTGGGTGGATGGCGCTGTTGCGAGCGCTGCGAGTGGAGTGAACGGTCGGCCGATCATGGGACCGCGCCACGCGATGGTGACGAGTCCCATACCGATCATCGTGCAGGCGGTGGCGGCGGGAAGGTACTCTGAGAACCGGCCTGCCAAGGCCCGCACGCCCGCGCCGAGGGTAATCATGACCGGCAGTGTGCCTAACCAGAATACGGTCATGATGACGACGGCCTGGAGGGGGCTTGCCGAGCCGCCGGCCGCGATGACAAACGCGTAAAGCCATCCACACGGCAGCAGGGTGGTCAGCAGGCCCGTAATGGCGGCGCGCGGCACGGGCGAGCAGTGGAGCGCCCGTCGCTGCAGCCTCGTCACGACCCCGATCAGTCGTGCCGGCAACGGGGCGCGAGGAAACGCGATGCCTCGAAGGCGGCCGATGGTGACGATACCGAATCCGATGCAGAACGTCGCCGCAAGGATTGTGGCCACACGCTGGACGCCGATGAGCGAGCCACCCATATCGAGCGCTGACCCAAACCAACCGGCACACGCACCGAGCGTGCAATAGGTGACCAGCCTCCCCAAGTGATATGCCACCTGAAGTGCCGCTTGCGACACGCGCCGGTCGCCCGGCGGCGACACCGCAATGGCCAGGAACGCCCCGCACATGCCCGCACAATGCAGACTGCCGAGGAGGCTGACCATGAGCACGCTGACCACCAAGCCAGTCATGACGGGCTCCCTGAGTTGGCACCCGGGTTCACGATCGACCGGGTCGAGAGGAAGCAGCTCACGCCACGACGCACCGTGATGCGACACTCGAGCATGCCAGCCGGGACTGGGGGCAACTCGACGACATACGCACCATTGCCGTTTGATCGCGGAGCGAGCGTGTGGCGAACTCGCGGGTAGGCCATGTGGAAGATCTCCACGGTGACATTGGCGTCACTGATCGGTTGACCATCGGCGTCGGCGAGGGTGAGGGCGAGCGAATCGGTGGACGTGCCCGCCGCGTTGAGTGCAAGCTCGCAGCGCCAGCCGAGTCTGACGCTCTCTGCGAGCACGCGCCGGTGCTTATCCCAGCCGCGGGCTTCGAGGTATAAATCAGGCTCAACCGCAAACGAGTTGTCGGTGCTGGCGAGATAGGCCGCCCCGCCGACAACCGAGAAGTTGAACCCGACGAGCGACAGCACGATGACCGGCCACATCCGCCCTCTAGGACGGACTGGAATGAGCCCAGGCTCGCTCAGTTGCGCCGGATCTCTCATTGGTGATCCTTCGCAGATTCAGTCTGCGTTTCGTGTTTTTCGTCTTTATCGTGTTCCTTGCGGTCGGGGCCAAGCAACCTGAAGTTCAAGAGCTGCGTCCGTCCCCGCTCATCGCTCACCCGGAATACCGCGTCGCAATGGCCATGCTCAAACGCTCTCTTGGGGACCGACACGACGAGGGGCAACAGTTCCTGGCCGCCCTGCGCGACCGTCACACTCGTGCGTTCCCCGGTCAGACGCGCTCCCGCCGGGGAGTCAATCGTAACGGAGTACACCGCTTGGGTCCGCTCGCGGTTGACCGACTTCATGGTCAACTGATTGGTCACCGAACCGTCGGCGGATTCGTAGAACGGCGTTCCGCGCCCGCGGAGAATGGCAATGTCGGCTGATCTGGAGGTCGCGAGCAGGAAGATCAGCGCCGTCAGCAACGCCCCGAGAATCGCAGAGTAGACAATGACGCGATGGCGAAATCGTGATGGAGGCAGCGAGTTTGGCGCCGATTCTTCGCTGGCCGCCTGCGACGAGTATTTGATAAGCCCGCGCGGTCGTTTGAGCGTGGCCATGACCGCGTCACATGCATCAATGCACTGGGTGCAGTTGATGCACTCCATCTGAAGGCCGTTACGAATATCGATGCCCGTTGGGCACACGGCGACGCACATTCCGCAGTCAACGCAGTCAGCCGTCCTCGGTGCCGCGTCGGGTGCGGGCAGCGAAACGGCGGCTGGCGCTGTTTCCGGTCGAGACCGGCCGCACGAACCCTTCCCCGAGCCACGTGTGCATGAGCCACAGCAATCATCGCCATCGCCGTGTTCATGAGCATGATCCGACTCAGCGGACTCAAGCGCCGGTCCGCCAAGAATCGGCAGCGAGACGGTGGCGGCAGGCTTGGCGACTGCTCTCACGGCTCGCCCGCGCGGCTCGCCGCGGGCACGGTCATACGAGACCGCCAGCGAGCGCCGGTCGAGCATCACGCTCTGGAATCGTCCATACGGGCAGGTCACGATGCACATCTGCTCACGGAAGTAGCCAAAGTCAAAGAGCATCAGCCCAGTCGTGGCGATCATGATGGCGAACGCCACCGGATGATTGAACGGGGAGCTTCGGACCCAGTGGAAGAGCTGGTCAACGCCGACGAAGTACGCCAGAAAGATGTGCGCGAGGAACATGCTCAGGAGCAGGAAGAGCGCGAACTTGACCGCCTTTCGAACCGGGAGCGCCGCTGGACTCGGTCCCCGACGACCGGGCGAGCCTTCAAGCAGCCGCTCGATCGGCCTGAAGACGAACTCCATGTACACCGTCTGCGGGCACGCCCAGCCACACCACACGCGTCCGACAAGTGACGTCGCCAGAAAAATCGTAACGATCGCGCTCACGACCACAATCGCCATCAAAAGCGAGTCAGTGGGGAGGAACGTCTTGCCGAAGAACGTGAACTCGCGGTTGACGATGTCGAGCCGCACGAGCGGCTTGCCGCCCAGCTTCAAGTACGGAATGCTCGCGAAGACGGCGATCAGGCTGTACGCGACGATGCGCCGAATCTGCCAGAACCGACCGGTCGCCAGCCGCGGCCTGATCCAGTGGCGCGAACCGTCGGAGTTGAGGGTCGAGAGGACCCGACCGGGCGAGTCTGGCGAAGCAGCGGTGGGGGCGGCAGCGGGAACACCAGGATGAGCGAGTTGATCCGTCACAGATCTTCTTTCTGCTGCACTGAATATCGCAGCAAATCGTCAGCGGCCTGACCGGGCTACTTCTTTGGTTCCGCAACCGGCGCTGGCGTTACCTTCGGCCATGGGGCCGCAGCCTGGCCATCTGGTGCTGATCCCGGCAGGTTCTGCCCGCGAAGCGAAGCGACATAGGCCGAAAGGAGCACGATCTCGTTGCTGCTCAGGCGTCCCTTCCAAGCGGGCATGGCACCGTTGTTGGCACCGCTCGTAATGACGGTTGGTACGTCGAGCAGGGTCTTGACGTTCTTGTACACATCATCGGTCATGTTGGGGCCCACGCCGCCTTGACCGCTCGAGCCGTGGCACGCCGCGCAGTTGCCTTTGAACATCGATTGCGCCACACCCAGCCACTTTGTGTCGCCCATCAGCTTCAGGATCGTCGGCTCATCAGCCTTCAGTTCACCGATCTCCGCAAACAGCTTTTTGTTGGCCGCGGCTTGCTCATCGGCCCATTCCGACTCGATGGTTGTTGCGTCAGAATCGAGGTGATATCGCGAGCAGTATGGCCAGAACAACGCTACCGAAATGAAGAAAAGGGCCTGCCACCAGCCCGGGGTCGGGTTGTCGTACTCGCGAATGCCGTCGTACTCGTGGTCAAGGACAGCAGGTTCGCTGGCCACTCGTGGCGGAGATGATGTCGCGTTCGTCATTTCGAAACCCTTTCCGAAGGTTCGGCATGCTCAGCGATCGGAAGCATGGCCATCCGATCAGTCACCTTGGAGCTTTCGCGTAGCGTTCGCACAAGCACCATGACAAAGACCCCGACAAAAATCACCAGCGCAAGCTCGGGGTACACGGAGAGATCCACATGTCCCATGATGTCTGAAAGACTCATTTGACCTCCTTGACAGGGACCGAAGCGTCCACCGCGCCGGCCTTCGCCGGAACCTCTGGCGGGGCCACCGGCTGGCTGATGTCCCGGCCGAGCCGCTGGAGATACGCAATGAGGGCGATGACCTGCTTGGACTCAAGCCCTTCCTCGCCGCCTTGTGACACCACGTTCTTGGCAATCGCCACGGCTTGGACGCGAGCCGCCTTCTCGGCCACCCCGTCGCTGACATTGTCGCCGTACGGCACCCCAAGCATGGCCATTACCCGGACGCGAGTCTGGATCCCGGCGAAATCGATCTCGTCCGTGAAAAGGTGCGGGTACGAGGGCATGAGCGAGCGCGGCGTGACCTGTGCCGGATCCTTCATGTGCAGCACATGCCACAAATCCGACTGACGACCACCCTCCCGTGCCAGATCAGGCCCGATCCGGCGGCTGCCCCACTGGAACGGGTGATCGTACACGAACTCGCCCGGCATGCTGTACTCGCCATACCGCTTTGTATCGGAATAGAGCCGTCGGATCATCTGCGAATGGCAGTTGTAACACCCCTCAGCAATGTAGATGTCTCGGCCCGCGAGTTCGAGCGGCGTGTACGGTTTCACGCTCGCGATCGTCGGAACGTTCGACTGAATCAGGAAAGTCGGGATGATCTCCAGCAGCGAGGCGATGGCCACGGCAATGAAGACATACACGGTGAACTTGAACGGCTTGCGTTCCCAGATCCGGTGCCACCATCCGGTGGACCATACATCAAGGGCTTTCCCGAACTCGGCATTGGCCGTGAGCACTGTTGCGGGGGCGTTGGCGTCCACAAAGTGGTCTGTGAGGCGCGGCGCGGTAACGACCGGCACTGAGTAGCTCGCCGGGCGATTGCGCCAGGTCATGAAGAAGTTCACGGCGCAGAGGACCACACCGCTGAAATAGAGCGTGCCGCCAACGGCGCGCACCCAATAGAGCGGCACGAGCGCCGCCACCGTCTCAATGAACTCGGGGTACTTCAGTTGGCCGCTGTCATCAAACGCCCGCCACATCCAACCCTGCGTCAGCCCCGCAAAGTAGATGGAAACGATATAGAGCAGAATGCCGATGGTGCCGGTCCAGAAATGGGTCGTTGCCAGCCGGTTGCTCCAAAGGGGCGTCTGGAAGAGCCGCGGCAAAAGCCAATAGAGCATCCCGAACGTCATGAAGCCGTTCCATCCCAAAGTGCCACCGTGCACGTGCGCAATGGTCCAATCGGTGTAGTGCGTGAGAGCGTTGATCGACTTGATCGAGAGCATCGGCCCCTCGAAAGTGGACATGCCGTAAAAGGTGATGCCAACCACAAAGAACTTGAGGACGTGATCCGCCGCCACCTTGTGCCACGCGCCGCGAAGGGTCAGCAGACCGTTGATCATTCCGCCCCAGGAGGGCATCCAAAGCATGAGCGAGAACAGCATGCCCAGCGACGAGGCCCATGCCGGAAGCGCCGTGTAGTGCAGATGGTGGGGGCCCGCCCAGATATAGAGAAACACAAGCGACCAGAAGTGGACGATCGAGAGGCGGTACGAAAACACCGGCCGGTCGGCCGCCTTGGGAAGGAAGTAGTACATGAACCCGAGGAAGGGCGTGGTCAGGAAGAACGCCACGGCATTGTGGCCATACCACCACTGCATGAACGCGTCCTGTACACCCGCGTAAATCGAGTAGGAATGCAGCATTCCCGCCGGAATGACCAGGTTGTTAAACACGTGCAGGACCGCGACGGTGACGATGGTGGCGATGTAGAACCAAAGCGCGACGTACATGTGCCGCTCGCGTCGGTGCTTGAGCGTCATGAAGAAGTTCACGCCGAAGAACACGACCCACACGACCGCGATGGCGATATCGATCGGCCATTCAAGCTCGGCATACTCCTTGCTCTGCGTGATGCCAAAGGGCAACGTGCAGGCGGCCGAGACGATGATGGCCTGCCAACCCCAGAAGTGCAGGTTGCTGAGGGCGTCGCTCCACATCCGCGCTTTGCACAACCGCTGCGTGGAGTAATAGATCGCGGCGAAGATGGCGTTGCCGCCGAATGCGAAGATCGCCGCGTTGGTGTGTAGCGGCCGCAGCCGGCCAAACGAGGTGAACGAGAGCCCGAGGTTTGCCTGAGGAAACGCCAGTTCGATGGCGATATACACGCCCACAAGCATCGAGACCAGCGCCCAAACGAGCGTCGCGAGCGCGAACTTGCGCACCACGGCATCGTCGTACGAGAAGGACTCAAGATATCCGGCCGGCCCCAAATGAAGCACGGTCGATCGGTCGGTCTGCGTCGAAGTGGCGATGCTCATTCGTGGCGGCTCCGTCTAGGTCCCGACCCGGTCGCTATCGATTAGAAGACCTGCATATCCTTAAGTCCTTGTGTCGGCAAGTCAAACGCGTCAGACAAGTTCTCTGAGAACAAACGTATCAGACTTAGCCTTGAGATGGCAATCTCCGGTCGCTCTCCGGATTTCCTTGGTCGGGGTTTCACCGATTCCAGTTGGATAGAAGATGGCGTAGTCTACTATGATCCCGAACTGGTCGGTTTTTGTGAAGGAGTTGTGCATGCTCAGCCAAGCCACCGGATACGCCGCCACGGCGCTAGGGCTCGTTGCCGCCGCCAGCGGCCAGCCGGTTCTCGTGAAGGAAATCGCCGAGGCGGCCGATATTCCCGCGCCCTATTTGGCCAAGATTGTGCAAGCCCTCGCCCGCAAGGGCATCGTCAACACTCAGCGCGGGATCGGTGGTGGAGTGACCCTCAAGATCCCTGCCGAAAATATCACGCTCTTTGACCTTTGCGAGGCTCTCAGCGATCCCGTCATTCTCTCTCGCTGCATGCTGGGCACCGCCCAATGCAGCGACGACCGTGCCTGCCCGGCGCACCGATTCTGGACCGCACACCGAATGAAATACGTTGACTATCTCAAGACCAAAACCGTGGCCGATATCGCCGCGTTCGAGACGCGTCGGCGTTGGAAGAAAGACTGAGCGGTTCACCCGCGCCCGACCCCGGTTTCGTCGTCCTGACAATGGCCCCGGCGGGAATCGAACCCGCGACCGAGCGATTATGAGTCGCCAGCTCTAACCGCTGAGCTACAGGGCCGGTTGATCAGGGTAGCGGCTACCTCGCACCATGAATGCACCGGCCACGCAAGCACGCCGGGACCGACGCCCGACCGCCCGTTCCAAGCCAAAGGCCAAGCCAAAGGCCAAGCCAGCGGCCAATCCAGATGCACCCGCATTATTTGATCGCACGCACCAGCACCTTTCGAAAGCGAACCTCGAGGGGCGGTGTGCCGGCCGGCACGCCGTGCACCTGCAGTGCGATGTGCCCATCGGCATCCATCGCGTCGAATATCGCCGCGGCTGGCACCCCGTTGATCCAAGTCGAGATGACCGGCCCGCGTGCTACAACCTGAATCTGGTTCCACTCGCCCGCCTTGAATGCCGCCCGCGCGGCCGGATTGTCCGTCAGCGGAGCGAGCCAGCCGCGCCGGCCTTCGTCGTAGATACCTGCCGAGAACGCTCGAGCCGAGGGGTCGAGCTCGACTTGATATCCGCGTACACGGCCCGCGCGGGTGTTTAGATCGCCGCTCGCAGGATCGATGCTGCTGCGAATCTGAATGCCCGAGTTGAGCGCCGGATCAAGCTTCGCCTCTGCCAGAAGTTCAAAGTCACCGAAGCGTTCGGTGGTCATCAAGAAGGTATTGGGCGAGCCCGCCGCCGAAGTCCCTACGACTTCCGGCGGCTCGGCCTTCGTGTCAACGGCATACGTCGCGTTCCCGCCGCGGATCACAAATGCTCCGAGAGTCTTGTCGGCCAGCAGGTCGCGCCATGGCCCGGCCGGGTTGGTCGTGGGCAAAACCTCCGTACGACTGACCATCGCGGTGTTCAGCGGCGCAATCCAGATATTGCGGTATCGCACCGGGCCTTCGGCAGCCGTCGCGTGCGCCTGCAAACGCACCGGGCCGACCTGCACTCCGCCCGAACCGGCCTGCTCACCCTTAAGCGCAGCCGACCCGGTCGGCCCCGGAATCTCTACGTTCTCGTGAATAAGAATGCCGTTCCAATAAGCTGTGAGCCTGGCATCGCTGGTTTTCTTCTTCGGATCCGTCGCGTCAAATCGCGCGGCCGTGAAGAAAAGGTCGTACGCCTGCCACGATCCCGGCCCCGTCGATGCGTTCACTCCCGCGGCCTTCACGTTGTAAATGGCGCCCGCCTCGTTGGCGGCGATCGGCGGCGACCCCGCCTCCATCGCGAGCGTGCCCAGAACCTGAATCTCGTAACGGTCCTGCATGTACACCCCGCTGTTGCCAGCCATTTGCCCCTCGCCCCCCTTGGGGCTGAACCACTCAACATGCAGGCGGCAGTCACCAAAGGAGGCACGCGATACGAGATCGCCTCCCCCAACATCGGCATACTCCGGCGCCGCCAGAATCTCCGCCTGTGAGCGGCCGTGGGCGATTGTCTCCGCCTTCTCCCCCGGAGTGCTGAACCCCGTAAGCGCCGAGCGCCCCAGCAGAACCACACCGTCAGCAGGCGGCTGCGCGGCCAGCCCGATCGACGGCGGGAGTGTCCGAGACAGTGGGGCGAAGGGAATCACGTTGAGCGTGTAGTAGGCCGTCGTAGACCAAATCTGTTCATCCGCCGTGGAGCGCGGATCCGTCCGGATCGATACCGTGTTGCCTACTGACAGGCCTGCGACCTCAAGCGTAACTCGGGTGCCATCGGCGCTGGGGGTCGCTGATACGACCTTCAGCGCCTTCTCGCCGACGCGCGGACCGCCGTATTTGTCGTCGGGCGCATAGTGCCATTGTCGCAGCGTGTAGTTGGCCGTGTTGCCAAGCCACGCGGTGTATACCGGCTTTGTGAACTCGATCTCAAAGCCATTGTGCCGGGCACGAATCGCCAGCATCTCAAACGCCGTCACCCCCGTGGGCGTGAGTCGGTCCAGCCCGGATCGCGTGTTCTTCCAGTTCCAGTTTCCACCCGCGCCAATGCCGCCCGCCATGAGAATGTCGCCGGGCCCCCAAGCCAGCCGATTGATCCCGCTGGTGAACCCCTGCGAGAACTGAAATGCCGCGCCTTGCTGCTGTCCGTTGATTGTCTCGATGAACCCGCGTCGGATACCTCCCGCCGTCAACTCACCAATGAGCATCTGCCCCGCAAACAGCCCTCGCTCAATGAGCGTTGGCTGAGTCGGAGAGTTGCAAAAATCGTTATGCACCAGGTCGAGCGCGGCAGGCGCGCGAAGGCGCTCAGGCCACAGACTCGCGATGCCGCCGCGCGGAAATCGCTCCGCCAGTTTGGGCACAAACTTCGTGTTGTTGTAGTGCCCGAAGAACCGGCCGGGGACGACCTCGCCCACCTGATTGCTCGGCATCCAGGTGCCCTGATTGTCGGCATAGTACAGTGAACCGCCGGGGCCGAACCCGATCCCGTTTGGCGTGCGAACGCCGCCGGCGATCGCACGGAACGTTCTGCTGGCGATATCCGCTTCGATCACGCTGCCGCGCAGCGGGTCGTTCGGTGCCGCGTTGGTACCCATTCCTTCCCAGCCCGGCGGTGCCATCGCAGTTGAGAGCGCCGCATAGAGCCGGCCATCCTTGTGGGCCAGCCCGAACGTGAACTGGTGGTAGTTCCACGCTGCCCAGCCCGACGCAATGTCCTCGTGGGTCTCATAGAACCCGTCGCGGTCCTTGTCCGTCAGACGTGTGATCGCCCGCCGGTGCGACACATAGAGGTCATCGCCCACGGCGCACAGCCCAAGCGGCTCAAAGAGCCCGTCGGCGCACGCCTTGAACGTCACCAGCGACGCATCGCCGGTAAGGTCCGAGAGTGCGTACAGCTTGTCTGGCACCTTCGATTCAATATCCGGCAGCGACGTGTCGTCACGCTGCAGCGGGTCAAACGTGCCGACGATCAGCCGGCCATCGGGTACGAACGTCATCGACGAAACCATCGGCTTGAAGCCTTCGATGTTGATCGTGCTCAGAGAATAACTCGGGTGCACGCCCGTGATCGGCACCCCATCGCCGGGCCGGCGCGCATCGCGAAGTTGCTTCACTCCGGGGGCAACCACACGTGCATTGTCAAGCTCGCGCAAGAGCGAGTGCTCCGGAACCACGACGAAGTCCGGCGTGCCGGGCGCTCGCCACTCAAGCTTCAGGGACCGCCCGCCGCCGGCATCAAAATGCTCAATCAACATCGCGTGATCGCCCGCTGAGAGCCGCACGTCGCCGCTTTCTTTTCCAGTCACCCCGTGCGTGCCGTCATGATCAATGACCTGCGTTCCGTCTATCGTCAGCCGTGCGCCGTCGTCTGAGGTCAACCGAAAGCGATATTCGCCCTGAGTGGTCACCGCAACCCAGCCGACGACATGGGTCAGGATCGGCGCGGGAAGAGAAAAATCCGCCGAGCGAAGATCAACGTGCTTGATTGGCTGATCAACATTGGGCGTTTGGTTGTCGGCCAGAACCGCAATCTTCTTTATCGTCCCGTCTAACTGGAAGATCCGCAGTGTGAGCCCCGGTTCACGCCCCGACGCGGCCTGACTCGCAGCGGCAGTGGGCACCGCTGCCGGGGCCTTCGGGGCGGGCGGCTGGATCGCCCACGCGGTATTGGCCAAAATGAGAAATGCGGCGACCCGGCGAACGGCGGTGTTCATGGCAGGAGCATATCAGGATTTGTGACGCCTCACGGAAGCGGGATCAGGCGAAGCGTTGGGTGGTTACCCTCCGCCCATGACGATCGCCGAATACCTCCACACGCTCTCGCCGTTCCTGGTGAAGTTCAGCGAGACGCTCGGCATCCGCTGGTACGGGCTTTCCTACGTCGCCGGGTTTGTCATTGCCTTTTACACCCTCCGGTGGATGGGCAAGCGCCAGCTCACCCCCATACCCCCCTCGCGGGCTGGAGATGCACTCTTTGCCGTCGTCCTGGGCACCATCCTCGGTGGTCGGCTCGGATATGTCTTCGTCTATGAGCCGTCGCTACTGACTCAGTGGGATTCTTCAGCCCCTTGGTGGGGGGTCCTTGCCATCAACAAGGGCGGCATGGCCAGTCACGGAGCGATAGTCGGGCTCGTCATGGCCGCGTGGTGGGTCTCCCGCGGCTTC
>Ga0105046_10008962_pt1 | contig 15687 bp, 11 predicted proteins | sample MAT03_FD_78385 | JGI IMG/M metagenome (GOLD analysis project Ga0105046, IMG submission 78385) | Freshwater microbial communities from Lake Fryxell liftoff mats and glacier meltwater in Antarctica - MAT-03 (megahit assembly) | ecosystem: Environmental > Aquatic > Freshwater > Ice > Liftoff...
CAGCCCCAGATGTCCTGGTCCGCTTCCTGGAGCGATTCCCGGCAACACGGGAATACTCATCCCCAGCACTCCGCGTTGAGCCAATGCATCAAGGTTTGGTGTGTTGGCGGTTTCGAGTTCTGTCTTGCCACCCGGTTTCAAAGGCAATCCGCCAAGACCATCTGCGACGAACAACACAATTTTCGAGTCTGAAGATCGCTGCAATCGTCGCGTTAAATCATGAATGTCGGTCATCGAAACTCGTTCCTGAAACCAATGGCTTGAGTGGAAAATACTGAGCTTGCCTGGCTCTTGTTCCTCTCAAGGTTACAAACCTCGCCGAAGATTCAAAGCGAGTCGGCGATTGCTACCGTTCCAGAGAAGCGCAGCTGCTTCTCCAGTTTGGACGCATGAGATTTCACAAGGAATCTCGCCATCATGCAATGCTGTTCATTGTTTCGCTCTGTGCCGTGAACCAGAATGCACGCTAGAATACTGCCATTCATTGCTCACAGGAGACATCCATGCCGCTACATGACTGGTCACGAGTTGAATCTGGAATCTTTCATGCGTTTCACACCGCATGGATTACAGAAATACAAAATAAACTTAATGCCGGGCTATTGCCGGAAAATTACTATGCTCTGGCTGAGCAACATGCGGGCGATTACGTTGCCGACGTGCTTGCTTTGCACGTGCCGCCCACGCCCGAGGAAATGAGTCGCTTTGTTTTCGCTGACGATGAAACAGGTGGTGGTACTGCCCTTGCGGAAGCACCGCCGAAGATTTCTCAGCACGAAAAGATTGAACTCGATATGGTCGAGATTCAGCGATTCCTCTCAATTCGACATCTCAGTTCACACCGAGTCGTCGCATTGCTGGAGATTGTTTCCCCTGGGAACAAGAATAACCAGGCTCGCTATGAAACATTTGTGCATAAGACGGTTGACGCGGTGCGTCGTCGAGTGAATGTGTTGCTCGTGGATGTGCATGAGACTGGCAAATTTGATCAGAATGGAATCAACGCCTGCATTCGCAACATGTTGTCACCGCATTCGACGCCGATTGTTGATAGACCTCGCAGTTCAACTCTGGCGTCGTACTCTCCCGACCCACCTCGCTCTGTCGATATCTACGTCGAACACGTCGCTCCTGACATGCCGCTTCCCGACATGCCAATTTTTCTGACCCCAGATCGCTACGTAAACGTGCCGCTCGAAGCAACCTATCTGGAAGCCTGGGGCGGGATGCCAGCGTTCTGGAGAAATGTGGTACTTGGCAATCCGATGACGTGAGAAATCCGGTTCCCAAAGAAGAATTTGCAATTCCATGACAACTTCGCGCGGAGTGCGAGTATACTCACCAGTTCTATGCCACTTGGTCCACGTTCGTGCCCGCGAATGGCGCAAATGGGCGCGAATGATGTCGTGAGATCATTGGCGTTGATGATCTCCGGCGACGTATTTGTTGTGATCAATCGCACCCTGCCACTGCAAGTCAAGAACGCTATGAATGCGTCAAGCATTAGAGGGTTGAAGTTGCTGCCTGGCACCTTCAGTGAATTTGACCGAAATGATTTGTGGGGAACCGAACTCTGGTATGGGTAGGGATGCTTAACGACTCCCAGTTAGACTGGATAAACTGACGAGTGGGAATGGAATCCTCAAGTAGGCATGGCAGCTTATTTCGGAAGCATCATCGTTTGCTGGAGTTGTGGTCTATGTCCCGAATTCTTCTCATATCAACCTTCGTTATTGCCTCAGTCGTTTCTTGCACGACAAACGTTTCGAATGCTCAAGATATGGGTTCGTATGTTCCCAGTATTTACACTCCAAGTACCGGAGACTTAAATGGAAATGGCGTACTGGATATTTTTGATCCGGTAATTTGGGACCAAGATGGTGACGGTGTCCCTGATTGGGATGATCTGGAATATCAAATCTGGATGCAAAACTCAACGCAAAATACGCCACCGAATACGAATGCGCTGTCAGAGTTAGAAGAGATGTTTCAATGGGAAGAAATGATGCGGCTTCTGCAGGAAGAAATGGCCGAAGCCAACGAACGAATTCAAAGAGAGCTAGCCGAGCGAGCAGCGCGGGAGATTCAAGAAGCGTTGGACCGACTCGCTCGCGAAGCCGAGTCACATATTTTTCCCGATCCGGGAAATTCCCAGCCGGCAAGTCCTTAGGGATCGATGCGAAATAATGCGCCCTTCGTGCGTTAGTCTTTTGCTGATCGCAGGTTCTTGTATGGCACAGGTACCTTTGGGACAAAGGCTTCTAGGTTTTGTTAGGGGTGTCTGTGAACAGATTTATGCCTTCTGTTAGACATTATCGCAGAATGCTCTTCAGGCTCTGCGGTTGATATAGACCTTGTCCCAAACTCTGACTTGATGCCGGGTTGGCTTCTGGTAATACCAACAGGATCGATTCGACGTAACCCTTGGGCCCGCAATAAATGGTTATACCGTGGCCACGACTTGTGTCTCCAGCTTGGAGAAGGCCGAATTCGGATTCGGCCTCCTCCTTTGTTGAACCGGGCCGCAAGCCTCCAGTGGTCGTACCGGCAAATGGTGGTGATAGTCCGATACTGGTGAGCAAGTAAGTATCGGAATCACAAATTGTCATCATGCCGTTTTGGAAGAAAAGAACGCTCTTGTTCAGTTTGGACCATTCCTCGGTCCTGGAAGGTGTGCCTAGAATTCTCTTCACGTCGATTAACGAAGAAACGCCAAGGACCAGTGTTCCGACTCCTTTACCCGGAATGATTTTCCCGAATCCAGAATGCGTTGTCAGGTCAGCAATGCTGCCAGAGATTTTAATGTCCGCATCTGGAACGCTGAAGGAGAACGTACCGACTCGTGGTGACTCGATCTCTAAGTTCATTGTCCAGTGGTGAGCATGTCGAAACTGAACTTGTTCATATAGTGTTGGGTCGTCGGAAGAACCCAGAATTTTGCCACGGGTCGGAAATGGCCATTTGTTTCCACTGAGAAGGGAGGGAGCGCTGCCGACTCCAATTTCAAACTCCGTGTTGAACTTGGCTGGCACTTGCAAAGAAACCTCGCCCCAGTGTCGATCGGGAATGGTGGACCGCCCGTTTTTGAGTTTCACTGCTTCCACGGTGAACATTCTCTTTGGCACTGCCGAACTGAAGGTGGTCTTCCCGGTTGTTTTCACACGTTGGACCAGAAACTCCTCCTGCAAGTCGCCGCTGATTGTCTTGATTTGTGAATTATTGAAGAACCAGTAGAAGAGTTGCTCTCCGTCACATCCCAGGTAGCAGCGTGGGTGATAAGGATTTGCGAGCTGCACGCCGTATTTCATGGCCAGACGCAGCGGCTCTTCGTTTGAGGCGTGTGTCAACTGCTGTCCTGTTGGAGCGTCAATCGGTACGATCTCAATTTGGACCGGATTTGAGTTTGGCGGGACGGTGCTGTCGAATCCGCCGCACAAACAGATCCAGCCCAGGTAGGCAATTTGCCTCCACATTATCACGGTCTCCTTTCCCGGAAGTATTCATTTGTTTGCATACATTAGACGCAAGGGGTACATCCGAGCAATGTCGAATTGCCGACAGTCCTTATGCTGAAGCCGCGACGTCATCTACTTCCATTGCTGTTCGAAGAAATGCACACATTTCGTATCAGTTGTGACCTTGCGGCAAATGAGTCAACAAATCCGACTACCCCGAACAGTGTGCCTCAAAACAGCAACCCTCCGGAATCTGGTCCAATCAGGGCAAGAAGTACTCGAAATTGCCAGAAAAAGATGTAAATTCGTCCCAATCGAAACCGTGAATGTCTAGATGACTGTTTATATGTTCATGTTTTGATATCGCCAGGGGCCTGGAGTCGTGACGAATACGTGTTCCGCGTGTATTCGAAAGCGAAGCCTCTGCGTACGATTCCGCGGAGCAACCAGATTCGTGACCCCTAGCCATTGGAGTCTTAGCCACATGATTACGGCACCAGAAGCCGATCCAGAGCGTCTTTATCCTTCAGGAGCGCTCCCGACCTACACGTATTATCCCGGTTCCGGGATGCCCCACCCCATCAGAGACCCGAAAGGACACAGTCACGGTCGCAAACACGCCCCAGGCCAGGGACCACGTGCATTAAGCACAGAAACATGGCCTTCGAATCGAAACTATCTTCTGGGACTCGACTATTTTAACCTCGGTTTTTACTGGGAAGCTCACGAAGAATGGGAACGCCTGTGGCGCGTTTCCGGCGCGGACACGACGGTTGGGCGATTCTTGAAGGGACTCATAAAGCTGGCTGCGGCTGGCGTGAAAGTTCGCGAACGCAGTATTCACGGAGTTCGGCGTCATGCTGCGTCCGCCGGGGAAATGTTTGCTGACGTCGCTGCGGAAGCGGATATCGATGCATTCTGTGGACTGGAATTCATCCGTCTGCAGTTTGCGGCTGACCGAGCAGCTCAGTTGGCCTACAAGAAACAGCACGCTCCTGGCTCTGCCGTCCGCGTGTTTCCATTTATTCTGAAACCTGAGTTGGCTCCTGTCACCTGATCCAAAAATCAGGACACGGCTAATACTGGTTCGAAATCACATTAAACTCGCGGTAACCTGCCGCGAGTTTTTTGTTTTGATGCAGTCGCTGTTTGTCAGCGAAATCCATGGGACATATTGTTCAATGAAAATTCTTGTCGTCGGTTCTGGTGGTCGTGAGCACGTTCTTGCCTGGAAACTCAGCCAGTCACCACTTGTTAAAAAAGTCTATTGCGCTCCCGGCAATGCAGGAACAGCGCTGGATGCTGAGAACTTGAACATTCCGGCCGACGACATCATGCGACTGGCGAAGTTCGCCAAAGAGAACCAGATCGACTTGACCATCGTGGGCCCCGAAGCGCCGCTCGTTGCGGGGATCGTTGATGAATTCCAGCGGCAGAAACTCAACGTATTCGGTCCAACTGCCGCAGCCGCGCGACTGGAAGGCAGCAAAGTCTTTACAAAGAAGTTGCTGAGAAAAGCCAATATCCCGACCGCTAATTTTGCTGTCTTCAATCGTATGCCCGAGGCGATCCAATATATCGACGAATGCGAAGAGCAGCCGTTGGTTGTCAAAGCGGATGGTCTGGCAGCTGGCAAAGGCGTGAGTGTCTGTGCGAATCGAGCGGAAGCTCGAGCGGCCGTTAAGACCATGTTGCAGGACCGAATGTTCGGCGAGGCCGGCATGCAGGTCGTGATCGAAGAATGTCTCGTCGGTCCCGAAGCCAGCATCCTGGCTCTGGTGGACGGCGACACAATTGTGCCACTGGATGTTGCTCAGGATCACAAGCGTGCCTACGACAACGATAAAGGTCCAAACACAGGAGGAATGGGTGCGTACTGCCCTGCTCCGGCTGTAACACCAGCCATTATGGATGACGTTATTCGACGCATCCTGATTCCAACGATCCACGCCATGAAAGTTGACGGCAATCCTTTCTCAGGCGTGCTGTACGCAGGCATCATGGTGACTGCGCATGGACCCAAAGTTATTGAATTCAACGTGCGATTTGGTGATCCGGAAGCTCAAGCCGTTCTCATGCGACTGCGGTCCGATTTGGCTCAGGTACTCATGCTGGCTGCAACCGGCCGACTGTCGGAACTCGACTCGCTGGACTGGGACCCTCGCCCAGCTGTGTGCGTTGTGATGGCATCAGAAGGCTATCCAGGCGATTACGCAAAAGGTCGATCGATCACGGGCATCGAAAACGCAGATGCATTGCCAGACGTAAAAGTATTCCATGCTGGCACGGCCATCAAGAATGGCGACATCATTAACACGGGTGGACGAGTTCTTGGAGTAACAGCGCTGGGAGAAACAATCGCTGATGCAAAGAACAATGCCTACGCGGCCGTGGATAAGATTCAATGGCAAGGCGGGTGGTGTCGCCGAGACATTTCCGACAAGGCATAGACTTCCCGCCGTTTGGAATGAGGCTGTTGATTCTCGTTCCAAGGGCTCCAGCCCTGGAATGCACTGCACTGGAGGATCCCGCCTCCAGCGACAAACTTGCGAGGCAGGAGCCTCCGGCGCAGTATGTTCCGAGGCTGGAGCCTCGGAACAAGGACATGAATTCATACCGCTTGAAGCACAACTCGGAATTGTTGTCCCCGTCGCTCGGCTTATTGCAACGGATGAACTTGAGCGATGGGACCTTCAGGTCCGTGGACTGCATTCGAATACTGTAGCTGTACGGGAACCACTCCGCTGCCATCGGTCAGCGTGACTTCGGTGACGACGTCGCTGAGTTTCCGAGTCGCACTGATCGGGTAGTCACCAACTTCCTCGCCGCGATCCGACGTCCAGCCAAGGTAGCGTTCTGCGTTAGGATTGTAAGGGTCACGAATGCAGTCCTCGACGTCCGGGTCAGTCCGTGCTTCCTGCATCTCATGGTACAGCGTGGCAACAACGTTCTTCCAGCTTTCCGTGAACACCGGAATGCCGTTGGCAGTACCGTCATCACGTCTTTCTGAATACACATCAACTGAATAGTAAACGGGAGTACTTTTCGATCCTTTCCGGATACTTCCATGATAGCCGCCAAGGCCGGTCGTCGAATCGCCTTCTTCGGCTTTCGGAATTGCACTGAATGTTTCTTCTTCGTCTAGTGAAGTGACCATGTATCTGGAACCAGAAGTTCGAATACCATCTGTTTGAGATCCGCGTGCCAATGTGGAACTGCGGCTGGCATCGTCAGTCAGGACTGTGCCGGCTGGCAGGAGAAAATTAAACACTGTAATCGACAGGTCGTACTGTGCCAGGTATCCCTGATCGTACAGATATGAAAGACAATAGTGCATGTCACCCTGCGTCATCGTTTCCGGGGTGTAACCCACAAGCGGATGCGAAGGCAATTCCGTGCCGGTGATCTCCGCATTATTGAAGTACTGACGCATCACATTGTTGAGATTACGATCTGACATCGCTGATCCAATCGCACGATCGATCGATTCAATATCGCTTTTCTGCCAGGCATCGTTGCCGCCGACATAAAGATTCACAAACGACAGATGCTGAATCGTACGTCCACCGCGATACTTCAAGTCCTCGGCCGGTGTCGAAGGCGCTGAACCGATACGTTCCGCAATATTTGCAATCTGCCCTGGCAATGCCGCTGACTCATGCAAATGTCGTTCTGCTCGGGATCCGCCACGAACAGTAGATCGCATCGGACTGCTGTGCTGACGATCTTCTTTTGTTTGAGTACTTCGCGGTGCCTCGGCGAATCGATCACTGGACGCGACAGACGCTGATGAACGATTTCGAGGTGGTAACGGCCATGATGTCCAAAAGCTGTTTGGATCGGTTGGCGTCGTTGGGGGCACTGTGGGATTGTTCGGTGATGTCGGCTTTGTCGGAGAATCAACGACTTCCGGCGGGTTAACAGGTGTTGTCGGCGTAAAAGGATCTGCCGGTCTCGTCGGATTCGAAATTGGAACGAATGGTGGTGATGGCGGGTTATTTCCAATCGGCACATTTCCAGTGACCGAATAACCTCCGCCAGGGCCGCTGACCGGAACATACGAGTTGTATCCGGGGCGAAGGCCAACTGTTGAATTTTTCCATGTCAAGGTTCCCAGTGGTTTGTAACCGGGCACGGTAATACATCCAGGAATCATTAGCGCAATGAAAATGATCAATTTACCTTGGCGAAACTTATTGAAGCATGGCATGCCGAACCTCGTCGTGATTTTTAAACATCGGCTCTGACAGGCGAGCCACACGGCGATCGCTGAGAGAACTGCATTCAAGCGGAAACCAGTTGCAGATGGCTCGGTTGACGCGCAGATCGGGAGCGAGTTGAGAAGGGAAAAGAGAGAACAAACGCAGAAATTGAGAGGAGAGAGCGGTTAAGTAACCGAACCGTAAAAATGTGTCGAGACGACTTTTCTGCTGAAACACCGTTCTTGTGGCATTTTTCGCCGTTCAACAAGTAAGCTGCGCGGCAGCATTTTGCCTGAAATGTGTCCCTTCGGCAGATTCTGCCGATTTAGCTCACGCCTGAATGCCCAATTTTACGCTGTCTTCGTGGAACGTGTTGGTGTTGAGTGTCAATGTATCACCGTGTTCCGCCGAATGCCGGTCTTTGTTTGAAGTCCTGACGCCACATGCCTGAAACTCGCGGCCTGGCACCGTGGCTGACATGCAGCGACCAACGGACCATCGCGTTGTCATAAATATGTTTAAGGAGTGAAATTCAGATGCCCAACATGCGCCGTCCTGGCTCTTCAGACTTAGTTGTTTCTTCGATTGCTCTGGGCTGCTGGCCGATTGCCGGTGTGACGAGCCTTGATGTTAACGCCGACGACAGCTTGAAAACGCTTCACGCAGCTCTTGATGCCGGCATTAATTTTTTGGACACGGCGTACGCTTATGGCATCGACGGCGAAAGTGAAACGCTGATTGGCCAGGCGATTCAAGGGCGTCGTGACAAGGTTGTGGTCGCGACCAAAGGTGGGCTGCATCGAGTCGGCAAGGGGCAAGGACATGACGCTCGGCCGGAGACGTTGCTGCGTGAATGTGACGAGTCACTGCAAAGACTGCAGACCGATGTCATCGATCTGTATTATCTTCACGCCCCCGATCCAAAAGTGCCCGTTGCAGAATCCGCCAGCGCGATTCAGCGAATGATCGACAGCGGCAAAGTTCGCTACGCCGGTGCGTCGAATCTGAAGACCTCGCAGCTGGAAGAATTTCATGCCGCCTGTCCGATCACCGCCGTGCAGCCTCACTACAACATGCTGCAGCGAGAAATCGAAGCCGACATTGTTCCATGGTGTTTGCATCACAATGTTGCTCTCTGTGTTTACTGGCCGCTGATGAAAGGTCTTCTCGCCGGACGCCTGCCGCGAGATCACAAGTTCGTCGATGCCGACGGGCGCAAGAAGTACCCGATGTTTCAAGGCGAAGAATGGCAGAAGAATCAGGACTTCATGGACGACATGAAAGCCATCGCAGCGGACATCGGCTGCCCGGTCTCACAGCTTGTTCTCGCCTGGACCATCCGCCAACCCGGCATCACCTCCGCCCTCTGCGGTGCCAAACGAGCCTGGCAAATCAAAGAAACGGCCGAAGCGATGAAGCGCGAGCTGACCGACGACACGTTGACAAAGATTGCCGTCGCGTTGGAAAAACGCGGACAGCCGTATTCCATCGCGGCTGTTTGATCAAGTAGGGTTTGTGAATCACAGCGAAACACACCATTTGAGCTTCACGCAGCCTGCGGACACCACATTTCAAAGATGTCCCCTTTGGTCATATCACCGTATCTTGCGCAACGTGGAATGACACAATGAACACTGAAGAAGTATCGGCAATTGAAACGCACCTGAAATTGAAACTGCCGTCAAAGTATCGAGAGACGCGGCTGCCACCCAATTTCCACCAAGGCATTTGTCGCGATCATGTTGTGGGTATTTGTCGCCCCGACCATCGCATGGACGACCCCGCCCACATACTCATGTTTGATCGTCGATTAATGCTCGCCCGCGAGGTAGTCATCGATTGAAATCAGATTCAGTCGTTGTGCCGTGCTCATGTGAGTCGTCCATTAAAATTCATTGTGACCAATGGCCCGTCATATCAAAGCCGTAGGGTGTGTGCAGCGGAGCGCAACACACCAGTTCTGGCCTGTGATATTTCAACCCCGCGATCCAACTTGCTGCGTTGTTGCGCATGGTAGGTTATGGATCGACCCCTATCAAACTTGCAATGTTTTTACCTGTGGTGTGTTGCGCTGCGCTTCACACACCCTACCAAGCGCACAACGATTCCACATACGCCGCTGAGCCGTCTCGCAGCCAGCCGTCGAGTTGAGCGGGGTCTTTCAACTGTTGGCCGCGGAGGGTGGGAACGACAAGGAACGCGCAATCAACATCCGCGAGTGCGGTCATGTCGCCCCAGAGCTTTTCAAATTGCGAAACCGGGAACACATCTTCCTGACCGTGGCCCCAGCGTTTCTTGACGTCCTTGAGAGTAATGTACGTCGGCATGCGGCGGCCACGGTCGCGGATGGCGGCATCGACGGTCTTGAGGTTGGACAAAGCGGGGCGATCGAGTCCAAAGATATTCAACAAGCGGTCGATATCAATCCACGTCGTCAAGGAGTTATACCACGACAGATGGAACTCATCTTCTTCACGAGGCATCGCGAGTCCTTCGACAAGACGGACTCGACCATCGACCTTCGCCAATCCGCCGCCACGGTCTTCCAGTCGGCGACTGATGACTTCAAACGACAGATCCGCATTGGACTGAATGTGCAGTCCCAGGCAGCCGGCATCCACATTCGCGCCGAGCGTATCGATGTTGTGCAGCATCAGATATTTCAGTTGCGGGCGATCGGCCAGCATCTGACGCAGCGTGCCGTTGCGAAGCAGGTTGGGCACTTCGTACCAGTGGCCGACCGGATGCATGCACTGCGACGGCAGGTTGTCAGTGTAGTCTGACGCTTCGCCAGCCGCGCGCGCCCAGTTCATCAGTGCGGTTCGCAAACTGCTGCGAACTTTTTCCTTCTGCTGATCAAGAACCTGCTGAGCAATTTCTTCCCATGTGAACTGCAGGTCTCGCAATGTGGGAACCATTCGCAGGCCAACAGATGCACCGCGCGAGACACGGAAGATGCCGTTACTCTTCAACGCATCGACGGCTTCACGCAGCGGCTTATCCGTCAGATATCCCGAGGTCACCACGTGCAGCGGCGACACGCCAAATTCAGCGGCGACTTTACGTGTTTTCGCAAAGTGGATGTCCAGAAACGAACGCCACTGCCCACCCATTTTGCAGAACGGATTCAATGCCTTCACAACCCCCGCGCCTTGAGTCCAGCGGCTACCGACGCCGGCGGCCAGTGAAATCACGCCGACTTCGCCGTTTGCGATCGCGGCTCGACCGAGTCCAATCGCGGACTTCGGAATATCGCGTCGGGCTTCGATGACGTCACCTGCTGAAACATCTTCAATCGTCACCGTGGCGGGCAGGCGATTTTGCGACATTCCCAATCGGCCCGATCGCAAGTCTTCACGCAGTTGTTCGTGAGCGATCGAGTCGAAGCCGTTCTCCCGGAGCAGATCGTCGAGCCTTGCAGATTGCTGAGCCTCTTTCGATGTTGTAGGCAGAATTCTTTGGATTAGTCGCGATGCAAGATGGTCACCGCCGTCGTCATCACGACACGCATTGCCGACTCGTTCAAGTTCGCCGCGCACCATCGGCGTGAGCTGTTGAAGACCTCGGCGCAGCCAGTCGGGAACCATCAACGCATAATAGCCTTTGGGGAGATTGCCATCAGCTCGTAGTTCGGCAAACGTTCCGTTGTCGTTGATTGCGAAGTCGTAAACAACCGGGTCCATTGCAAACGGGACGCTGGCTTCCATACTGCGTTTGACGGTGATCATCATCGTCTGAAGCCAGTCCTGAGCTTCCTCACGAATGGTCGGATCGAAGATGAAACCCATGCCTCCGCCCGCCATGCCGCCAAGCATCCAGAATCCCTGAAACTTTTCGCCATACTGGGTGCGGCATTCGTGGATCAGACGTTCGGTGTACGCATTGCTGCACCATGGAATGATGGCCTGTAGCGGTTCGTGGAAGTTGCGATGAGTCGCCGCTCCGACGCCCGGGATGTCGCCCGCCTTGAGTGACACAGTGATTTGTTCGAGCAGTCCAATCGCATCCTGGCGCGCGGCCCATTCGCTCTCGCAGCGCAACAGATATTTCTCGGTGACCATTTCCAGAATTGGCCCGACATTTTGGGCCATTCCGCCGTGAACAAGCACAAGGCTGTCTTGCAATCTTCGGCGAGTTTCACGACTGACTTCGTCTTGAGTAAACACATGATGTTGAGGCATCAAGCGGCCTCGACTGACACTGAATTCCGGATCGTCGGGACCTGCCGTACAGCCTTGAATGAGTTTGATTCCCGGCCAGACGCCGCCGGAATCCTGCCATCCGCCGCCCGAACCGCCGATCCATTCTCCAAGGATCGCGCGAGCGGCCACAATTCGCCGATCGGATTCTTCGAGCTGACCTGTGAAGGCAGAAACCTGTCGGGTGGCACGCATGCACATGGAAATCAGCGAGCCCAGAAGGTTTGTCGAAACAGCAAGACGCGAGCCTTTTGGAATGTCGTTGACTCGGCTTGTAATTTCCAGACCCAAACCCGGGCCGATCATGCGATTGAAGACGTCTGCAATTTTTCCGCCGCAACCCTCCATGCCCGGCGGAATCAACCCCGCAGCAATCACTGCACCTTTAATCAGGCCGAGATAATCGCGGGCAAAGTCGAACACTTCGTTGATTTCGCGGATCTCGACTTTCGCGTCGAGGTCGATGCTGATCAGTCGCAGCACCGGTTCATCAATGACTCGCAAACTACAGTCGATCGGAGGAGTTGGTTTCTCATGACGGCCTCGCACGGCCAGATCGATCGACGCATTGATCACCTTCGCGCCTTCGGGATAATCCATGCCGAGGAAAAAAATGTCGCTCCAGCCACTGTGCGAAAAGTCCATTCGCACGGCCGTGCGTTCGCGAAGAACGGGATAGCTGTTTGTCGCTTCGTTGATCTGCAGAAGTTCCGGACGGATCTGCAACGGCACATCGGCAGGATGTCCCGTTCGGAACATCCATTGATTACCGCGCACCGTGCGAACACTGCGTCGAACCTGATCGGCGAGAGTTTGAAACGCCAGCCGATGATACGCCTCCCCCAGCGCGCTCGAGAGAGAAACAGACGGGCCGTCCTGTTCCAGCTTCAGCAGAAACACATCCAGCGCTTCCGGGTAACGGCGGTTAAGCATGTGCTCGTAGCCCGCGTATGGAATGCGTCCGCTTTCTTTTCCGGCCAGCTGTGTTGGTAAATGGAATCGATGAATGGCGTAGAGAAAGAAGAGACTACGGACTCGATCGTACAGATTTTCGCAAGTTCGGCGGTATTCATCCAGCTCCCGACATTCGCGCAGCAGTTGATCCAGCGTCAGATCTTTGCATTCGGCATCGAGAGACCTGTTGCGAGTGGATAAGTCGCTGGAGGTGATGATCGAGAGAAGGTTCATGTTGGCGTTTCGGTGATTCTAGTAGGGTGTGTGCAGCGGAGCGAAACACACCATTCGTGGTTTACGGAACAATGTGCATGCAGGATAGGAATCGGAGGGCTGACTCCGGAGAAAAGTCGATGTAACAAAGTAGACGTCACTCTCCGAGTGACGCTGGCCGCTCCAGCGGCCTTGGGGCATTCGTCACTCGGAGAGTGACGGCTACTATAATCGCAATCGGAGTGCCACTGGGCTGCCGCTCGCCGGAGTGATTACTTTGCCGCCAGCAGATTCACGAGCTCGGTCAAAATCAAGTCGCGATCATCGCCACTCAGCGAAAACGCGAGTTGCGCCATCAGCAGTCCGTACTTGTAGCTGATGTTGTAACGTGAACCGTCGATTTCGAGTGCAAGGTAGCGTTCGGTCTTTGCCAGTTGATTCAGCGAACTGCTGAGATCGATGTTTGTTCCGGCAGAAGTTGAATCGAGCGACTTCTGCAGCAGCGTCAGAACTGTCGGCGTCAACACGTGCATTCCAAACATGCAGAGGTAGTAACCCGCTCGCTGACCAGCCACGATCAGGCGTTGTTCGGCGACCGTCGGTGTTGGTTTTTCAATGACGGTATTCACCTCGTACAGGTTATCAGACTGAGCAAGCGGAGTTCCGCCAACGGTACCAAAGTAGGCGACTTCGTTCTCGCGAGTTGGCTGAATTGCGGACACCGAACATTCATGCTTCGCAGCAGCTTCGATAAGCTGCTGAGCGCAAAGCCGATCGGTCTTGCTTAGATACAAGTGGTCCGACACCAGATGCAGAAAGGCCTCCTCGCCGATAAAATCTTTGGCTCGCAGAATGGCGTCGCCATATCCGCGAGGATTGTCCTGTTCGAAAAATGTCAGTCGCGAAGCATGTGGCCCGGCGGCGGTAATGTAAGGCTCCTGCCGACCTGGCCGCACGATGATCGCAACGTCATCGATTCCGGATTCCACAACTTCATCCAGCATGAGCCGGAGAGCCGTGCGGACTTCACCTCGACGATCAACCAGCGTCTGCAAAGGTAGTCTGGCATGTTGATCGCCAGCAGCCGTGATGACGGCTTTTCGAATTTTCATTGGTATGGTCTTCTAAACTGGTCTGGATGTAAAACTGACAATCGTTGTAACATCTGCAGAATCTGCCGGAGTTCCAGTGTCTAATCGATCAGATCATCGGAACAATGGCAGGAAGTCGCAAGTTCTTTTTGTCAAAGGGATTGCGAGATTAAAATGGCCTGTTGACTTGACCAAATAATCGGACTGGATCGGCATTTGCTGCCGGTTCGATACGGAGCAACGGAAGGATTCGTTGCCGAGATATATCCCTTCAAACGACGCATAGGATGAGCATGGACGCTCGAACACTGCGATGTCTGGCTGTAGCTTTTTCGCTGCTGTCACTATGCCGCATCACGGAAGCTGCGACTTTTCAGACGGTCAATTTTGCCGTGACTGCCGATAATCCGGAAGTTGCCGAAAAGGTCGGTAAAGCTGCGGAGGTTTATCGCCAACAACTTGCCATTTTCTGGCTTGGCAAACCGCTGCCGAATTGGAGTCGTCCCTGCAAAATTTCCGTACGCGAAGGTGCGTTGGGAGCGGGTGGACAGACGACGTTTCAATTTACTCGCGGCGAGGTATTGAATTGGCGAATGAGCGTGCAAGGATCACTTGAACGGATTCTGGATTCTGTCCTTCCCCATGAGGTCAATCACACAATTTTTGCCTGTCACTTTCGCCGCCCCCTGCCTCGCTGGGCGGATGAAGGCGCTGCGACGCTGTTTGAACACCGTTCTGAGCAATTGAAACAACTTGCGTTATTGAACGAAGTCATTCGCAACCAGCATGAACTGATTTCGTTACGTGATCTGTTGGCGATGAAAGAATATCCACGCGGCCAGCGACCGATGTTGACGCTGTATGCTCAGGGGTACGCACTTGCTGATTTTCTCGTGCAGCAAAAAGGTCGTCACGCCTATTTGAAATTCATTGCTGATGGTGAACGTGGAAACTGGGAAGATGCGATTCGCACGAACTTCGATCACGACGGTATTGAATCATTGGAGAAAAACTGGCGAGGCTGGGTGCTTGCTGGTATGCCGAAGTTGACGCTGCCTCGCGAACAGATGCTGGCGGCAAATGAAGATTCACCGGAATTGGTTTTACAAGCGGCTGCGCGACCGGAGATTGTCGCTGATCAAACGGCACGATCCGCCCTGTCGAAGCCCGGACGTTCGCTTGCTGGTGCAACCGTTCGACTGCAAAGTCCAGATCCACAACGTACAGCGCCGGCCAATCAAATTACCGCAGATGTTGAACCCAAAACAATTATTCGAGAGCGCGTGAATAGCGTCGAAGCTGAACAGTCTGGCACCGCCAGGATGAAGTCAGGCCGCGAGTTTACCTTCGAAGCGCCCGCACCGCGTTCTTCAGAATCAAGAGCTCGTAAAGTTGCTGATCCTGCGGTTGCTGGCGACGAACAAGGCGACGACGTCGGATTGGAAGATCTCTTTCCAGATTCCGCCGACACAGCAGTCGATGCCGATCAGGGATTTCGCAATTCGGAAGCTATTGGTCCGTCTGAAGTTGCCGAACGGCGACTGCAGTTGGAACGCACAGCAGCAGTGAAAAA
>Ga0105046_10008965_pt1 | contig 15684 bp, 13 predicted proteins | sample MAT03_FD_78385 | JGI IMG/M metagenome (GOLD analysis project Ga0105046, IMG submission 78385) | Freshwater microbial communities from Lake Fryxell liftoff mats and glacier meltwater in Antarctica - MAT-03 (megahit assembly) | ecosystem: Environmental > Aquatic > Freshwater > Ice > Liftoff...
CTAAGTAGCCGAATGCCCGCTCCTCCTCCGGGTTCGAGATCGGCCGCGGCCACGCCCGGTAGTGGTCGTCCGGCAAGTCCGCGAACCCTTCGCCGGCGCACTCAATGTTGAACCGCTCGCCGGTTGCCGGGTCGTCCCGCCGTGCGAACAGGTGACCGCGGGCGGACACCAGCCGGATCGGGTAGCCCAGCCGGCGACCGATGCTCGCGTATACCACCGGCAGCGTCCCACACGTCCCACCCGGCCCTTGCATGACCCCGTAGACGAACTGGTCGTGCAACTCGAACGGCACCTCCGGCCCCGCGCCGATCTTCGATGGGTCGTAGCGGACGCCGCAGTGACGCTGTAGGACCGTGGCCAGCGCCAGCACTCGGAAGTAGGCCTCGGAATTCTTGAACTCGTCCGGGTTCGGGTGGAAGAACTCCTCCAACCCGGCGTCAGTCCACCGCCGCACCTTGTCCGTCGCCTGTGCGAGCCACCCCAGACACAGCGGCACGTCGATCCGCTCGGCGCCGGGGAGCCCGGCGGCACACGCCAAGTTCACGGTGGTGATGTCGTACCGGGCCAGATCGTGTTCCGGCATGCTGGCGAGCTCGCGCCAGTCGGGAAGAACGAGAGTGAAGCGGCGATCAGACACGGCGGCATGCTCGGTCGATCGGAATGTGACCTGGTAGAGAAAGTAACCCCTGTAAGGCGACGCCGCAAGAGGTTGCCGTGTGTTTTCCGCTCGAGGTGCTTCCCACCCGCCGGGCCGAGTACCGAATTGGATGCGACCCGGCACGCGAGTCACAGGATCGGAATCCTGACCCACGGGAGGCGTCACCGCCCGATGACGCTGTCCAGCAGCACCAGCCCGAGCGCCCCCGGCAGGTACAGCAGTGACGCCCGCAGCACCCGCCGGGCCTGGCGGTCGGTGCGGCGGCGGGCGAACTCCACCGCCTCGCGCAGGAACAACAGCCCCAGCACCGCACACCCCGCCACCGACAGCCACCCCGCCACCCCCAGCGCCATCGACACCCACCCGACGGGGATCAGCGCCACGCACGTCAGCACCATCACGAACGCCGTCTTGCTTCCCGTCGGGTCGACGTGCGGCAGCATCCGCAGGCCGCCGCGGGCGTAGTCGTCGCGGTACATCCACGCGATCGCCAGGAAGTGCGGCAGCTGCCACACGAAGATCACCCAGAACAGCGCGAACGCCCCGCCCGGCGCGTCCCACCCGCACGCTGCCGCCCACCCGATCACCGGCGGCAGCGCCCCCGGCACCGCACCCACCACCGTGTTCCATACCGTCATCGTTTTCAGCGGCGTGTACACCCACACGTAACTCACGAACGTGGCCGCCGCCGCGATCCCCGCCGGGTACGGAAGCGTGGCGAACAGGTAGCCCAACCCCACCGCCCCGAGGCCGACGCCGAACACCAGCGCGTCCCGCGGCGACAACCGCCCCGCCGGCAGCGGGCGCTTCAGGGTGCGGAACATCTTCGCGTCGATGTGCCGTTCGAGCCACTGGTTCAGGGCGCTGCCGCCGGCCGCGACCAGCCCGGAGCCGAGCAGCACGTGGAACAGCGCCGCGAACGACGCCTCCGAACCGGCGCCGACGAGGTAGCCGATGCCGACGGTGAACAGCGCCATCACCGCGATGCGCGGCTTGGTGAGTTCGAGGTAGTCGGCGGGGCGCGTGGGCACGGCGGACACGACCTCCTCGGCCGGCCCGGCGAACGGGTCCAGCGGGGCGACCTCGGCCTCGACCGCGGCAACCTTCCTCATCGCTCGCCTCCCGCCCGCACGCGCAGTGTCAACCCCACCGCCGCGGCCAGCACCCCCGTTCCGACGAGGGCGTGGGCCGTGCGGATGCCCGCCTGCTTCTCGGTCACCGTCTCGAATTCGGGAAGCGTCCCCGGCCCGAACTTCCCCATCCACGCCTCGACGCCGAGCGTCACCTGCAGGGCGACGAGGCATCCGAGCGCCCCGCCCCACGCGGCGATTCGCGGCCGGGCGGACGGGCTGCCGAACCCGACCCGCAGGAGCCACGCGGCCGCCGCCACCACGAGGAACGCGGTGAGGAGGTGGAGCCGCTGGCCGAGCGAATCCGGGGCGTGCCGCACCCACGCCCCGAAGGTGAGTTGTACGAACAGCAGCCCCACGAGTCCGAGCGACAGCCGGCCGAGCGTGCGCCGCTCGTCGCGCGGCAGCCGGTACGCCGGCGGCCGCGCGGTGAGGACCGCGACCGTGAGCAGCACGGCGAACGTGACCTGCCCGAACACGCCGTGGACGGCCGCGAGGTCGGTGCCGACCAGCTCGTTCAGCTTGACGCGGAAGCCGCCGAGGAGCCCCTGGATCATCACGAAGACGAGCCCGACCAGCCCGGCGGCGCGGGCCACGCTTCCCCGGGTACGGGCGATCAGCCCGCCGACGGCGAAGAGCGCGACGGCCGCGAGCGCGGCGAGCATGGTGATGACGACCCGCTCTGGGACGACGACCGGGCCGGTGGACTCGCGCTGGGCGATGAGCGCCCCGTGGAACTCGCCGTACGCGCCGACGAGCACGGCGAGCGCGGCGAGCCCGAGGAAGCGGGCCGGGCGGCTGGGGTGGGTGCCCCACAGGCCGAGCGCGAGAACGGTACTCATCCCGCCGACCAGCCAGCCGAGGATGCGGTGGGCGTGTTCGACGAGGTAGCCGGGGCTGGGCTCGTAGTGGGAGAGGAGGTACCACGGCTCGGTCGGCCAGATCGGGTCGGCCATGCCGACGCGGAAGCTGGTGACCAGCTGGCCGACGGCCAGCAGCGCGAGACACACGCAGACGGTGGCGCCGGCCCACAGGTGGAGCCAGCGCGGGGCGGGCGGCGGCGGAAGCGGGTCGTCGGTCATGGTTCTCGGCGAGCCGAGGGCCGTCAGGCCCCGGGTGAGGTTCGCAAGTCGTTCACGTCGGACGCGGTTGGGGTGCGTGACTCACCCGCCGCCTCACGGCGGTCGGCTCGCCTACGGGTACACCTTCGCCCGCACGTCCGGCGGCAGCTCGCGCGGGTACGGCAGCGCCCGCACGAACCGCACCACGTCCACCAGCTGCGCGTCCGCCAGCGCCGCGTGCGACGGCATCCCCACCGGGGCGATGCCGTGCCGCACCCGCGCCGCCAGGTCTTCCGCGCGGTCGCCGCCCTTCGGCCGGCTCTGCGTCAGGTCTGGCGGGCGGACCACGGTGCCCCACACGTCGTACCGCAGCGCCGCGGCCCGGCCGTAGTTCTCGTGACACTTCGCGCAGCCGGCGCCGGCGTCCGCCACGAACAGCTCGTGCCCGCGGGCCACCGACGCCAGGTAGTCCGGCGCCTGCCGCGCGTCGTCGTCGGGGAACGCCGGGATCGCCGCTTGCGGCGTTGCATCCGCGCGCTCCCACTCGCCGAGGATCGCCCGCAGCCGCGCCCGCGCGAAGCCGGTCACGTCGCCGTCGGTGCCGGCCTCGCCGCCCTCGTCGGCGAGCGCGGCCAGGGTGCGGTACTCGACCTCGCCGCGGACGCCCAGGTACACCACGAACGCCGCCAGCGCCTCGCGGGTGTCGTCCGGCAGCAGCGCGAACGACGGCATCGCGGTGCCGCGGAGGCCGTCGCGGATCGTCCGCAGCAGGTCGGCGCGGCGCGGCTTCAGCCCGTCGCCGGACGACACGAACTTGAACGCCCCGCGGCGGAAGTCGCGCGGGTGCGGGTCGATCCACGGCCCGGTCGGCCCGCGGCCGTCGCCGGACACGCCGTGGCACTGCACGCAGTGCTTGCGGTACAGCCGACTCCCCTCGGCGAGGCGGTCGTCCGCGACCCCGAGGCGGGGCGTGTGCGGCACGGCGGGCGTGCCGAACGTCTCGCGGAGGAAGCCGCCGAGTTCGGCGCGGGCCACGCCCGGCAGCGCGGCGGGGTCGGCGGTGCGGCCGCCGGCGGCGTCGAGCGAGGCGATCTCGGCGTCGAGCAGGCCGATCTCGCCGGGCCGCAGGGGGACGGTCGCGGGAAGTTTCAGGACGAGCCGGTCCTCGCGCGGCGGGAAGGTCAGCTCCGGGGGGTAGCCCGGCTTCCGGTTGCACCCAGCCGGTACGAGCCCGGCGAGAACGACCGCGAGCGCGGCGAGGTGGCGGCGGTGGCGGCGGGCCGGCATCACTGGACAAACCGTGCGGCCGGGCGACCGGGTAACCGCGGCTCGGGGCTTCGCCGCTCGCGGCGTTGCATCGCTGCACCGCCGCGAGCGGCGAACTAGGTGGTCAGATCGCCGCGCGCCAGCGCGTCAGCACGTCGGCCAGCACCAGCACGAAGAAGATGAACATGAAGAACAGCGTGGTGAACGCCGACAGCGTCACCGCGGTGTCGCCGCGGCGCATGTGCATCCAGTACCACGCCACCAGGCACGCCTGCACGCTCGCGATGCCGAGCTGCACCGGCAGCGCCATCGCCTTCAGGTCGGCGCTCGCCAGCAGGATGTTCGCCACCGCCAGCGCCAGCACGACGGCGTACACGGTGACGACGCTCGACACCGTGTCCACGTCGTGGAGGGTCGGCGGGTCGCCGGGGTTGTGGTGCGGGTCGTGCGCCATCGCGGCCTCGTGATTCAGGGGCGAAGCTCGGGGACGACCGTCCCCGGGCTTTCCGTGCTACCGTCAGTGCCCGCCGCGGGTGCCGATCAGGTACAGCAGCGGCATCAGGAACAGCCAGATCATGTCCACCAAGTGCCAGTAGAGGCTGATCACCTCGACCTTCGAGTACGCCTCCCGCGGGATCGCCCCGCGCCACGCCTCACACACCAGCCACAGGATGCACCCCAGCCCCACGATGATGTGGACGCCGTGGATGCCGGTCATGATGTAGTAGAACATCAGGAACAACTGCACCCGCTCCGGGCTCACCGTCCCCTCGGCGCCGGGGGTCTTGCCATAGTTCCTCGTCGCCAGGTCCTGCGACCAGTGCTCCTGCCCGCCCTTGAACTGGTAGTCCTTGACCTCCTGGGCGGTCAGCACCGGCCGGCCTTCGTACTTGCGCCGGGCGTCGTCCGCAGTCAACTCGGCCAGCGGGCGGGCGTACTCGGTGCGGAACACCTCGCCCGGTACGAACCTCTCGTGATAGTCGGTGGTGTACTCCAGCGCCTTGAACCCCATGAAGCCGCCGCCGAGCGCGAACGTCAGCAGCAGCCGGCGGATCAGCCCGGCCTTGTCGCCCAGCTGCGCCGAGCGGATCGCCAGCGTCATTGTCAGGCTGCTGGTGATCAGCAGCCCGGTGTTGATGGCGGCGATCCACCAGATCAGGTGGCTGCTGGCGAACGCGAACTCGCCGGGGTACCAGTTGCGGTACACGGTGTAGGCGACGAACATGCCGGAGAAGAACAGCACCTCGGTCACCAGGAAGAACCACATCCCCAGCCGCTCGGCCGAGTGCTGCTGTTCCAGGTTGTCGAAGTGGTGCTTCAGCACCGTGCCGTGCCCGTGGGTGCTAGCCGACAACTTCGGTCTCCTTCGGTCGGGCCCCGATCGGGCCGGTCGGCCCGACCTTGGCGGCAGGGTTGTCGTCGCCGGCCCCCGGGGGTTCCGGCAGCCCGCGGCCCATCTGGTCCACCCCGATCGCGTACTCGTACGGGCCGCACACCGTGATCGGCAGGTACTCGAAGTTGAACACCGTCGGCGGGCTCGGCACCTGCCACTCCAGCCCCGTCGCGCTCCACGGGTTGGCGCTCGCCTTCGGCCCGAAGAACAAGGACAGGGTGAGGTACACCGCCGGCATCAGGTAGCCGACGCCCAGGATGCTCGCCCCGGCGGTGGACAGCACGTTGTACACCTGGAACTCTTCCGGGTAGTTCGGGTACCGCCGCGGCATGCCGTGGTAGCCCAGCACGAACTGCGGCACGAAGGTGAAGAAGAACCCGACGAAGATCACCGTCGCGCTCGTCTTGCTCCAGAAGTCGGAGTACATCCGCCCGGTCATCTTCGGCCACCAGAAGTGGATGCCGGCCAGGTACGCCAGCACCATCCCGCCCACCATCACGAAGTGGAAGTGGGCCACCACGAAGTACGTGTCGTGGAGGTGGATGTCGGTCCCCATCGTCGCCAGGAACATCCCCGTCACGCCGCCCACGGTGAACAGCACCAGGAAGGCCAGCGTGAACATCATCGGCGCCTGGAACGTGATGGACCCGCGGTACAGCGTCGCGACCCAGTTGAACACCTTGATGGCGCTCGGCACGGCCACGAGCATGGTGAGGAAGCTGAACAGCAGCGCCGAATAATAACTGATGCCGGCGACGAACATGTGGTGCGCCCACACCAGGAACCCGACCACCGCGATGCCCACGCTACTCCACGCCACGGCCTTGTAGCCGAAGATGTTCTTGCGGCTGAAGCACGTCAGCACCTCGCTCACCACGCCCATCCCCGGCACGATCATGATGTACACGGCCGGGTGCGAGTAGAACCAGAACAGGTGCTGGTACAGGACCGGGTCGCCGCCGATGCTCGGGTCGAAGATGCCGACGCCGGCGAGCCGCTCGACCAGCAGCAGCAGCAGCGTAATGGCGACGACCGGGGTGCCGAGCAGCTGGATGAAGCTCGTGGCGTACATGGCCCAGATGAACAGCGGCAGCCGGCCCCACGTCATGCCGGGGGCGCGCATCTTGTGGACCGTCACCATGATGTTCAGCCCGGTCATAATCGAGCTGAACCCGGTGATGAACACGCCGAACACGCCGGGCGCGACGCTGGAGTGCGAGAAGCGGGAGCTGTACGGCGGGTAGAGCGTCCACCCGGTGTCGATGCCGCCGGACAGCAGCCCCCACACCATGAAGGCGGCGCCGATCATGTACACGTACCAGCTGGCGAGGTTGAGCTTCGGGAACGCCAAGTCCTTCGCCCCGATCATGAGCGGGACGAGGAAGTTGCCGAACACCGCGGGGATCGACGGGATGAGGAACAGGAACAGCATCACCACGCCGTGCGCGGTGAACGCCTTGTTGTACTGGTCCTCGGTGAGGATCGCCCCGTTCGGCGTCAGCAAGTTGGCGCGCACCAACCCCGCGGCGATGCCGCCGACCAGGAAGAAGAACGTGATCGACACCAAGTACAGGATGCCGATCCGCTTGTGGTCGACGGTGAGCGCCCACGACCAGAAGCCGGAGGTCTCGTTGAGGTAGCTGCGGCGCGGGGTCTCGGGCTCCGGCGGGGGCGGGGCCGTCCGCGGGGTGTCGCCGATGACGATGCTCATGGTTACTGCTTCCCCCCCGGCGACTTGTTCGTCTCCGGCGCCTTCGTCTCCCGCGGCGCCCCGTAGGGCGCCACGGAGTTGTTGTTCGGCCCCAGCTGGGTGCCCGGCCGCAGCCACTTGATGTAGGCGATCAGCGCGTTCAGGTCTTCCTCGCTCACCATGGTGCCGTAGTTCCCCGGCATCGCCCGCTCCCACCCCTCGACGATGTGCTTGCCGGGGTTCACGATCGAGTCGCGGAGGTACTGCTCGTCGGCGCGGATCGTGGTCCCGCCCCGGATCGGCACGTCGCGGCCGAACAGCCCTTCGAGGTTGGGCGCCCGCGGGTGCTTGCCGGTGCCGATCGCGGCGTTCGGCATGTGGCAGCTCTGGCACTCCAGCCGCTGGAAGTGCTTCCACCCCTTGTCGGCCAGCGACCCGTCCACCGGGTTCGGCGAGCCCTGGGCGCCGCCCTTCCCCTCCAGGAAGGCGTCGAACTCGGCGGCCGGCACGACCTTGATCTTGCCGACCATCAGCGAGTGCCACGCCCCGCAGTACTGGTCGCAGAAGACGTGGAACTCGCCGAGCTTCGTCGGCTGGTACCACGTGCTGACGTACCGCCCGGGGATCACGTCGATCTTCTGGCGGAAGGCCGGCACGCCGAAGTCGTGGATCACGTCCTCGGAGATGAACGTCACCTTCACCGGGCGGTTCAGCGGCAGCACGAGGGCGCCGATGTTCTGGCGGTCCTCCTCGGTCATGTTCTTCGGGTTGCCGCCGATGATGACGCGCTGCCCGTTCGGGTACTGCGCCTTCCACATCCACTGCTTGCCGATGACGTACACCTCCGGCGCGTCGGCCGGCGGGTGGACGGCGTAGTCGTACACGTACACGCCCCAGGCGTAGAACGTGAGGAACACCAGCAGCGGCGTCACGGTCCAGAACAGTTCGAGCCGGTGCGAGCCGAGGATGCGCGGCGTGCTGATGCGGCCGGGCTTGCGCCGGTAGGCGACGCAGCACCACGTGAGGAGCGCGCAGACCAGGAGGAACCCGGCCGTCGTCCAGGCGGTGATGTACCAGAACAGCGGCTCGAACAGGTCGGCCATGACCGACGCGCGCTCGGCGATGGCCGGCAGCGGTCCCCTGTTACCGTCTAGCACGTCGCGTCCTCCCCGGGCCGGGTGACGGCCACGCCGCGAGCGGCGACCGTCCGGCGGCGCTCCCGCACCTTGAAGTAGACCACCGCCGCGATGAGGCCGAGCACCGTCAGCACGCCCGCCGCCCGCACCGCGAGCATCACGTTCGGCGTGTACTTGTGGCTCTGGTAGTCGAACCGGTAGCAGCGGAGGATGAGCCGGTCCAGCAGCGACCCGACCTTCCCCTCGCTCGCCTCGACCAGCGACAGCCGCAGCGTCGTGGTGCCGCCCGGCACGCGGTACTCGCCGTCGTACCGGAACCCGTAGAAGTAGCGGGCGATGGTGCCGGTCGGGGTGATGACCGTCACCCCGCTCGGGTGGTCGTACTCCTTGAACACCCGGTCGTAGCTGTACCCGAAGCCGACGGCCGCGGTGAGGTCGGCGATCGGCTGCCGGCGGCCGGTCAGGAAGAACCAGCCGTTCTCGGCGCCGGGCCGGCCGTACTCGGCGAGGTAGAACGCCTTCTTGGCGGCGGCCAGCGCCGGCGTCTCCTTCGGGTCGAAGCTGACGACGACGACGTTGAACTGGTTGCCGGCGTCGAACCCCGGGGGGAACTGCCGCAGCGCGACGACGAGGCCGTTGAGCACGTCGGTGCAGTTCATCGGGCAGCGGTAGTACGCCAGCACCAGGATGGTCGGCTTGCCGTTCACGCAGTCGCGGAGCGTGACCTCCTCGTTCCGCTCGTTGCGGAACACGAGGTCGAGCGGCAGCGGGTCGCCGACGTGCTCGTCGATGCGGACTTCGGGGTTGTCGACGGTGCGCCCCTCGCCGGGCTGCCGCGCGGGCGTGCCCTGGGCCGCCGCGCGCGGCGCGACGAGCAGGGCGAGGGCCACGGCGAGCAGGGTGCGGCGGGTCACGGGGGTTACGTCTCTCGTGGGTCTCTGGTCGGTCTCGGTGCGCCACCCGGGGCGTTGCCCCGGGCTATCCAATCCCAGGCCGTTGGCCTGAAAACCAGCCGCCCTCTTCAGCCCGAAGGGCTGGGACAACATAGCCCGGGGCAACGCCCCGGGGCAACGCCCCGGGTGCGCCGGTGGCCTTACTTCTTGGGCGGCTCCGCGGCCTTCGGCATCGGCGCGTCGGGCGCCTTCGCCTCCGGCGCCTTCGGCAGCCCGCCGCGGCCGGCGTTGCCGTTCGTCGGCTGCTCGACCACGCCCTGCGGCCGAACGCCGTTCGCCGCCGCCGGCAGCCGCTTCTGCTCGATCATCAGCCGCATCGCGTCGTCGATCGGGATGCGCGCCGTCTTCTTGTCCTTGTCGAGGTACTCGGCCCGGTTCAGCCCCTCGTACCGGCCCGGCTGCAGCTCCTCGGGGTGAATCCACGGCGAGTTGCCGGTCGGCAGCTCGGGCTGCGTCGTGAACTGGAACGTGCCCTTCTGGTCGTTCCCCTGGAGGCGCTTGAGCGTCTCCAGCCGCGGCTGGTCCACCTCCGACGGCACGGTCGTCGAGCCCTTCTGGCTGATCCGCGCCAGCCGCTCGTTCAGCGGGGCGTTGCCGCGGGCCAGCCCCTCCGGGTGCGCCCGCGGGTCCGTCTCCCTCCCCTTCGCCATGACGTAGGCGAACACCCCGGCCGCGACCGCGAAGCCGATCACGAACGTGACCACCACGGCGAACGGGATGGCCAGGATCGGCTTGACCTGGAACAGGTCCGGCTCGTGCCCGAGCTTCAGCGCCACCGGGTCCACGCCGCCGCCGCCGCCGCTGTCGTCGGGGGCGCTCAGGTTCAGCGCGTCGGCGGGCCACTCGCGGCCGGCGCCGGGGGCCTGCTCCGGCGGGATCGGGGCGCCCGGGGGCGGGTTAGTGGTGCTCACTGTGGCCCTCCGGCAGGTAGTACAACTCGTTCACCGGCAGCAGCGGCCGCTTCTTCAGGATGCTCAGGAACACCAGTCCCCACACCCCGCCGATGCCGATCACGGCGCCCGCGTCCATCATCACGAACACCGGGCTGGCGTGGTCGTAGGTCGGCGACACCCACCACACCACGTCCACGGCGCACACCACCAACAGGTAGCCGGCCATCGCCCGCAGCCGGTACGGGTGCATCTTGATGTCGCGGAACAAGAGCAGCAGGAACGGGACCGCGAAGTGGAACACGATCAGCCCCGCGCTCACGGCCCACCACCCCGGCGACGACCGCTTCAGGTAGAACGGGATTTCTTCCGGCAGGTTCCCGATCCAGATCAGCATCATCTGCGAGAACGACGTGTAGCTCCAGAACAGGGTGAACGCCAGCATCAGGCTCCCCATGTCGATCTGGAACTTCGGCCGCAGCGAACTCTTGAACGGCTCCCGGTGCGAGATCGACAGGAACACGACGAGGCAGAACGCGAAGCAGGTGAGGAACTGGTTCACGGCGAAAATCACCGGGAACATCGTGCTCGCCCACCCGGCCTCCAGCGACATCGTCCACTGCGTCGCCGCGGCGGTGATGGTGATGGCGTAGAGGATGAGCCCCGGGCCGGAGAACTTGTTCAGCGCCTCGCGGGCGCCGTCCACCTTCACCCACTGCTCCTCGGGAGTGCCCTGGCCGATCACCGCGTCCGAAATCTCGCCCTGCTTGTTCAGGTAGTAGATCATCCCGCCCCAGATGGCGAACAGCACCACGAACAGCCCCACCATCGACGGCGCCGACAGGAAGCTGAACGTCCCCTTGCGGCGCGACTCCTGCTCGAAGTGGTGCGCCTTGTCCACCTGGTCCTGGGCGGCCTTCATCCGCTCTTCCCACTTCAGCGTGATGCGGTCGTTGGGGGTCGGCCCGTCCGCGGCGTCCTTCGCGGCGGCATCCTTCTTCTCCTTGTCGTGCGCCTCGCCGCTGGCGTGCGTGTCCGACCACCAGTACGCCGACTGGTCGTCGTGCAGGAACGCCCCGATCACGACGGGGACGAACAGCAGCGCCAGGAGCGGCAGCGTGCGCGACGCGGCTTCGAGCGGCCGGCGGAGCAGGAGACCCCACGACGTCTTGACGAGGTAGTGGATCATCAGCAGCGCCAGCGCCCCGAGCGGCAGGCTGAACCAGAACGTCCACCCGGCGAGCCACGACACCAGGAACTGGCGCACGGCGGTCGGGTATTCCTTGGCGTGGGCCGGGTCGACCGGCAGGTTCATGTACAGGACGCCGCCGACGCCGTAGAGCGCCAGCCCCACGACGGCCGCGATCGCGGCGAGGCGGGTGGGGCCGGCCCAGAAGTCGGCGGTCGGCTGCGGGGCGGCCGGCGGGGTGTCGGTCGGAGCGGTCGTCACGGCTGGTTCCCCCCGGCGTTGAGCCGCCCCACCACGTCGGCCGGCAGCCGGCCCACCTCGGCCCGCTGGCTCAGCTGCAGCGCCCGCACGTAGGCGATGATCCGCCACCGGTCCGCGGGCTTGATCTGGGCGGCGTAGCTCCCCATCGCCCCGTACCCCTTCGTGATCATCTCGAAGTAGTACCCCACCGGCACCTCCGCCATCGTGATGCGGATGTCCCACTTCCAGAACCCGCGGCTGTAGCCGAACGGGATCTGCCCGAATTCCAGCGGGTCGCCCGGCACGGTGTGGAACGAGGTCGGCCGCAGGTAGCCGCGCTCCCAGATTTTGCCCTTCCCGTCGCCGAGCGGGCCGTGGCACATGGCGCAGTACTGGGTGAACCGCTGGCCGCCGATCGCCAGGTCGCGGGCGGTGATCTCGAACGGGAACTCGGTCACGAACACCGCCGGGCCGGAGTTCGGCTGGCCCGGCCGCGGGTCGAACCGCGCGGCGCCGTAGCTCGTCTGCCGGTCCTCGGGGGCGTTCGGGGCGGCGGGGTCGGGCGCCTTGCGGTCGCCGCGCGCCCAGAACCGGCCCCACTCCTCCTGCGTCAGCCCGGTGACGAGCGGGTCGCTGTCGAGGTATTGGCCGCGGTGGACGACGCCGCGCTCGAGCGGGCGGTTCGACCGGCCGTCCTCGAAGAAGTCGGTCGGCTCGTACGGCTTGTAGTAGGGCTGGTCGGCCATCTGCTGCTTGCAGCCGACGACGCCCGCGGCCAGCGCCAGCACCAGCGCCCGTAGGAGGTAATCGGTTCGGCGGCTCATTCCATCACCTCCTCGACCGACAGCGGGTTCAGGCCGGCGGCGAACGCCAGCGTCTCGGTCGAGCTGTACTTCGGGTCGACCGCCTCGATCGACAGGAAGAACTGGTCGCGGGTGGCGCGGTCGAACGCCTTGCTGTTGAACAGCGGGTGGTTCAGCCGCGGCAGCCCGCACAGCGCCAGCAGCCCGAAGAACCCGCTGAGCGCGGCCGTGAGGACCATCATCTCGAAGGCGATGGGCACGAACGACGGCCAGCTCATGTACGGGCGGCCGCCGATGTTCAGCGAGTAGCCCCAGGCGTTGTCCCAGTACTGCATGAAGAACCCGGCGAGCGCCCCGGTGAGGCCGCCGACGAGCATCACCGCGCCCATCTCCGACTTCGGGTAGCCGATGGCGTCGGCCGTCTCCGCGACGGGGTACGGGGTGTGGGTGTCGAGCCGGGTGTAGCCGGCGGCGACGGCCTTCCGCGTGGCGACGATCAGGTCGTCCGCGGTGGCGAACCCGGCCAGCACGGCGAACGGCTTCGGCGCGTCCGGGTCCGGCCCGTGCGGGACGACGGTGGTGTTGACCAGCGGCACGATCGTGGGGATGTCCACATTCACGGCGCGTTCTCCATGATCGAGTGCCCGCCGCCGCCGCCCTGCTTCTTCGGGAGGAGCTCCCGCATCTCGGTGATCGAGATCATCGGCAGGAAGCGGATGAACAGGAAGAACAGGAAGAAGAACAGGCCGAGCGACCCGACCATGGTGGCGTAGTCCCAGAAGGTCGGGGCGTACCGGCCCCAGCTGCTCGGCACCTGGTCGCGGCTGAGCGTGATGACGATCACGTACCGCTCGAACCACATGCCGATGAGGATGGAGACGCAGCACACCTCCAGCCACAGCTCGCTGCGCCGGACCTTCTTCGACCACAGCAGCGTGAGCGGGATGCCGCAGTTGAACAGGAGGAGACACCAGTACGACCACCCGTAGGGGCCGAAGATGCGCTCGATGGTGGTGCCCCACTCGTACAGGCTGTGCCCGTACCACGCCATCCACACCTCGGAGAAGTACCCGTAGGTGACCATGAAGCCGGTGGCGAGCATCACCTTCGCCATCACGTCCATGTGGTGGTCGGTGAAGAAGTCCTCGAGCTTGTACCAGTGCCGGATCGGGATGGCCAGCGCCACCACCATCGCGAAGCCCGAGAAGATGGCCCCGGCGACGAAGAACGGCGGGAAGATCGTGGCGTGCCACAGCGGCACGATCGACACCGCGAAGTCGAAGGACACGACCGTGTGTACGGAGAGCACCAGCGGGGTGCTGAGGCCGCCGAGGAGGAGGTACACCTTCTCGTAGCGCCGCCAGTGGATGGCGCTGCCGCGCCAGCCGATCGCCAGCAGGCCGTAGACGATGCGCTGCCACTTCTTCTGCGCCTGGTCGCGGAGGGCGGCGAGGTCGGGGACGAGGCCGATGTACCAGAACACCAGCGACACGGTGAAGTAGGTGGTGACCGCGAACACGTCCCACGCCAGCGGCGAGCGGAACTGCGGGTACACGCCGGCGATGTTGGGGAACGGCATGAGCCAGTAGAAGAACCACGGCCGGCCCATGTGGATCAGCGGGAAGACGCCGGCACACATGACCGCGAAGATCGTCATCGCCTCCGCGAACCGGTTGATGCTCGTGCGCCACTTCTGGTGCAGCAGCAGGAGGATGGCGGAGATGAGGGTGCCGGCGTGGCCGATGCCGATCCACCACACGAAGTTGATGATCGCGAAGCCCCAGGCGACCGGGACGTTGATGCCCCAGATGCCGGTGCCCATGTAGAACAGCCAGGCGACCGACACGGCCAGCACCTGGAGCATGGCGAAGCCGGCGAGGAAGCCGATCCACCAGCCGCGCGGGTGCTTGCCGTCGAGGACGACGTTGCCGATGGCGTCGCCGACGCTGACCAGGTCGTGCTTCTTGAGCACGAGCGGGTGCATTTCGGGCTCGAGGGGGAGGTCGTTCCCCGGCCGGGCGTGTTGCGTCGCTGTCGCTGCCACAGGTTGCCCCTTCGTGGGAAGCCCTTCACCGCACCCACTTCAAGCACCCACCGGTTGCGACCGGTGGGCTTTACCCATCCCCAAAGCCCACCCGTGGCAACGGGTGGGCACCGCCCGTTACGCCTTCGGGAGCACCGCCACCAGCTCCGGGTTCGGGTTCCGAATGCTCGCCAGGTACGTCGTCCGCGGCATCGTGTTCAGCTCCGCGAGGAGCCCGTAGTTGGCCGGCTCCGCCTTCCACTTGCCGACCTGGCTCGCGCCGTCGCCGAGGTCGCCGAACACGATCGCCCCCGACGGGCAGGCGCTCTGGCAGGCCGTCCGCACCTCGCCGTCGCGGATCGGGCGGAACTCGCGCTCCGCCACGATCTCGGCGTAGCGGATGCGCTGCACGCAGTAGGTACACTTCTCCATCACGCCGCGGCTGCGGACCGACACGTCGGGGTTGCGGCCGAGCTTGCGGCTCTCGGTGTACCAGTCCTGGAACGTCAGGAAGTTGAACCGCCGCACCTTGTACGGGCAGTTGTTCGAGCAGTACCGCGTGCCGACGCAGCGGTTGTACGCCATGTCGTTGAGGCCGTCCGCCGAGTGCGCCGTCGCGGCCACCGGGCACACGATCTCGCACGGCGCCTTCTCGCACTGCTGACACGGCACCGGCATGAAGAACGTCTTCCCCGCGTCCGGGCTGTTCACCGGCCCCTCGTAGTACCGGTCGATGCGGATCCAGTACATGTCGTGGCCGCGGGTGATCTCGTGCTTGCCGACCGTGGGGATGTTGTTCTCGCTCTGGCACGCGATCATGCAACTGTTGCAGCCGGTGCAGGCGCTGAGGTCGATGGCCATGCCCCACCGCCGGGCCGGGCCGCGGCTCCCCTCGGGGTAGAGGCGGTCGTTCGGGTGGTACATCGTCAGCGCGTGGGTGCGGCGGTCGCCGTGCAGGTGGTCGTCGCCGTCCTTGTGGTCGTGCTTCTCGTCGTGGCTCGGGCCGTACGTGTTCCCCTGCCGCCGCCCCACGCCGCTCGTCGGGTTCCCCTGCGGCGCCTGCTGACCCGGGATGTTCTGGGTGACCAGCGCCGTCTCGCCGGCCGCGGTCGGCAGGATCTTGGCGAACCACGGGTTGACCTTGTACTGCTCGTTCGTCTGGCGGCGGACCGGCGAGCGGTCGATGAACTGGCCGTTGAGCGGGTCCACCTGCCCCATCGACCAGTACGCCTGGATGCAGGCCAGGTGGTAC
>Ga0105046_10008966_pt1 | contig 15683 bp, 16 predicted proteins | sample MAT03_FD_78385 | JGI IMG/M metagenome (GOLD analysis project Ga0105046, IMG submission 78385) | Freshwater microbial communities from Lake Fryxell liftoff mats and glacier meltwater in Antarctica - MAT-03 (megahit assembly) | ecosystem: Environmental > Aquatic > Freshwater > Ice > Liftoff...
ATAAAATAATTTTAGAAAAAACATCCCAGAATAATTATAGAAAAAAACATTTCATAATAATTCTATAATCTTTATTTATGTATATTGAAGGGTTTAAATTTATATAAATTTAATTATTATAATTTTCATTCAGATGGTAACTTAGTGATTTCCATTACTACACCAGATAATGTTTGATATTGATTTATCGTTTGATTATATTTATGTAATAATTTATGACAGTTTTCACATAATGTAATTAAATTAAAATTGGAATTTTTATGATAATGATTAATCATCCCATTTTCATTAGCTTTATGTTGTTCAATAATATGATGATTATGCAGATCTTGGGATGATTTACATATAACACACTGATGTACAAAAATTGTTGTATTAAAATGTGACTGTTTCGGATTTACTAAATATTCAGGATTTCCTTTTAATATTTTATACGTTTCTAATGCTAATTCTATAAATTTATCATCCATCTCTAAACTTTTACATACATCTAATCCATACACTTTCGATCCTGGTCCTTCTGTTATCTTCCGATTATACACTAATTTATGTAACGTATCATTATAATATGAATGTAAATGTTTAATTCCTATTTTCCCTTTTTTTGATAAGTCCCTTATTGATTTCATCTCTATTAAATTATGCATATGTGTCGCAAATATAAATTTACAATTTCGTTCTATTAATGTCTGTATTGTTGCTATCGTTATACACGTCCCTGAATATATTTCTGTTCCTCTACATAATTCATCTCCTATCACTAATGTATTCTCATCACTGTTTTTTAATATTGTCTTTAACTCCTTCATCTCTACTATGAACGAACTCTCCGACTTAAATATATCATCATGTCCACTTAATCTCGTGATTATTTTGTTAAATGGTTTATACTTTAACTTCGCTGGAACATAAAATCCTCCTTGTGCTAATAATATTACTAATCCAACTGCCTTCGATAATGATGATTTCCCTGCTGAATTTATTCCATATATTAACATCCCGTTCTCTTGTTTCCCTAGACTCACATCATTGCATATATATTCTGTCATTATTATTCTCTCTATTATTGGATGCCTCAAATCTACTGCCTCCAAATATGATGATTCCTGACTTGTCCCGTCTATCGTCGGAACATGATATCCATACTTCCTCCCCAATTTTACATTGTTCATACAAAAATCTATCATCTGTATAAAATTTACTATCCCGTCTAAAAAACTTTCCTGGTTTAATATACTCACATACTTGTTAAACATCTCCTTCAAATATACATTCAATTCATCATTTAATAAATCTATTGTTGTTATACACTTATCTATCAACTCTGATGTTATTATCGTCTTCGCCTTACAATTACTCAATTTTATTTCCCCACATATTTCCTGATTCACTTTATTCCCATTGTTTTTTAATTTCACTCCTCTTGTCACTGTCGTCTCTAATATTGTCGTTCCGTTTTTCTTGATTATTTTTACTGCCGTTTTGTTCCCTATTACCTCATTCAAATTTATTTTAATACATTCTAACCATCCTTCGTACTTTTTTATATTACTCACTAACTCATGAACCTCTTCGTGATACCCATCCATCAAAAAATTTATATTCACATTTTTTGTTCTAATCTTCCCCAATATCTCCACATTAATCTCCTTCACTAATTTAGTATACACTTCCTCGAATTTATATATCTCCTCCTCCGTTAACATGTCCCCCATATATTTGTTGTCTATACACACTTTTAATAACTCTTTTATATATTGATATGATTTTATCAAATTTGATAATTGTTTTGGTGTTACATTACTGATTCTTATACATCGTTGGATATATTCCACATCCACTAATTTCTTTAATTTATTTATTATCTCTTCCTGTATTCTTACTTCATAATTTTGTAATTGCTTACTAATGTCGTAAAACTTATTCAATTCTGTATGATTTGTTATTGGATTACTTAATCTTTTTTTGATTAATCTACTCCCCATTTTTGTATAACAATTATCTACTACCGCATATAACGAATCTATACACTTTGTTTTTTTTATTATTTTTGGAAATACATCCAACTGGACTATCGCGTTGTGCGTTAATATTAAATAATATTGATTGTCTAACCAATATGAACACGGCTTCTTTATCTTTTTTATTAAATTCTCATTGTGATCATAACAATACTGTAATAATACTCCGTAACTTATTCTCCCATATGTATATAATTCTAAATCTAAATTCACTATTATATTCGTTGTACTATCTTGATAATTACTCATCGATTCAAAACATTTGTTCAATAATGTCTCCTGATATGATATTAATTTATACACTTGATTTAATGTGTTGAAATTTATTAATCTCTTCGGACATTTGTCCAATTCTAATTGACTTATCAACATACTCTTGTACTCGTCTATCAATCCTTCTGGAAAATTCATCACATTTATTATTATTTCTATCGGCTGTTGCCCTTTTATATACCTGTACAATTCGTGGATTATATATGAATCATCATTGTCTTTCGCATATATTTCTGATATATTTGATTCTCCCGTCGCCACATTGAATGCTGATACTCCACATAATATTGATATTTCACTCAATTCATGTGCCCCTTTGATTTGATTCTCTAAATACAATGAAATTATTACATTCCCCCCATACGTTTGGGCTAATATTGGTGATATTATATCCGTCCCTGGACTCACTATTTCTAATACTCTCCTATCTTTCGGATTGTTCTCGTTCTGATCTATTCTTATTATCGTGTATCCGTTCATTAATATTATATCCTTGTGATTAATATACGATTTCGTCGGAAATCCCACAAAATATGGATTATCTATACTATGCGGTATGTTTTTGTTTTTTGATGCTAATTGCATGTTTAATATTATTGATATTGATATCGCATGCCCCACCTTTTTTGTGTCTTTCCCTACTAATTTGTATTTCATCACTGTATTCTCGAATTTGTCTTCCCCTATTTTTTGCCTTTTCTCATTCTCATGATACTCATATATCTCGTAGAATTTTCCTAAATGAAATAATACTACCGTGTTTAATCCAAATTTATTTTCGTATTCTCTCTGCAACTCAAAATATGATTCTATAATATTCATTTTCCCCCTTTTCCGTTTTTACATCTTTTCATTTTTACTGTTGGTGTCTGCCTTTTCCCATATATATCGGACAATTTTCATAAATAAAATAATATCATTATATTTAATCCAAATATTCATTTTCTTTACTTCTTGGCTACTGTTGATATCTGTTTCACTATATATTAACATGAATAATTTCTGCTTTTATTTAATTGTAATCCTTTTTTAGCTGCATACTTTCCAGTTTTTCCATCTGTATTTGGTATATATATATATATATATATATATACTATTTCCAATGGATTATATGCATGTTACTTCTTGGGTACCATTGGTGTTTGTCTCAATAATCTATACATTACTGATGTTTCCGTATTTAATCCTATCTGTATTTGGTATATATATATACTATTTCCAATGGATTATATGCATGTTACTTTTTGGCTACTGTTGGTGTCTGCCTCACTAATCTATACATTACTGATGTTTCCGTATTTAATCCCATTTGTATTAACATGAATAATCCCTGTGGTTTTGAATTATACATTTTTGCTTTTATGTCGTCTTCTAACATCATTGGCAATTTATTTAATTGTAATCCTTCTTTAGCTGCATACTTTCCTGGTTTTCCATCTGTATTTGGTATATATACTATTTCCAATGGATTATATGCATGTTTCAGCTTATTAAATGCTAATTCGTGATCAAAAAATATTTCTATGTTATAATTATTTCCAATTTGGGTTTTTATATAATTCTTCTTATCTGGATTTAATCCTGTTTCCGTAATTATAATTATATGATGATACTGTTTCAAACTTAAAAATAATAAAAATAATTTAAAATCATCCGTCCCAACTTGCTTCCCAGGCTCATTCCCCAAATATAATACTAATATTTTGTCTTCTGTTGCTTTATTCATATACACACTTGAAAATTCTTGCCTATTCTTGAATATATTGTTATCTTCCCTTATTTTTAATATATCACTAAATTGTAAATATGGCTCTTGTAACCAATTCATATCTATTGGCATAAATGATATTTTTGGCTCTATTGTTAATAAATTCACTACATTTAAATCATACCCTCTTAATTTCATCATCTCCCCCTCCGTCTTCTTCACTTTAAATAACTTTCTTAATTTCTCTAACTGTTCCGAATTGTTTATGTTTAACGGTAATTCCATTTACTTAATTTTAATTTAATTTAATTATCAGTTTTTTAGTAATTTTGTAACTAATCCTGATGTTTTTGGTTCATACATTAATGGCAATTCTTCACTTTAAATAACTGTTTCAAATTGTATATGTTTAACAGTAATTCCATTTACTTATCAGTTTTTAGTAATTCTCTGATTCTGTCTGGAGTTTTTCTAACTAATCTATACATTATATAAGTTTCTGTATTTAATCCTATTTGTTCCATTTTAAATACTCCCGATGTTTTTGCTCCATACATTTTAGGTATAATATCCTCATCTAATATTAATGGTAAACTTTTTACTGGCAATTCTTCATTCTGTGCCCACTTCTCTACCATATCATTCCTTATATATTCTATTGATATTGGACTATATGCGTGTTTCAACCTATTAAATGCTAATTCATTATCCGTGAATGACTCTATTTTGGTAGGTTGATATTTGTTCATCAATTTTGTTGGTAATAAATTATTCGATATAACAATAATATGTTTATACGTCTTAGTGAATTTTGTAAAAAAATTATCATCTACATCTTTTGTATACACTACTATCACGTTTTTATTAGGTATATTATTGTGTGTATACACACTTGTAAATTCATATCTGTCTCGAAATATTTTATATTTTTTTATAAAATTTTTAAAATATTCATATGTATTCTCTGGTTCTGTTATCCATGTCATATCTACTGGTATATAATTTATTTGTGTGTCAAGCTTTATAACATTCACATTACTAATCATATAATCCCTCAATATCATCATCTCCACTTCTGTCTTTTTGATCTTATATAACCTTTCCATCTCTCTTGACATTTTTATTCATCATAAATAAAAAATATTTTTTATTTATCATCTCCTACCAGTTTGGGTTTTTTAGTCATCACTACACTCTACTGATACATTATCTGCCTTGACATTTTTAGTTATGATAAATAAAAAATATTTTTTATTTATCATCTCCTACCATTTTGGTTTTTTAGTCATCACTACACTCTACTGATACATCATCTGGATATTTATATTGACTCTGATCTATTTTTGATTTATCATCTCCTACCGGTTGGGTTACTGTAAATACTATGTTCTGATTCGCTTTGTTAGGATCTACATAACTTATCCCATATTCTTCACATATTTTTATGTCTTCCGATAATAAATCTCTCTTCATGTATCCTGTACTATCTAATGCCACTCCAATACATACATACTCGTTTGGTGTCGCTATTGGACGAAGTAATAAATCATGTTTTGATTCTATACATAATCCTCCTTTAACAGTTCGTAAATTTATTGATTTTGTTGATTTTGGCTTACTTGGTGTTCCCTTGACTCCCGATTCAGTCTTGGTCTCTCCTGTTGTTGATACATATTTCTCTTCTTGTTCTTTAGCACTCTTTTTATCTTTACAATATTTACAAAATATATTTCCATTTTCTGCTTTTTCTATACATTGTTTATGTATATTTAAACCTTTGATAAATATATATTTACACCGCTGATCTTCTGGTATTTCCAAATTTATTTTTCTAGATCTCCTATCTTGTTTTCCTTGATAATTTGGTGGTGTACTTCCCATTGAATTTTTTGATATTGATTGCGGTTCTAATTTTAATACTTCCCACAATTCTTCGTCCGTACATTCTATTCCTTTTGTATATAAATAATTAATTATTGGTTTAATTACATTCAGTTTCAGTAATTCAGATAACCCAATAAATACAACTGATTCATTAGTTGCCATTTATAATTTAATTAATATTTAAATTTATTTTATAAAATCAAATTTTTTAGAATCGACTGATCAGACAAAAAATCACCATAATAATAATCTAAAAATTAATATAAAAACGATAGTATGAATAATGACAGAATTGATATTTGGATACATACACTCACATGAGTAAATTTGACTCGAATATTGATAAAATATGGGAAGAGACACAATAAAAAAGATTAAACCTAACAAGATAGAACTACACCATTTCATAGATCTAGTTAAATGAGGAATATATTTGCAAACTTTGGTATCTGAATCAGAATTGTCCATTTTAAAATCTGGAAAAAAAATGATAAAATTTTATTTGTTTGGACTATAAAAATGCCTCAACCAGAATGGATTAAACCAACTAAATCTAAGTTATTAAAAAAAGAAATAATTAACATAATCAAACCAATTTTAAATCCAGAACATCGAAAAATATTATTCAATACTGATTCTATGCAAAATTATTGGATTCCTGCATTCACTCATAAAAGTGTAAATTATAATAAGAATTATGAAACTCTTGAATTTTATGGCGATACAGTAGTTAATCATGTTTTTGCAATGTATATACGAGAGTTATATAATAATCAACTCAATCAACATAAAGCGACATTATTATCAAGTTATTATATGTCTGAAGAATATCAAGCAACATTATCTGAAAAGATAGGGTTAGTTAAATTGGTAAATTATGATGAAAAAATTAATAATATCGACACGAGTATTAAAGAAGATATATTTGAAGCTTTTTTCGGAGCTCTCAATAATGTGGTTACGGATAAAATATTTCCAGGTATGGGATATACATATTGTTATAATTTTATGGTTCTTATATTAAGTAATCAAAAAATTATGACAGTTACGGAAATACAATTAGATCCAGTGACAAGATTGAAAGAATTATATGAAGGATATCAATTTGGTATACCCAAATATGTCCAAATTGATATGGACAGATCAGACTATCAACGAGTTGGTGTAGCAGTATTAGATAATAATGGCATAAAAATAGCAGAAGGTTTTGGAAAGAGAAAGAAAAATGCAAAAAGACAAGCCTCACTGAATGCACTCGAATATTTAAAAGAAAAAGGAATGAATGTAGATACAATGGCTGAATTCAAAAAACAAAAACCAAATAATCCAGAATATGATAAAGCATTAGGTAGAGCTAATGAATCAATTGAAAAGTTAAATATTAAATTGAAATATTTGGATAAACCAATAATTAAAAATTTTAAACTAACCAAAATATCATCTAATAGGAAACATGAAAAAGCATTTACACTCGATTTAATATATGATGACAAAAATCAATTAGCCAAAACAGTATCCCAAATATCAGGTGCTGGATCAGAACTAGATATAAAAATTCAATTGTTAAATAATTTCGCTGATTCTTACATTTATCAATAGTATAGTACATTAATTTTTTTTTATTTTTTTTATTTACTTAAAAATTAAGGTGTACAATGGCATCTTTGACAGTAGTATACTTAGATGATTCGTCTAATGATTTAATTATTAATGAAATTAAATCATTTAAAAATAATATTTGGATTATAAATGTTAATAATAAATTTTGTCAAAATTTTTTAAGCAAACATAATGTTACAACTATACCTGTGTTTATAATTAAAAATACTCATAAATCTGGTTATAAATTAATTAAAATCATTGACCGATTTAAATTATATGATCTACTTAAATCTAAGTAAAAAAAATTTGAAAACTAAATGATAGATGGGATGATATAAAATGTTGGTATATGCAGGAACAGCTGATCGGAAGAGTGACAATCATACTAAATATTTTATGGACAGGATAGGTGAGTCATGTAATTTGATTAAATTAGACATTAATAAAATTAACAATAATAGTGTATATGTTCCGAAGCATATACATAAAAAAACAGAGTATTTGATTACGAATTTTTACTGGATGAGATATGTATATATGCCTAAACAATTACCAAATTACAATTTAGTTGATTTATATTTAATTACATCAAATAAATATGATAGGTATCCATTAAGAAAATATTTAAGTTTTTTTTCTGATTCGTATATTATACACAAATATGGTCGATCTGGTCACCTTTTCTGTTCCAAAAAATATAATTCTTGTCTCGAATTGTTTAATACTATCACTGGTATAGTTTTGTATCGATTTGGTTATTTACAAATTAACACTTTTGTAGACCCAATTATTCTATCCTATTGGATTATTCAATTAAATACCATCACTTCTGTATTCACCCGCAAATTATATCAAACTTTCACCTTGTCAGATTTAATCTCATCTCCTTCTCTTGTCAGTTCTCCTATCGTTATTCTTCGATGTTATTATGAATTCTTAAGTAATGGCTACTCTGTTCCTCACTTAAAAAATTTAGTGCATTCTACTAATGCTTATGATGTTTACTTACAATTGCGCCATTGTCCAACTGTCTTGGAAAATGATCCATCCGATTGTATCATCATTACTCCTGTCCTTGAATCTTTTGAAACATTTTATCCTTTCTGTTTAATCTGTAAACATCATCGATCCCCTGATGATTTTTGTTTGTGTGGTCATGGTATCTGCTGGATTTGTCAAAGTTTGTCTGGTTCACTTCAGTGCCATTTTTGTAATCAACATTTTTTCTTCTCCAATTTTAATCTCCATTTTCATGATTACATTCAGAATTGTAAATATTTACATTTTAATTATTCCTCTATTATTCAATCTATTACTGATCTTAAAGTAGCTCGGAAATGCTCATTCGACTTTTAATTAATTATTGTATAATTAATTGTTTCCGCTAATAAATTCTTCATTACTGAAATTTCTTTTGAAAAACTTCGACATGAATGTATAAATCTTCTAACTTTGGCAAACATTTGGATTTTTGGTTGTGATGAAAATATATTTTCAACTTGATATTCATCCAACCATATTATGTCTGATAACTCGTTGAATTTTTTATTTTCACTTTGCTGTCTATTCAAAAATATTCTCTTTTTGAAATTTTCTTTAGTTATTTTTAATGTTTCTTCACTATATGGTTTGATTGGAACAAATATGATTAACATATTTTTACTATATAAACATAACAATTCCGAAACTTCTTCTAATTTTATTTCTCCAAAAACCAATCGGGATTCTTCATTTGATTCTCTAATTGCACATTCAACTGGATTTTCATAAAATTCTTTCTTCCCACCAAAATCTGTAACATCCTCGCTATTTTTATCTTTTCCAAAACACATATACAATATATTATCTACAAATGTATAATAAATTACTCCAGCTCGGGGAATTGATCTAATCACATTTGATGATAAATTGAGTTCTGAAACAGATGCTACTGCTGATGGTTCATACACACCTCGTTTAATTGTTTTCTTATCATATTTTTTGGGTAATTGAACTTGAGCAAATAAATTTAAATTATTTGGATACATATCGGTTGATATTTTTTTTTGAAATGGTGATGTCATTTTCAAATATTTATTTAAATCAAAAAAAATTAAAATAAAATCATTTTTATTTTTAATATCAACATTCATCCGATTCGGACAATTTAAAAAATATATCCATTCGATTATGTATATTTTGGATTATTTGATTAACTAAATATATTTGATTTGGATTTATTTTATAAATTATATTACTAATTGAATTACTCAATTTTTGGATTTGATATGGATAAGTTTGACTAGTTAATCCCAACATTTCTACAAGAATTTTATCTTTGTTATTAATAGATGAGAATAAAAAAATTTCAAAACCTGCACTATTTTTAAATTTATGTTTATTATTTGTTAAACTAAGTTCAGATAAAGATATTGGATATACAATACCATTTTGTCTAATTGGATTATGAATAGATTTAATATTATTCAAATTATATTTATCTACACCAATTATTTCCAAAAAAACAGTTAATTTTTGAATTTCATTATAAAATTTTTTCTCATTCTGATTATATGTATTTATCCAATTTATTTTAAATATAGAATTTAATTTCGTAAACCTAATTTCATCATTTACGTATCTAACTTTAATTTTATGAATCAAATATAATCGATGAATAGGTTTAATGATAATATTATCAATTGTCCAATTTTCCTTAGGATTTTTTTTACAAATATCACCAAATATTTTGGATATATGAACACCAGTTTTTTTAATTTTAAACAGTGGTTTTAATTCATCAACAATTAAAGGAACAAAATTTATGTTTTGTAATTTTCGTAAAACGACAGGATACATGTAAAAATCGTCAATGTTCGATGTTAATATACTGTAAAATAAAGGGGATTCACATTTATTAGTTGATTCAACATCACACAATCCAATAATTGACATAGTGTAATTAGGGAATTTTTCAATATATGTTCCATTAAATAATAACATTTAATCTGATTTACTAAAATTGAAAAAAATCATTTTTAGAAATTTAATTTTATTGATACATAATCACACAATCCAATAATTATGAAAATTTTTAAGATATGTTCTATTAAATAATATTATTTGATTGATAATCACACAAGTGAGTTAGTGTAAGTTTTAAGTTTTGTAAATAATGTGATAATCTTTAGGAATATTAATATTTGGTTGGAACATTTGTTTTAATTTTATTGGACGAACGTATTGTTTAGTAATATGTTCACCAGTTTTTGAGGATATTTGATGTAATAAACAACTATTATAACTTTTTCGGGTAATGACATCAAAGACATTAACCAATAATCTTTTATATACATCAATATCAGTAATAGATACTAATACCCAACCATTTGATTCATATATTTTCCGAGTTATATAAATATAAGCTTCTTTCATATTATTAGTATCAATATTAGTTTTATCGATACATATTTCAACACCTTTTAAATGGCAAGAATAAGCATATCGAGTATATTTTTGAAATTTATTTAATTCTTCAGATATAAAAGTATATTCGTAATTAATAATGGAATCAATATATTTTTTTTGGATTTCATCAGACCAATAAATATCTAAATGTAAATTTAATGGATCTTTAATTGCAACAACATGAGCTAAATATATTTCTTTATTTTTAGGCATTTTAATATATTGAGTTGGTGACAAATATTGGGGCGATATCCCAGGAAATATCTTTTCAAATGTCATTTTAATAGGACTATTTATTTTTTTCAGATATATGAATATGATTAAATTTTACACAATAAAAATTGAAAAAAAAATTTTTTTTTGTATCTGTTAAATAAAACGGAAAAATGAATACCCCTCAAGTATATGTGATTCATAGTACTAAACCATTATCACAATTGAAAACTATGTTGGAACGAGATAATGAGAAAGTACAATTAAAAATTATTTATAAGAGCAATAAATCTATTGATAAAAAGAAAGAAAAAGAAGAAACAAAAAAAACAATAGTATTTTGTTCTGAGAAAGCAATAACAGAATTCAAGAAGAATTATCCAGACATAGAAAAGAATGTATTTGAGTATGAATGGAAGTCATTTCCAGTGCCACAGACAGGAACAGGAGAAACATGGAATTTGCATATATCAGGAATACCAAATGATTACACAGGAGTGGAAGCGGAAGAATTTGTGATACAAGTATTGGAGACGATGTGTCCACAATATGGGAGTGATGGTGTAAAAAATTACACAGTAGATTTTCCGACAAAATATAGAGAGACAGGGCATATTAGAGGATACGGAAAGGTGATGTTTGAGAGTCATGTAGAAGAGGGATTAATTAAATTATGTAAATTAATCATGCATAACTCACCATTATATTTCAAGAACAATATGAGAGAGCGAAGAATGGTAACATGTATATGGCACAAGCCAATATCAAAAATATTAAAAGAAAGGGAAGATGAGCCAATAAAAACATATACAAGAGGAAGATCAACAAATTTCAGGATAAATGATGTTAGAATGGAAGAGCCAAAATACGGATATATTTAAGATAATTAACAAATGGTAAAAAAAAGGATATAGATTACATAATATGACTAAAACATTAGTCATATTAAGAATGAAAAAAAAAGGGAATAAGAATATAGGAAAGATGAGTTGGATAGAAGAAATGAGAGGGGTAGTAGGAGGAGAGAATATAGGAGGGAGAGTGAGAACACTAGCGAAGCAGAAGGGAGTGGAGGAGAATGTGATGTATATGATAGTGAAGGCGATAGGAGCAGTAAGAATGTGGAAGGATGAAATAAAGGGGGGGTTAGAGGAGAAGAATGGGTACATAGATTCAGTAGTGAGGGAGACTGTGATGAACAGACCAGGATGGGGAGTAGGGTACATGAGTGTGATGATAGCGAGGGGGGTACGGATGAGTGAGAGGATGAGGGAGGAGATAGAAGTGACGAGGGTGATGAATCCAGAGGTGAGGATAGAGATGAAGGGGGAGATGAGGAGGATATGTGGAGGGGAAGGTAGGATGAGACTAGCGTTGATAATAGCGAACGAGATAGGGAAGATGGTACCATGGATGAATATGGAGAATGTGGAGTATGGGATGATACAAATATTTATGAGAGGAGAGGGGATGTTGAGTGAGTGTTGTATGAATTATTTAGGAAACTGATACTTAAAGGAACAATAGACAAATAAAATGTCGTTAGCGGAGGCAGTGTCAGAATATTTAATATCGGACAAGAACCAGAACCAGGAGTGGACAATGAATCATGACAAGGTAGTTGACAGATTAAAAAAATCATCAACTACCCAAATGCAGTACGAGTATAATGCGATAGCAGATCAGTATTTATGGACTCAAGTGTTGGAGGATATATTTTACAGCGAGATGTTAAATAGGGTGAATAGTTTAACATTTGTGATATCATGGGAGTGGGATGAGAATAAACCAGAAGTGTATTGGCAAATAGGATTCAGAAACGAATATACATTAGTAAATCAAAACATGAACTATATTACGAACGAGAAGATAGAAGAGACAGTATTATTACACTTAATACATTTGATATTAACAAATACAGGAGAAGTATATGCAGAAGTCAATGATAAAAAGATAATATCAATAAACACAAACAAATTGAGAGTGATGATAGAAAAGTCAGAAGAGGAGGGAAGACAAATGAGTGTAATAATAATGGAAGACGAAGAATTTAATATAATAAAAAAAATGTTGAAGGAATTGATGAATAGGACGTATGGAGTAGTAGATTTTTAATAAACTAAAAACTTTTTAATTTAAAATGATATATGAAGTAGTAGATTTTAATAAGATGAATTTTTTTTTTTTTAAAAAAAACTAAAAAGTTTTTAATTTAAAATGACAGATGCAAATGTTATAAATGAATTAATGGAATATCATTTTCATGATATTACATTAAAACAATTATATGAAGTACCATACAAGGAGTATGTTGATATGTATAAGGAATTATCAAAAGATTATATATTTTTAATTGGGTATAAATATCCAGATAAACAAACGAGGGCATCAGTATATTCAGCGATATATAATACAGTAAATATATATCCAAATAGATACCAAACATTTATAAGTAATATTGGATTAACGGTAATGTATCATTATAAGTATCCAGATGAGAAGGAAAAGTACGATGGATATTACAACGAGGGTATCAAATTTATACCACCGAAATATGATACAATAAATATATATGAAATAGATTATTATATGTGTTTACTGGAAGAATTTAAGAAAGCGGAACAGTTGACTGGAGATATAATTCATTATGAAGAACATCAATCAATATTTATATTTTTCCGAACGAATGTATCAATTGATTATGACACATTATGGAATAATTTTATAACAGGAAATATAGTTAGACAAATCACAATACCATATAATCAAATTTTTAGTTTGTATAATCAGATTAAATTTTACGATAGATTAAATAACAAGATAACAGTAGATAACAAGATTGAATGTTATTTTAAAACAGACACAGTAGAAGAATATGATAAAATAAAAAGTCAATTATCTGAGGAGAATGTTAATTATATAATATTAGATGAAATAATAAATGACAATAATGAGGCGTATGGAGTATGTCAATATTTTGAGGGGGATATAATACCATTAATAGGGACGAATCGGGTGTATGTGAGAGGATCAATTAAATTTAAACCAATTGTGTCAAAAGATACACCAATTGATGGTGTAGAAATATTCAGTCAAGATTCATTTGATCAAATGAATATTTATCGAAAATCTAGTTTAACAAAAATCAATAATAATTGGTATAATATATTAGACATAGTTAAATGTTCTAAAGATCCAATAACAAGAGAAGATTTAAATACAAAGATAACATTAAATGCACCCAAAACATTTTTATATGGAATTAATATTGAGTTTGAATTATCTTTAAAATTCAACATAGATAATGATGAAATATATATGTATATTAATGATGTACCGATATGGATAATTTCGAAGAATGATCAATTTACAGATGTATTAATTAATTTATTTATAAAAAAATGGTCTGATAAATCAATATTAATACCGAATTATAGAATATATGATAATCCAATTTTATATTTTATTCCAAAAATATCACATATATTCAAATCATCACCACAAATGGGATGTATAATATTAATGACTGTATGATTATGTACACGTCAATCAATTTGGAAGTCAGCGGATACGAAATTATTTTTTAGGATTATCAGATATATTTAAGTCATATCCACACATGGAAGGTATAATTAAAAAATGACAAAAAAAATTACACAATAATTTAATAAATGGCTAATTTATATGATTATGTACAAGCCAATCAATTCGGAAGTTGGGACAAAGTATTCAAGTCAGCGGATAAGGAATTAAAATTAATATCGAATCATTTAAGTAATATGGGGGAGTATTATCCAGGATTATCAGATATATTTAAAACATTTGAATTATGTCCATTAGATAAAGTTAAAGTTGTGATATTAGAACAAGATCCGTATCATTCAGTCGAGAATGGAACGTGTCAAGCAAATGGATTATCATTTTCAACGAATATTGGGAAAAAAGTCCAACCGAGTTTAGTAAATATATATAAACATATAAAAAAGGAATATCCAGAATTCGAGATTCCAATACATGGGGATTTGAGTAAATGGGCGACACAAGGAGTATTATTGTTGAATACATGTTTGACAGTGACACCCCATCAGGCAGGATCCCACAAGAAAATTTGGAATGGATTTATCACCAGAGTATTCACCGGAATTGCGGAAGTTAATCCTAAATGCATATATGTATTGTGGGGTGGACCAGCACAGAGTATGGAACCATTATTAAATCCCCAATCAATTAAGTTGAGAGCATCTCATCCATCCCCATTTTGGGCTTATAAAAGTAATAAGAATGTTCTAGCATTCATGGAGTGTGATCATTTTAGAATGATTAATAAATATTTAAGTGAATCTAAAAAAGATGAAATTGATTGGCAAATTTAAGTAGTTTAAATATATTAGATTATACTTATTTTGATAAATAAAAAAATAAACATACCAGAATAATTTTAGAAATAACGATGATATAATTATTGTAAAGATAAACATGGCAGAATAATTATAAAAATAAAAATAATATAATAATTTTATTGATAAAATTATTAT
>Ga0105046_10008968_pt1 | contig 15682 bp, 9 predicted proteins | sample MAT03_FD_78385 | JGI IMG/M metagenome (GOLD analysis project Ga0105046, IMG submission 78385) | Freshwater microbial communities from Lake Fryxell liftoff mats and glacier meltwater in Antarctica - MAT-03 (megahit assembly) | ecosystem: Environmental > Aquatic > Freshwater > Ice > Liftoff...
GAGTTCAACCTGCACTGTCGCTGCGCCTTCTATCCCCCTGCCTAAAGGCAGGGGCTTTACGGCGATTCTTCGGTAAGTTTTTCTATTGGCCCTGATCCCAGAGCGTTGGAGGCAGCGGAAGCGCCACGAAATCAGCGCCGTCATGCATCGCCCGCTGGCCTGTCTCGGAATTGTATAACCCAACCATCAGACGAATGGACTGAGAGTCTAAATCGGCGGGAAGAGAAATCGTATAGGCGGACCCAACGAGAACTTCCTCCGCATCATTCCAGGTATCTTCAGGACGTGTGGGTAGGGTCAGGGGGCCATCAGCCTGAGCGAGGGGCTCACGCGAGTCGAGCGGCACAATATGCGCGTAGAGCTTCCAGGCTTGTGTTTGTGCGTGGTCTGATTGCCAGAGACATTGAACACGCAAGCGCCGTTCAGTGGGTTCGCTGGCATCCGTGAGGCGACAGCCCATGAGTGTCAGCCCGTTATCGAACACAACAGGCCCAGCGTCAGGCGCTTGATAGGATGGGAGATAATAAACATATAGGTTCTCAGGGGCCCAACCTGATCGAGGAAACTTTTTGAGACGCAGCATAGACTCTAGATCTTGCTTTCCCTGCTCTGTCATGTTCAGATGATCAAGATCATACTGAGTCACGGTTGCATAGAGAATGCCTTTATCAAGCCATTCCTGACGCGTGAGCTCAGTAATTCCTACATAACTGTCATACCATACGCGGCTGACACGCTCCCCCCAGTAGATATGATCGATATGCCACCGGTCCGCATCTGAGACCAACATCGCCCCATCATTGGGTACCGATGAGTAGATCCACTGCATATACTCCGCTTTTGTACTGGGCTGCGCATTGATAAACGCATTGGCGGCACTTGTTTGAAATGCGAAGGTCAACCAGAGAGCGAAACCGATTGCAAAGATCCACTGTGCGCTGCGCTGCCAGCGTTTCGCAATCATGTAGTGCATGATCCAACCGACACTTACCATAATTACAAGAACCCAAAGAGCCGTTGCTGGTGTGGTATAACGTTGAACACCATCCAACCGTATCATATAGGCATTAATTAGAAAAAGGTGGAGGACCGCCACGCCCCAAATTAAAATAAGACCCACTCGCTTCCATGTGATAGGCGTCAAAATCAACGCCAAGGTCGTGATCAACAGCGAAATTGCCAACGAAAAATTGTAAGGCGGCAAGGATAACTGCTTTGCTGTTGAACGCCAGACATGCGCTGTCACACTAGGGTCTGTGAGCCGATCCAGAAGATGTCCATCAAAGAAACGAGCTGGCTCTGGGGCATTAAAGGCAACCTGAGCACGAGCTTCCTGCATTGCAAACAATCCAACAACCGTGATTAAGACGCACTGTATAATAAACGTAACAATCCATTGACGGGGAGCACGGCGCATCTGCCACAATGTTACAACAATCCCCGGCCCAAATATGGGGAAACTCGAGTATTTAAATAAGAATGCCAGGATCGCCCCTATTGTTGAGGCAACTGCGGCCCAGGCTTTGCCACGAGAGAGTGCAAGCAGCAGAAAATAGGCAGAGCTGGTCATCGCACACACTTGCCAAGCCTCAGTCAACCCTCTTACCGTCTGTATAGTCACGTTTGGCAATACGAGCCAGATCAGTGCTGCGCTTAACCCAACCCGCCAGCTACTCAGCAGCCGCCCACAAAGAGCAAGAAAGACGGCGGTGAGAGTGTTGACACAGACCGCCCACAGCTTTAAAAGTGAAATGACCGGTAAAATGTGTGGTGTCAGAGGCGGTTGAGCGGGATCAGCGGTTAACCAATGGGCAGCCTCATCCAAAACAAACATAAGCGGGGAATATCCGATGAGCGTCTGCTTCTTGAGGGCTTCACCACCTTCTAGACGATAGAGCATTTCCGCATAGAAGCGATCCTCATCCCAATCCTGAACAACAAGTCCATTATTATAGCCGCTGAGTTGCAACCAGAAGCCTACGACGAGAATGCAGAGTAAGGCCCACCAACCAGGGTGTATCTGTTGAAACCACATTTGTTTGCCCATATGTCTCTATCCCATGTCACAAAGGGGCAAGGATAGCATACAGAGAGGACATTTTCGATAGAATATGAGGGGTTAGCAATTCTTCCTTGAGTTGCACTTGCAGAACACATAGAAGAGGTAAAGGGCGACCCGGCGAGCCGCCCTCTTGACTCTCATTTTGAGGTCAGTTTATTCACGGGGACAGAGATCTTGATGTTGGAAGGACTACGATGATTTCTGAATCGTGGCCGATCCACTCACGGTCTGCTGTATGTTAGTGGCGTCTCCACGATGGACAAGCGATGCCGAGCCGGACAGGACCGCCTTGAGACTATCGTGTATCGTTAACTCAGCGTTAGAACTGGCGGAAAGCGTCGCATCGACTTCTTGGGCTGTCAGCAGGAATGCGTTGAGTGTACTCGATCCGCTCTGGATGAGATTGAGATTGTTAGCTTGTCCGGCCAGTGTCAGCGTCCCTGAGCCACTCAAAGTGACCAACAATTGTTCCTGATCGACTTCAAGAGCTTCAGCGGTGGCCGATCCGCTCAAGACAATTCCATCGAGAGCACGATACATAACGGTATAGCGCACAGTCCCCTCGGTGATGAGGATGCCGTCTTTGGCTCCAAGATGGAGAACACCATTTTCAACACGCGATTCCAGCAAGGGCAGCAGGTTGTCATCCGCCTCAACTATCACACTGACTTCGCTGCCTGCAAGGAATGTGACTGTGCTCATTCCGTTGGCTTCGACGCTTGTAAAATCGGTCACAGAGCGTGTTTCTGTTTTGAGCGTCCCCGATCCTTTGATGACATTTGTGTTACAGCCCGCCAGTATCAGTCCACCGATCAGGGCTGTTATGATCATTAGTAGATGTTTTTTAAGCACGTTGAACTCTCCCTTTTGATGTCTCATGCTTTCTTTACGCGCCCTACAAAGAGCATGTTGCAGGATGTAGAGCCATATGAAAGGTAGGACGACGAATTTTATTGGTTTTATAGAGTTGGGCCAGCCTTGCAAACAAAACGGACGCTCAGGTTTTGGGTGTCCGTTTTTCAGGGAGTTTGGGACGAAGATGATTTGGTGCGTATACGGGGATAGCACTCCTATATCTACAAAGTTTAGTTAATGCCATAATATGAATTTGCACTGTTGCACTCATAACCTTCAACAATGACTATACGAGTTTATTTATGATCCCTCGACTTCACAGGCGTGTATGGCAAGCGCTGGGCAGCGGTGGGCTGGCGGCCTTGCTGCTTATGGCCCTCTACGCAGCCAATGCCTTCACACAGCTTCAACTCAACCTCAATGACAGCTACTTTGTCGATTCGCCCGTGACAAACACTGTCGTGCTCGTCACGCTCGATGATGCGAGCTTTGCCCGCTATGGCCGCTCTCTGCTGGATGTGTCGCGTGGTCTGTATGGCGATCTGCTGGCGAAAGCGAGTGCAGGCGGGGCGCGTGTCGTGGCCTTCGATATTCTATTCAGCGAAGAATCGGAGAGCGATGTCATATTTGCTGAGGCCATCACCCAGGCGCGACAAAGTGAGGCCCGCACGCGTGTTGTTGTGGCCGCCAGTGGCATTAAAACGCCCGCGACGATCCTGACACAGAGCGACATTCCCGCTCTCGCCTTTGCCGAGGCGCTCATGCCGGTCCCACTCCTCACCGAGGCAGGGGCGAGTCTGGGCTACGGCAATACGCTGCCCGATAGTGACAGTCGTATTCGGCGTCAGCCTGCCTTCATCATGATTGGTGAGGCGCGTAACCCCTCGTTCAGTCTGGCCGTTTATCTCGCCTATTTACGCATCCCACCGGCCGCGCTGGATCAGGTGCTTGGGTATGAGGAGTCCGTGCTGCGCGTGGCCGAGCGTAATTTACCCCTCGATGGCAGCGGCCTGTGGCGGCAAAATTTCTATGATGCCGATCAGACACCCTTTGCTGTGTATTCGCTGGTCGATGTGATTGAGGGCAATATCCCATCGGATGCCTTTACAGATAAAATTGTGCTCGTGGGTCTGCGCGACAGCACGGGCGCGGTGGATCAATATATAGTGCCGCTGCTTGGCGATGGGCAGTATATGGCCGGGGTCGAGATTCAGGCGCATGCGATTGAGACGCTTCTACAAGATGATGTCCTGCGCGATCTACCCGCGCTGCCCCATGCCGCGCTCATGACCGCGATCAGTCTTGCGTCTGCCTTCATCGTAGCCGGGTGGCGCTGGGCCTATCGCGGGCTGCTGGCGCTGATTCTGATGGCGCTCTGGTTGGTCTTCACATCGATCATGTTTAGCACGCAGCATGTTGTGATCAATATCCTCTATACGAGTCTGGCATGGCTCGTACCTGTTGGCATTGATATTGCCTTTGAACTCAGCCGCGAGATTCGGCTGCGTCTGTTCAGCGAATTTTTGCTCGAAACACTCACGGATGTGTCGCGCCAGCAGTTGGAACTGTCGCGCATTGCCCCCCTTGTCGCTCAGGATGTGCGTCAGGTTGTGCCAGGATCGGCAGGCGAAATCTGGTATGCCACGCCCACCCGCTTTGAGCAGGCGCACATCTGGTACAGTGATATGCTGCAAGAGCGCCCTGATCCGGCATTTATCGCCCAGGCCCACACTGCCGATCACCTGCTCACTACGCGCACCGAAACAGCGCTGCCTGTTCGTCTGGAAGGGCGTGTGCTGGCCGTGATCGCTCTCACGCATCAGCGACCCATCAGCCGCCAACAGCGCCATACCCTGGAAGAACTGGGCCGCCGCCTTGCGCCCCATCTGGAAAATGCCGCCCTGCATCGCCAGGTTGATGAGCAGCGCCGCAAGCTGGACATTCAGAATCAGCAGCTGGCTGAACAGAATCAAACGCTAGACGGCAAAAATCGGCAGCTTGATATGCAAAATCGGCAGTTGGACACGCAAAATCAACTTCTCGAATCGATTCTTGCCGGGTCGCCTGCCGGGATTTTTGCGCTCGATTCAGCCCATCGCGTCATTCGCGCCAATGAGGGCTTTGCCCGTTGGGTCGAGCAGCCCTCCGCCTACCTGCTGCATCAGACGCTTGAACAAATCATGACATGGATTGGCATGGCTGACTCGCAGCAGCGCTTTTGTCTCACCCAGATGGAATCAGGCAAGCCGTTCCGCATGGAGTGGCAGATTGAGCCGAACACCTATTTTCTGGATGCCGCCCCGCTCGACAGCGGCGAATGGGTCATGACATTGAGCGATGTCACCTCATTGATCGACCTGAATCGACTGAAGACGCAGATGATCCGCATGGCCTCGCACGACCTGAAAAATCCGCTCTCCCGCGTGATGGCCTATGCGGAAATGATCGATATGGACACCACGCTGACCGAGCGCAGCAAGCGCTATCTCAAATCCATTGAACTCGCCAGCAAAGAAATGCTCATGCTGATTCAGGATATTCTCAGCCTGGAGCAGCTTCGATCAGGCAAGCTCAATCTGACTCGCGTCGATCTCAATCTGCTGCTGCAAGAGATCGGTGTGCGCTATGAATATGATATGCAAAAGAAAGAGCAGACGTATATCACGGAGCTGCCGGAGACACCGGTGTCTGTGCAGGCCGATCATAACCAGTTGGGACAGACGCTTTCCAATCTGATCAGCAATGCCAGCAAATACACCCCCAATGGCGGCCTGATCACGGTGCGGCTGACTCCAGGCGATGAGAGCATACGAATCGATATTCAGGATACGGGCTATGGCATTCCCGCCGAGGCTCTCGATAAGCTGTTCACGGAATTTTATCGCGTGAAAACCGCCCAGACCGCCGATATTGCCGGAACAGGTCTGGGCCTGAGTCTGGTCAAATCGGTGATTGAGAATCATGGCGGCACGATTACTGTCACGAGCGTGGAGGGTGTAGGGAGCACGTTTACCGTGCTGCTGCCTGCGCCAATATAATCACAACGTCAACATCAGCTATTTGGGCGATCCAGCAAATTGCCCCTACAATAGGCATCCATAGAGATGTCGCCTCAATAAAGGACAAGCCCTTGTCGAAAAAAATCATTCTTCTCTTGCTCTGTCTCGCCCTACTTACCAGTGTACAGGCCCAGACGAGCAGCACAGCCGCCGTGCTCACGGTGCGATTTGGGCCCGTCGAGGTCAAACGGGCGGGCACAGACACATGGATTGCCCTGCGTCCCGGTGCTGAGATGCCTTTTAGCACAGGTGATGCCCTGCGCACCAGCGCGGACAGCGGGCGGGCGTGGCTCACATTTGCAGGTATGCGCTGGCTCATTCTGCCCAACAGCGAAGTCATTCTTGATCGCTACATGGCCCTCACTGTCGATGAAGCCTTCATTGAAGCGCATGTGACAGGCGTCATGGTGACAGCGGCCAGCCCCAGCGGCGCATTTGGCTATACGCTGCACACGCCCAAATTCACTGTCACAAAATCGGGCACGCTGGCCGCTCTGTGGACCTCTCCTGAATGGCCCGATTCCTATATCGTCGCGGAGGGCACAGCGTCTCTTACCCTGACAGAGACACCTGATACATCGATTCAAGTCAAGACAGGCGAAGGCTTTTATGCGGGAGAAGCCGCGCCGTTTGCGATGGAAGGCCCTTACAATGCCGCCCGCCTGCAAAGTGCCCTCTATGGCTGTCCAGCAGTGGTGACGACACGCGATAACGTGGGGCTGATTGTGCGGCGCGGCCCGGCAATTGATTTTCAGAATCTTGATATTTTGTTGAATGGCTATGAGGTCAACATTCTCGGCCAGACTGAAAGCAGCGGATGGTCGCGCATCCAGTATTTGAGCGGCTTTAGCTGGATGTTTACCCTACCTCTGCGCCAGGATGTTCCCTGCACGCGCACCCCGCCCATGTTCGCAGACCGTTCACCGCAGGAGAGCATCGTCACCTCATTTAACACCGATGAGGATGAGTTGGCCCTGCTCAAACCCTTCTTTGGTGATCGCGATGAGAACTATCTGTTTTATCGCAGGCGGGCACAGTAAGAAAAATCGTTAAAACCCATAACCCTATCTCTGTGATCTCTGTGTCCTCTGTGGTTAAATACCCTCTCTATCCTATAAGCATGGAGAGCGTTTATGTCGGAGAATCTGAATTGGTGGAAAGAAGGGGTGTTTTATCAGATTTACCCCCGCAGCTTTTACGATAGCAATAATGATGGCATCGGCGATTTGCCCGGTGTCACACAAAAGCTCGATTATCTCAAGTGGCTTGGCATTGAGGGCCTGTGGCTGTCCCCCTTCTTCGAGTCGCCGATGGATGATTTTGGCTATGACATCACCGATTATCTGAACGTCGATCCCATCTTCGGCACGCTCAATGATTTTGATGTGATGATGGCAAAATCGAATGAATTGGGTCTCAAGATCATCCTCGATCTGGTGCCGAATCACACCTCGTATAAACATCCCTGGTTCCAGGAATCGCGCTCAAGCCGTGACAACCCCAAAGCCGATTGGTATATCTGGCGCGATGCCAAACCGGATGGCAGCCCGCCTAACAACTGGTGTGCCATCAGCAGCATCAAAAAAATTGGCTCGGCGTGGGCGTGGGATGAGACCCGCAAGCAGTATTTTCTCGCCAGCTTCTCGCCTGTGCAGCCCGATGTGAATTGGCGCAATCCCGAAGTGAAAGCCGCCATTATGGATGTGCTGCGCTTCTGGTTGGATCGCGGCGTCTACGGCTTCCGCATCGATATGATCGATTACCTGAGCAAAGATGCTGAGTTCCGCGATGAACCGAGTTCCACGCTTGAGGCGAAGGATTACATCTCAACGGCGGTGTACCATCTCAATCAGGTCGAGACGCTGCAATATGTGCATGAGATGCGTCAGGTGATGGATCAGTATCCGGCGCGTGTCACCATCGGTGAGACGGCCTATCATCACCCGCTTGAGCAGCTGCTGAAGTTCACCGAGCATGGGCTGGATATGCCCTTCAATTTCCGCTTCACCATCGCGCCACTGACAAAAGCCTTCCTCGAAAGCTTCGTCAAGACCTACGACACAACCTTCGGCACAAAGGCCCAACCCAACTACTCGTTCGCCAATCATGATGTGCTGCGGGCGACTCGCCTGGGTGATCCTGGGGCACGACTGGCGGCCATGCTGCTGCTCACGCTGCGCGGCACACCGTTCATCTATTACGGTGAAGAGTTGGGCATGGAAAATGTGGATGTGCCGCCTGAGCGTCGGCAAGACCCTTTTGTCAGCTATGAATCGGGTGGCACGCGCGATCCCAATCGCACACCGATGCAGTGGACCCCTGGCCCCTTTGCAGGCTTCTCCACCACTGAACCCTGGCTGCCTCTCGGCCTTAACTACGCCACGATCAATGTGGAGGTTGAAAAGCAGAATCCCAATTCGATGCTGATGCTGTACAAGCGCCTGATTGATTTCCGCCAGTCCCACCCGGCGATGCGTCAGGGCCATATGACCGTGCTGGATTTCATGGGGGATGTCTACGGCTATACCCGCACAGTCAATGACGATCAGGTGTTGGTGCTGCTCAATCTGGGGGATGTGGAAGAGACAGTGGATTTGCCCGATGGAGAGTGGAGCTTACAGATTTCGACGCTTCACGCGCAGGCGGACACAGCGGTATTATCGCCCCTGCCACTGCAAGCCCATGAGGGTGTGGTGCTGCTGAAGAAAAGCTAAACCCTCGTCCCGACTCTCTCCCACTTTGCAGGAGAGGAGAGGCACACCAACGACAATGACAGCAAAACTGTCTTGCTCTGATGTGCCCTACTCTTCTGAGAATAGTGTCATCTGGGGAACCTCTGTCAACGCAAACGGGGCACGATCTCTCGTACCCCATCTGCTGACATTCTAAAAGATAAAGTTATTCGGGCTCACTGCCGAGCGCGTCGATGTCAATTGGGGCCTCAAAGTACAGGCTGCCGGTGATATAGGACACCAACTCCTGTCCAACCGCCTCATCAGCGGCAGGCACATCCACATCGATCTTATAGCCTAGTCCGGTATCTTCAACATAGACAAGGATCAACCATCCCATGCGGTCTTCACCTGCTTCATTGAGATAGCTGTAGGGCACAACGGTGGCCTCATACTCACCTTCAAAGCCTGCCTCTACAATCTCGGGTTCGCCCATTGAGGCACTCAGAGATTCGAGGCTCAACTCCGCATCGGTCATCATGTCATCAATAGAGGTCACGCCCGCAGCGTCATCTAAGGTGTGCACATAGATCAACTGTGTCCCGTCCTCATTGGTCAGCTCCATGCGGTATGCCTCATCCTCAAGGAAGACCTGCGTCGGGTCCGGCCAGCTCCAGGGGAACAGGAAGCTCAAGCCCGTGTCAATATCTTTGAAGCCCGCCCAATTGGTATCCAGATCGGCATTCTCAATCGCGAAGGCCACAGTATCCTGCACACTATTGCCCGCAATGTCCTCAAGCCAGATCGTGAGTTCATATTTGCCATCGGGCGCAGGCACATACTGGAAGCTGATCGGCTCATCCGTGATCAACAGCTCTGTCCCGGAGGGCACATATTCAATATCGCCCTCATCGGTCAGAACAACATAGTACGGCTCGAATGTATCGCCGCGCTGCATATTGATTTCACCGATGGCGCTGCCGACTTCGGACTCTTCATAGCCAAACATCGCAACCATCTGGCTGGTTTCGAGATCGAAGACGGCATAAGCGTCGGTTTCCTGGTTGCCACGAGGCCGATAAATGCCTTCAACTGTCGCCTGACCAGGATTGTCGGGGTCACTGTCGAAGACCAGAATTTCCGAGTTCCCGTTCTCATCAATCCCAAGCGGCGTTTCTACATTCCACTGGAATTCACTCACTGCTTCGCCTTCGGGATACGGCGGCTCCGCTTCCCCATCTTCTGTCACACCACCGTAGGCAATGGGAGAGGCATCCACGATGAAATACTGTCCATCATCGCCTTCCACAGCCGCGTAAAATTGCATATCAACGATGCCCGAGCCATTGCTTTCAAAAATCACAACGGGCGGATCATAAATGCTGGCACTGTAATCCGAGGGCGTGACGCCCAGAATGCTCATGTCCAGGCCAGTCTTCTCAGGGGCATACACTTCAGCCGCAGTGCCATAAAAGACATCCAGGAAGCTGATCCAGCCACCCATTGTACCGCCGACCTGCTCGACATATTGGGTGTTGTTGTTACCCATGCTGTAATCGTCAAGATTGGCAGGGAAGTAAACCGCCACACCATGCACATTGGTCACAGGGCTGGCCGCACCATGAAGACGAACGGCCTCAACGGCGTCAATCACACCTTGAGCAGATTCCTGAATGGCGGGATCATCTGAGAAGGCTTGCATCTGCACCATGAAATCTTGTAAGTCAACCGATGCATATTGCGGTTCACCATCTGCCGCCGTAAAGCTTTTATCACGGGCGTAGCCGATGGCTTCAATGGTGGCTGTCGGATCTTCACCAACCACGCCAACAAAGGCATCAAGCGCCTCATTGACGAGCCCAATATTGCCTAGATCAATCAGATGCAGGTCAAATTTGTCATAGCCTGTCAGCACATTCGTGTAGTAGTCGATATAGGAATCGATTACCAATTCGCCAAATTCGGGCGTCGTCATGGCGGGATTCTGTGTCAGCGCAGTCAGCGGGGTCACATATTCCCAACCGGCACCAGGGATCGGCTCCTGGGCAGCAATGGTATACTCGGCATAGGGGGCCAGCAGGTTATACACTTCAAGCTGTCCCATCAAGCAAGCATCAAAGGCCACCAGATCAAACTTTTCGATGCCTGTCGCCTCGGTTGAGATTTGCAGGGCCTCTTCGAGTTCCTGCATGGTGAGCGGATCACCGCCGCTGGTTTCATCGAAGGCAATCCCATGCCAACCGCCGCCATGATCTGAGATAATGATCATGTAATGTTCAGCCGGGTAATTCTCGACGGACCAGATAATGAAATCACTGAGTTGTGCCGCAGTGCTTTCCCCTTCACCGATGGATTCAATCGCGACCTGCTGTATGCCCTGGGCGTCTGCGCCGACAACAGGGGCAGCGTTCTGAAGTATAAGCGCTTCAAATTCTTCGGCAGACGCATCGCGCACCAGACTCAACTCTTGATCAAACTCATCCTGGCTCATGCCAAATTCGGATGGGTCAGTTCCTTCCAGGTTGGCAATAAAGGCAGTACGATCCATCTGGAAATCACCAGAGGACACCGCACCCGGCGTGCCCTGCGCGATCAGGAAGCGGCGCGTATCTTCCCAATTGCCGTTCGTCTCGTCATAACCCGCGACGCGATCCATTTCAACAACAATATTGACTTCGTCGCTGCTCCCAACGATTTGCATCTCCATCAAGTCGCCGATCATGAACTGCTCAAGATCAGTATCAGCCGGACTATAGTAAATAATCGTCCATTGGTCGGCCTGCGCACTCACACCGAGCGGCAGGAGGCAGAATAATAAAAATCCCCACACAATATGCTTCAAGTTAAATCTCCTTTTATCAGGTACTCATGTCAGTGTATGGCAAGGTTCGTTTTTAAACATATTGAGATTGTGTAAAGGTATGAAAAATATTGATAATGATGCGTTATAGAGGATGTTGTGCTGCTGAAGATAGACAATTAACCATAGAGGACACGCAGAAGACAGAGAAAAACTAGTCTTTGATTCTGCGTGTCCGCTGTGGTTCACATCTTTTACCCCTTGACCGCGCCAGCCGTGAGGCCCTGCACGATGCGACGTTGGAAGATCACCACCAGAACAATCAGCGGGACCGTCACGACGATAGACGCCGCCATAATCTCCCCGAATGGCTCATTACGTGCAATCACGCCCGTAAACTTCGCAATCGCTACAGTAATCGTATTGGCAGACGGATTCGAGATCGTGAAGGTAAGCGCAAAGAGATATTCATTCCAGGCGGCAATGAAGGCCAGCAGACCCGTCGTCACCAGCGCAGGCGCAGTGAGCGGCAGCAGGATCATGTAGAAGGTCTGGAACGGAGTTGCCCCATCGACAAAGGCTGCCTGTTCAAGCTCGGCGGGCAGCGTGCGGAAGAACGAAGTCATAACCCATGTCGTAAACGGCAGCGTAAAAATCAGATAGGAGAAGATGAGCGACGTGATGTTGCCATACATCCCCAACTGATTGACCACCACAAACAAGCCCGGCAGAATCGCGATCTGCGGGAACAGGGTCATCGACAGAATCAGATACAGAGTGATGCGCTTGCCACGGAACGGAATACGCCCCAGCGCATAGGCGGCAAAGGCTCCAATCGTCAGTGAGAGCGCCACGACTGACGCGGCGACGACGGTGCTGTTAAAGAGGCCGCGTAAGAAACTGCCGTTCTGGAAGACCGCCTGAAAATTTTGCAGGGTCGGGTTTTTGGGCCAGAAGGTTGCGGGCGTACTGATCAACTCGCCTTCGGGTTTGAGGGCCGAAATGAGCGCCCAATAGAACGGGAAAATCACATAAAACAAAATGAGCAGAAGAATCAGGACGAAGCCAACACGTCCCGCGTAGTACCAAAAATCGCGTTTGCGGACCATAGTTGTCTCCTAGGCGGGTTCTTCTTCAACGCTGAAGGAACTCATGTAAAGAACAGTAAGAGTAAAGATCAGAATGAAGATCACCACGCCAATCGCTGACGCATAGCCGAATTGGTAGCTGGCCGTCAATTTTTCATGGTTGTAGGTCGCCATTGAGCGCGTGGCATAGCCGAACATGACCTGAAAGAGATCGAAGGCCCGCAGGGCATCCAACGTGCGGAAGATCAACGCGACAACAATCGTCGGGCGCAGCATCGGCAGGGTGATACGCGTGAACTGCTGCCAGGTGCTCGCCCCATCGACAGAGGCTGCTTCATACAGATCGCCCGGAATGGTTTGCAGACCCGCAAGCAGCAGCAGCGCCATATAAGGAATGGTCTTCCACACATCGATGAAGATGATACTCAAGAGCGGGTAGCTTGTGCGCCACGCCTCGCTCTGCGGGAGTATATGAAGCACATTCACCAGCAGCGCATTGATCGCACCGGTGGTGTTGTCACCAAGCATATGCCGCCACAACACCGTTGAAATGGCTGTGGGAATCGCCCAGGGGATGAGCATCGCGGCCCGCATAAGGCCACGACCAGGAAAGGAGGTATTTACCACCAATGCCACCCCCAGACCAAAGATCAATTCCAGCGGGACGGAGATCACGGTGAAAATGAGGGTGTTCATCACCGATTCAATAAATTCAGGATCGGTCCCGGCGATGACAAAGCGTCTGCCGCCAATATCAACATTTCTGACGCGGCGATACCCTTCCGGCACCAGATCGTTGAGTCGCTGGCCTTCCGGCACTTCGACAATGGTCATGCTCAGAAGTTTTTGATAGTTCGCCGCGCCCACATTGTTGACGACCTGATCCGGCTTGGCAAAAGGTTCATCTGTGACACTGGCAAAGACGGTACGTCCCAATGGAAAAAACGCCACCAGAAAGAGAATCACAAAGGTTGGCAAAAGGAGAAAGAACGCCAGGCGTGTGCGCTGCTGATTGAGGGTTGCGCCGTCGGGCTGGCCTTTGGGTTTTTCTTTTGTGAGTTGTGCAGCGGCCATAAAATGCCTTTCAAAATTAAGAGGAGAACACTATTTTTAAAAGCACGACAACGCAACGAAGTCACCGCAGGTAAACGAACAAAGGCTACAACAATACCTTCGCCAAAATTCATGGTATGTGAAAAAGCAGGATTTTAGCGAAAGTTTGACACTTTGTGACCTTTTGTAAACCGATTTTTGGGATCAATTTTCCCTGAAAAAGGCGAATTTGGCTGTATTTCCAAAATTGGCGAAGGTATTGCTACAAAGGACGCAAAAGGTTGTTTTGTGTTCTTGCTGTCTTTGCCTCTTTAGGTTGCTTTGTTTTGAGACGCAAACGCGGGTGAGGCATGTATCATGCCACCCGCGTTCGATCATTTAATCGTCCTGCGCTGGGCGATTGTAGAGACTAGCTACCCGCCTCAGCGGTCGCCATCGGCATCACGGGAGGAGCACCAACTGTAAAGCCCTCACCGAGAATATCTTCAAGCTGGACTTCCAGATCTTCCATGGCAGTCGCAGCATCGGCCTCACCGGTCAGCACGCTGTGAACGGCGGTGAAGTACGCCACCGAGACATCATTGTACTTGTCGGCTGTGACAGTCGAAGGACGCGGGGAGGCGTTCTGGAAGACGGGCACCAACTGAGCGATGAAGGGAATCTGCTCGGCAATTTCGGCATCTGTATACAGGGCTTCGATTGTCGGCAGGTTGCTCAGACGCAGAGCACGTTCCTTCTGGACTTCCGGGCTCACCAGATACAGCACGAGTTCGGCGGCCAGATCAGCATTGGGGCTGTAGGCGCTCACGCCAAGCTGCCAACCACCCAGGGCGGCAGCACCGTAACCGGCGTCACCAGCGGGCAGGGGCGCAACATTGAACAAACCCTTCACAGCTGTTTCAGCGGAACCATCCGCGCCACCCTGACCGAGCAGGTACGCATACGGCCAGTTGCGCATGAAGGCAGCATTGCCAGCCTGGAACACGCGGCGGGCATCTTCTTCTTGATAGGTGGTCACGCCTTCGGGCGCAATCGTGCCGACCCAACTGGCAGCCCGTTCGAGGGCAGCGATGGTGGCCGGGTTGTTCACGCTGATGGTGCCGTCGGCTTCAACGATTGAGCCGCCGCCATTACTGAACTGCCATTCAAGCGCATCGCAGGTCAAGCCTTCATATGCATTGGCCTGATACACAAAGCCATAGAATTCGCTCAGACCCTCGGCGCGTTCGCCTTCCTGAATGGTCGTGGCGGCAGCGGTTAGTTCGTCCCAGGTGGTCGGAACTTCAAGGCTGTACTTTTCGAGCAGATCGGTGCGATAGTAGAGCAGACCGGCATCGGTGAACCAGGGCAGGCCAACGACCTTACCATCAACGATATTGTTTGTGAACAGGCGCGGATAGAAAGACGCAGTATCAAACCCGGAGGATTCGATATAGGGCGCGAGATCAAGCATGTTTGGGGCAAGAATACCCGGCCAGATGGTGTCGAACTGGATAATATCCACGTCCGCCGACTTGGCCGCGAGGAACTGTTGGATCACGGCGAGAATGTCGGTGGCACTTTGGGGTGCATATACAAATTCGACTGTCACACCTTTTTCAGCGGCCCAACGATCCACAATTTCCTGGTCCGGCACAAGATCACCGACGCTGCCAAGAAAAATGTTAAGAGTTGTTTCATCTTGAGCTTGGACTGAACTCTGGAGCATGGCTCCAAACGTAAAGGCGAGGACGAACGCCAATAACAAAGATTTACTCGCTTTATACAACATAAAAAAGCCTCCAAACGGATTTTTCTAAAGCCGCCTCGTATACAAAAATGAAGCGAACAAGTTGACTATATCGTCTCTGCCACACCCCTGCAACGTCCCTGAAACGATTCAGGCACAAACGATTTGTGCACTTTAAACGATTCTAATGATTTGTATGCGCCACAAACGCCCTATTTGATTGATTCGGTTTTGTCAGGGGCACAACGACATAAATCAGGACGCTGTTGACATCAAGAAAGGGGTTTCCATATCTTATTGCGGGCAAATACGATAAGGAGCGCACGCATGAATCGTCCGACTCTTTTTGTCTCTTTCATACAAC
>Ga0105046_10008976_pt1 | contig 15678 bp, 13 predicted proteins | sample MAT03_FD_78385 | JGI IMG/M metagenome (GOLD analysis project Ga0105046, IMG submission 78385) | Freshwater microbial communities from Lake Fryxell liftoff mats and glacier meltwater in Antarctica - MAT-03 (megahit assembly) | ecosystem: Environmental > Aquatic > Freshwater > Ice > Liftoff...
TCATCTGTTATATTGCCCGTTACGTTGAATTATTTTAAATCATCAGTGAGCAAGAACGATGTAAAATTGATTTGGCAAACCAGTACGGAAATCAATGCTGATTATTTCATGTTGCAACACAGCCATGATGGTATTCGTTTTACAGATGTTGAAAAAATTTCAGCAAAAGGTAATAGTGTTTCTATCACTAATTATTTATTCGATCACCGCAACCTGAAAGCAGGGATTCATTTTTATCGACTCAAACAAGTAGATAAAGATGCGGCATTCGTATACAGTGATGTAATAAGAGAAACGGTGGGTGAACCAAAAAATACTTTTAGCTTTTTCCCGAATCCGGCTAAAGACAACATCCTTATTAATTACGCACTAAATGGGACTAAGGACGCTCAGCTTTTTGTTTACCAAACAGACGGTAAATTAGTAAAAAAGCTGTTGCTCAAACAAGGAACTTCGAACATCAATTTATCTTTGGTCGATCTAAAGGCGGGACAATACGTTTTAAAGTTGATAGAGAAAGACCAATCCATCCAAACATTGATGCTTAGCAAAGAATAACAGGTTAGCAAGTGAACAAAGTGATAGTTTCAATTTGATAAGCAACCACAGATTTTTTCTATAGTAACTATTTTGCCAGTAACATCGTAACAGTGAATCTATATAATATTTCTAGTCGAATCATTGTTACTTGTAGCAATCGCTTGAGCCCGTACCTGCAACAAGAAATTGAACTACTCGGATATAAACCAGTTCGCGTTTTCAAAACAGGCGTAGAGCTGTTGGGCACCATGCAGGATTGTATTCGATTGAATCTGCGGCTTTGTTGCGCAAGCCAGGTATTGTTTTCAATCAAAGAATTTAAGGCATGGAATGCCGACGATTTGTACAAAACATCGGTAACAATGGAATGGGAAAATATCTTGCCCGCCGTCGGTTATTTTTCCATCAGCAGCAATGTAAGCAACGAAACCATTACCAATAATTTATTTGCGAATGTGAAGGTTAAAGATGCAATTGCTGATAGGTATCGGGAAAAAACCGGAGGGCGCCCCAACTCTGGTTCCGAATTAAACGGCGCGGTGATTCATTTGTATTGGAAAGAAGATATTGCAGAAATATTTGTAGATACATCTGGTGAAACACTCAGCAAACACGGTTATCGCAAAATCCCTGGTAAAGCACCCATGCTGGAGTCGTTGGCTGCAGCTACCATTCTGGCAGGCAAATGGGATGGCGTTTCTCCTTTCGTAAACCCGATGTGCGGCTCAGGTACACTCGCCATTGAAGCAGCACTTTTTGCAACCAATAGAAAGCCAGGTTTGTACCGCAACAATTATTCTTTTATGCATATAGTGGGTTACGAAGAAAGCTTTTACAATTCAGCATATACCGAATTAGAACAGCAGGTAAAGGATGCTCCTGAAGGTTTACAGATCATTGCATCTGATATTAGTGAAGATGCCATTCAGATTACCAAAGTAAATGCCGGCATCGCTGGCGTCGAATCTTTAATTACTTATCTATCTTGCGATTTCGAAGAAACACCCATTCCAGAAGGCGCACCGGGGGTAGTTTATTTTAATCCAGAATATGGTGATCGATTGGGTGTTGAAAAAGACCTGGAAGCAACCTATAAAAGGATAGGCGATTTTTTAAAGAAAAAATGCAAAGGCTATTATGGTTATATTTTTACTGGTAACCTGGAATTAGGTAAAAAAATTGGATTGAAGCCCAAACGTAGAATAGAATTTTATACCAGCAGAATTGATTGCCGATTGTTTGAATATGAATTGTACGCTGGAAGCCGCGAAACAGACGAAACTTAAACCAAAACAAAAAAGCACCTACTGATAAGGTGCTTTTTTGGTATACAATTAAATGGACATTACAACAATCCCATTTTCTTTTTCAAATTATCGTCAATAGCATCCAGGAATTCCTCCGTGTACAAATAATGCTCACCATGGTTTACTTTGTTACCATGAATACAAACAGCCAGATCTTTGGTCATCTTACCGCTTTCTACCGTTTCAATACATACTGTTTCTAAGCTGTTGCAGAAATTAATGAGCGCTTCGTTGTTGTCCAACTTTCCCCGAAATGCCAAACCTCTGGTCCATGCAAAAATAGAGGCGATAGGGTTGGTACTGGTTGGTTTGCCTTTTTGGTGTTCCCGATAGTGACGTGTTACAGTACCATGAGCAGCTTCCGATTCCATCGTTTTTCCATCAGGTGTTATCAACACGCTCGTCATTAAGCCGAGGCTCCCAAACCCTTGCGCTACGGTATCACTTTGCACATCGCCATCATAGTTTTTACAAGCCCAAACAAAATTACCATGCCACTTTAGAGCGCTCGCTACCATGTCATCAATCAACCGGTGTTCAAATACAATGCCTGCGGCTTCATAGGCGGTTTTAAATTCTTTTTTGTACACTTCTTCAAAAATGTCTTTGAAGCGACCATCGTATTTTTTAAGGATGGTGTTTTTCGTCGAAAGGTACAACGGCCATTTTTTGCTCAAAGCCATGTTCATACAACTTCTTGCAAAACCATAAATACTTTCGTCGGTGTTGTACATGCTCATCGCTACACCATCGCCTTTAAAATTAAATACTTCAAACACCTGTGCTTCCCCACCATCTTCTGGCGTGAAAGTCATGGTGAGTTTTCCTTTGCCTTTAATAACGGTATCGGTTGCACGATATTGATCCCCAAATGCGTGGCGGCCAACAATGATCGGAGCTGTCCAGTTGGTTACCAACCGTGGTACATTTTGCATTACGATCGGCTCACGAAAAACAGTACCATCTAAGATATTGCGGATAGTGCCATTCGGGCTCTTCCACATTTGTTTCAATTTAAACTCCTCCATGCGTTGCTCATCAGGGGTAATGGTGGCACATTTGATTCCAACGCCGCAAGCCTTGATGGCATTGGCTGCATCTATCGTAACCTGATCGTTGGTTTCATCTCTGTATTCCATTCCCAAATCATAATACTGAATAGGAACTTCCAAATAAGGGAGTATTAATTTGTCTTTTATAAATTTCCAAATGATCCTTGTCATCTCATCGCCATCCAGTTCCACTATCGGATTGTCAACTTTAATTTTTGCCATGTGTATCCGTTTTGCTTTTCTACTATTTTTATATTTTGCGATTGCTTACTAAAGATGTGCTCAATTTTACAAACTACTGCTCTTTTTCAATTGGGCATTGTTGCTGGTTACTACACCCATGTTGCTAATAATGGCCTCTCCAAATTCGCTGGTCTTTAAAAGGGTAGCGCCACTCATCAAATTGTAAAAATCGATGGTTACACTTTTACGCATAATGGTCGCTTGCAATGCGGAGGTAATCAGCTCTGAGGCTTCTTTCCAACCAATATATTCCAGCAACATACATCCACTTAGAATAACCGAAGATGGGTTCATACTATCGGTGCCTGCAAATTTTGGTGCAGTACCATGAGTAGCTTCAAACACCGCATACCCTGTTTTATAATTAATGTTAGCGCCGGGAGCAATGCCAATGCCGCCTACTTCTGCGGCCAACGCATCCGAAATATAATCGCCATTTAAATTAAGGGTGGCCACTACAGAAAAATCTTGAGGAGCGATCAATATCTGTTGTAAAAAATTGTCGGCAATCATGTCTTTCACCAATAATTTTCCTTCGTGTAATGCTTTGCGTTGCACTTCATTGGCATGGGTTTCGCCGTATTCTTTTTTTAATTCATCCCACTCATCCCACGTAAAAGTTTGGTCTGTAAATTCCTGACGGGCTACTTCATAACCCCATGTTTTAAAACCACCTTCTGTAAACTTCATGATGTTGCCTTTATGTACCAAAGTAACAGAAGTCAAATTATTGTCCAATGCATGTTTAATAGCCGCACGCACCAATCGCTTGCTGCCCTCATTGGATACGGGTTTTACGCCATAGCTGGAGTCGCCGGGGAAACGAATATTTTTCACCCCCATTTCTTCTATCAGGAATTTCTCAAATTTCTGTGCTTCTTCAGATCCTGCTTTCCATTCTATTCCGGCATAAATATCTTCGGTATTTTCTCTAAAAATGGTCATGTCTACCAACTCCGGATGCACCACAGGCGATGGTACCCCTTTGAACCATTTCACCGGACGCACACAGGCATAAAGATCTAGGTCTTGCCGCATAGCCACATTCAGCGAACGTATACCACCACCAATTGGTGTTGTTAACGGCCCTTTGATGGACACGATGTAATCTTTTGCCATTTGCAGTGTAGCGGCCGGCAGCCACTCACCCGTAAGCTTAAACGCTTTTTCTCCAGCGAGCATTTCTTTCCATTCAATTTTTCTACTGCCGCTATATGCTTTTTCAACAGCAGTATTGAATACTTTTTCGGCCACCACCCAAATTTCAGGGCCAATACCGTCACCTTCAATAAAAGGCACTATTGGATGATCGGGTACCTGTAATTGGCCGTTAGCGCCCATCGTAATTTTTTCTGCCATAATATTTTTTTTGGTGCCCGGCTGCTGAAACCCTGTGGAGCTTCATTGGCGTCGCACTCTTGTACAATATATCTTTATGGATCCTTGCAGCAATCGATTCAGATCCCCGCTAAACCCACGCAAAAGTACGAACTCAAGTGTTTACTTGTTTCTACGATATTATAAAAAAAAGCCCAACAAATGTTGGCATAGTTTCTCGTTCAATTGCATCCTTAATGATAAAAATTTTGTTAGGTATCCTTTTTAATGTTTACTCAAAACTAATACTTCCATTGATCCACTCTGGATCTAAATTCGCATGGTATTTTCTGTAAAAATTGAGTGCTGGCTCATTCCAATCCAATACCTGCCACACCATTCCACTGTATTTTTTTTCTTTACACTCGGCGATCAATCTTTCAAAAAGTAGCCCGCCAATTCCCTTACCCCGAATGGCTTCTGTTACCAACAAGTCTTCTAGGTACAAGCGCTGTCCCTTCCAGGTACTGTATCGGATATAGTATAGTGCAAATCCTACTACCTTTCCTTGCTGCACTGCTACAAATGCCCGCCAAACAGGGTTAGGGCCAAAGCCACTTTCTACAAAATGGTCAAAAGAAACCGTTACTTCGCCTGGTGCTTTTTCATATAGCGCCAGTTCTTGTATGAGTTCCATCATAGTCTTGCAGTCTTCTTTGATGGCCGCTCTAATGGTTGTTTCCATACATCATCATTAATGCCCGAAATTAGCACAAAAAAAACGGATCAGCTTTCGCTCATCCGTTTTTCAAATATTGTGAAGGTTGTTTAGTTGTGATCTATCATCGTCATGGTTACCCCATAAGAGCCATCAACAATTCTTCCGCCCTGGCCTGGTGTGGGTGGTTGATATTCGCTGTGAAAAAAGCGACGGTACACCAAGCCTATGCCTTTTGCATATTTTTCCATGCCGTAGTTGATCTCACTGTACGAATTTGGATCCGCAGGATTGCCAATCACTTCATCTCGCTGGTCTACTTTTAAAGTGCTGTCTAAGTTAAAGCCTCCGATGGTTAATGGAACATGTACACTGTCATAAATATAATCCCAATCGGCCATGTATTTTATCTCTGAATTAATAGAGTAGGTGTCCAAAAATGAATTGCCTTTCCAGGAGTAAAAGTCGCGCATGGGCGTTCTGAGTTTCAGGAACCGATGGTTATTTTCTACAAACTCCAATCCATTGCCGGTATTCGTTGCTATAAAAGTATTGTCTGGCAACCAAGGCTGTGCTGCTGTATTTCTTCTATAACGAATGATACGGTAGGAAGGTCTGCCCAAATTATCGGTGATGGCTGCATCTACCTGCAGTTTTACCTGATAGGTTCTGATGGCAGTGCCGGTTCCAAAACTGGTGAACACCAAAGAATCTAGCCGGTAGCTGATGTACTTGCCTACTACCAGTGGATGGTAATCCTTAATACTGCTGGTTGACAATTGCTCCGTTTCTTTTTTACAAGCGCTTAAAATAAGGATGATACCCGCAAAAAACAGGACTGGAATAATTTTTTTCATGTGTATTTAATCAGTTAAAATGGGTGCCGAAGGTTTTTATTTTATAGACCAGTTTTAAGTTGGTTTTGATGCATTTGGTTGAAAAAAGCTTGGTATTTGTTTTACCTCAGCATGGATCAATTTGAAGAATCAAACCAATTTTATAAAAAAATCGGCTGGTTCCTCTGTATGATGCCACCACCAATTACATCGTTTCCATCGTAAAAAACGGCACTTTGCCCGGGTGCTACGCCTTTTACATCTTCATAAAAACGCACTTTGATGCCATTTTCGTATGTGTAAAGTTGACTGAGTGCACCTTTATCTTTGTAACGAATTTTTGTAACCGCTTCCATACCTTCTGTGATTCCATCAAATTTCATCCAGTTGATACCCGTTACGTTCATTTCCGTTCGGTTCAAATCAGCTTCCTCTCCTAATACCACGGTATTGGTTTCAGGTATAATTTCGGTTACGAATGCAGGTTTACCCAATGCAATATCCAGGCCTTTACGCTGTCCTACCGTATAAAATGGGTAGCCTTTGTGTTTGCCCAGCACATTACCTGAGGGGTCTACAAAATCACCGCCAGCTACTCTTTCTTCTAACCCATCTACTTTTCTTTTTAGAAAACCGCGGTAATCGTTATCAGGAACAAAACAGATTTCGTAACTCTCGTTTTTCTTCGCCAGTTCCGGGTAACCAAAGTCGTGCGCCATTTGGCGAATGGCCGTTTTATGAAAAGTACCCAACGGGAGCAGGGTTCTGCTGAGTAAGTCTTGCTGCAAGCCCCAAAGTGCGTAGCTTTGGTCTTTGCTTTCATCGAGCCCTTTGCTGATATAGTATCGTCCGTTGTTGTGTTGATGTACTTGAGCATAATGACCGGTAGCAATAAAAGCGCAGCCCAACGCATCTGCTCTTTTCAGCAATGCCCTCCATTTAATGTGCGTGTTGCACATCACGCAGGGATTGGGTGTGCGGCCCGCTATGTATTCGTCTACAAAATTCTCAATCACGAAATCGCCAAATTCATCTCTGATGTCTAAAATAAAATGCGGAAAACCATGTTGCACTGCCGCCATACGGGCATCGTTAAAACTGTCGAGGTTGCAACAGCCTGTTTCTTTTTTGCCGGTAGTGCCCACTGCAGTAGCGTAGTCCCATGTTTTCATGGTGATACCTATTACATCGTAACCCTCTTTGTGGAGCATCAATGCCGCCACCGTACTGTCTATTCCGCCACTCATGGCCATTAATACTTTTCCTTTTGTACTCATATCGAAATTCTTCGATGCAAAGATAATGCTTAATGCAGTTGTTTATGCCAGAAACTAAGGTGGTCTATGAATTCATGTTGATAAGGGTTATGACCAATGTTGCTATTATTTCCGAAGTAATATTAATATATAAATGATTGTGTAAATGCTTTGTGAAGGATTTATGCTTGCTGATACCAACGGAGAGTTTTCTTCATCCATTTTTTGAAGCTCCTCAGCTTTAAACTTTGAGTATGTAACTGAATTGTTTCTTTGCTTGAATCTTCTAAACCAAACTATCTTTTAATGACGGAACAATCTTCATTTATATAGATGTGTAGGGAAGCGTGGACTGTTTTCGCTGAAAGGTTTTACAGAAAAATGCTGACTAGCTTTACTGCTTCTCTAAAACGGCAAATAAAATATTTCATTTCATTACTCAAATTTGAAATACACAGTTTAAATCCAAAACAACATTCAGGCTTCCAATACAGGCGACGGCTGCTATGTTTTGAGAAACTCAATCATTCTTCTCGAGTATAAATATTTCTTCTACAGACTTAGAAAAAACTTTTGCAATTTTCATGGCTAGTACGGTGGATGGGGTATATTTATTCGCTTCCATTGCGTTAATTGTTTGTCTACTAACAGACACTTTATTTGCCAGTTCTTCCTGAGTCAGACCTTTAATAGCTCTTTCAACTTTAATATTATTTTTCATCCTACACCAATTTAGAGTTTTTATGAAAAATGTAATTAAACCTCACAATGAAAATAATCATAACAGTAAACATATTATAAATCATAACTGTGAGAAAAGCTGTTCCGTAAACAAAGAGAAAGGCCAAAAGTAATAAAACGTAATTTACCCAAACAGCCCAAAGCAAAGATGACAATCTGAGTTTTGCAATAAATTCATCTTCTCTTTTTTCCTTTGAGAAACCGACAAATACAGCCCCAACAATGAATAATATTCCGACAACTGTATTGGTTACATTGGTTTCAATCAAACTAAATGATTGGCTTTTACCCATCATTTCATCATTGAAAATTGCAAACACTATAGTTTTAAGCCAACGTGCTTCAAAGCCAGTTAAACTTATCATAATACCGACAATAGTAGAGGGTATAAAAAGGAACCATCCTATTCCTTTGAACCTGTTTGGTAACAATAATTTGCTTGACATATTTTTAAAGTTTCAGTAAATGTAAAGTAATTATTACATAAAGACAGATTATTCTTACAATATGTACTAATTATTTTACTTTTGTAGATAACACGGCGGTCAACATGGTTTGGCTGATATGCCGGCTGACGTTTGTTCAATCGGCCTTTATTTATCCATCAGCTAACAACGGGCAGATCGTTTTCAAATGCCAGCACAGCAGCAAGCTTTGATTGAAGCAAGCATTTCTATAATTCTCATCCTACTCCTTCTTCACAGGTTATTCACCTTCTAATTTCATTTTTGCCATTTTCGCTACCTTGCAAACCATGCAACAGTACTTACAACTACTTCAACACATTATAGATACCGGGGTCGATAAAAGTGATCGTACTCAAACTGGCACCCGCAGCGTGTTTGGTTACCAGATGCGTTTTAATCTAGCCGACGGTTTTCCGTTGGTAACCACCAAAAAAACACACATTAAAAGCATCATCCATGAATTGCTTTGGTTTTTAAAAGGCGATACCAATATAGGTTACCTCAAAGAGCACAACGTAAAAATCTGGGACGAATGGGCGGATGCAGACGGAAACCTCGGTCCGGTATATGGCAAACAATGGCGCAGTTGGGCTGGCGCCAATGGTGAGTCTGTTGATCAGGTAAAAGACCTCCTTCACCAATTACACACCAACCCCGATAGCCGCCGATTGATCATCAGCGCCTGGAACGTAGCAGAATTACCCGCTATGAAACTGATGCCCTGTCATTGCCTTTTTCAGTTTTATACTTCGGCACCGGATGCCAACGGTAAAAGAAAATTAAGCTGCCAGTTATACCAACGCAGCGCTGATGTATTCTTGGGTGTTCCTTTTAACATCGCATCCTACGCGTTGCTCACTCTCATGATTGCACAGGTATGTGATATGGAACCCGGCGAATTTATACATTCCTTTGGCGACGTACATTTATACAGCAACCATTTTGAACAGGCCAGGCTACAATTGAGCAGAACAACTTTTCCTTTGCCAGAAATGAAATTGAACAAAAATGTGAAAGATATTTTTTCGTTTCAGTTCAACGATTTTGAATTACTGAACTATCAAAGCCACCCAGCTATCAAAGCGCCCGTTGCTGTATAAGAATGGCTCTCAATGTTTCTATTAAAAGGATATACTCCAATTTATTACCAGCGGAATCAGTATTTATTTTATAGATTCCGCTGGTAATAAAACTATAATATCAATAGTATTTCAAAAAATATGATACCTTTATTGCCAGCGGAATGTATCTTCTTTATATAGATTCCGCTGGCAATAAATTACAGCAAGATGCAAACTACCATTATTGGAAGACAAGACGAACAGGAAATACTGGCCGATATTTACAACACCAACGGCGCTGACATGCTGGCCATTACTGGTCGCAGAAGAGTAGGAAAAACATTCTTGATCCGATCTTATTTTAAAGACAAGATCCACTTCGAACTAAGTGGTATCCTTCATGCAAACCTCCGGCAGCAATTACAAAATTTTGATATTGCCTTTGCACAATGCAATCCTAAAAAACGTCGCAAACCAACACCCAGCCTCAACTGGTTGGACGCCTTCGATCAACTCTCCCAATATCTGGATGGCCTGCAGACTAAAAAAAAGTTATTGATTTTTATTGATGAGTTGCCCTGGCTAGATACCCACCGTTCGGGTTTCCTCGCTGCCTTCGATTGGTTTTGGAACAGCCGGGCCTCTAAAAAAAATATACTGGTGGTCATTTGCGGATCTGCATCATCTTGGATGACGAGTAAGATCATTAACAACCGGGGTGGCCTGCACAACAGGGTTACCAAACGCCTGCACCTTAAACCTTTTACGCTGGCAGAAACAGAGGCATATTTTTTACACAAACAAGTAAAACTATCCCGATACCAGATCCTCTCATTGTACATGGCATTGGGTGGTATTCCGCATTACCTTAAAGAAATTAAAAAGGGACAAAGCGCCGCTCAAAATATTAATAGAATCTGTTTTGCTGCCAACGGATTGCTTGTAAACGAGTTTGAAAATCTGTACCATGCCTTGTTTAACAACGCTAAGCAACACATGGCCATTGTTCTCGCCCTGGCTACCAAAAACAAAGGCCTGAGCAGAACAGAGCTACTTGATGCCACCGGATTTTCTGACGGCGGTACATTTACACAATTGTTGACCGCTTTGGAACAGTCAGATTTTATCACCGCCTACGCCCCCTTTAACAAAGTAAAAAAAGATACCCTGTACCGGCTTACAGATGAATACTCGCTTTTTTACATCCGGTTCATGCGCAACAAAAAAAATGTAAACTGGTTACAGCTATCAGCCTTGCCTACTTACAAATCCTGGAGTGGATATGCGTTTGAGAATATCTGCATGAAACATATATTGATCCTCAAGCAGGCGCTGGGCATTAGCAATGTTTATACAGAACTTTCCAGCCTTTATTATAAAGGTACGAAGTTGCAGAAAGGAGCTCAAATAGATCTGCTCATCGATCGCAAAGACCAAGTGATTAATATCTGTGAAGCTAAATTTTACGACAAGCCCTATGCCATTACCAACGCTTACGCAAGAGCGTTGCGTCAAAAGCTAGCCGTATTTCAACAACGCACTGGTACACGGAAAACCTTATTCTTAACTATGATAACGCCGTTTGGACTGCTTCAAAACCAGTACAGTATTGGATTGGTGCAACAAGAAATTAGCGCAGAAAATTTATTCTAATACCGCACTAATTTCCTCGTTTTTTCGTTTGTGCAGGTAAGAATCAATACCTGCGTATGAAAAAATGTTACTTTTTATTTTTAGGGCTGCTCGTCAGTTTGGTTGCGTACACCCAGCCATTGGTAGATACCGTTGGCAAACTGATAGCACAGAAAGAAAATATCATCACTGCTTCCACCATCGTACAAGTAGAAAATCTAGGTGAGTTGGTGAATTCCGCTTATCCTGAAATGCGGCCTACCATTTCGGCTGATGGCAACCTGTTGTTCTTTATTCGCCAAGGTCATCCCGCTAACATACAAATTCAAACGGTGCCTAATGCGCAGGATATCTGGTACTCTACCCGTGATAGCGCAGGTAACTGGAGCCATGCCAAACACCTGAATGGTTCTGTAAATGCTTCACATTACAACGCAGTATATTGGATTTCGCCCGACCTGAACAGCATGCTGATCAAGGGTGCTTTTACCGAAGGGCAGTATCTGGGCACAGGGGTTAGCATGATGCACCGAATGGAAGATAATAGTTGGAGCCCTCCACAAATGCTGCGTATCAGAAATTTTCACAAATTTGGAATGACCCAGCAGTTAGGAGCCAGTATGGGACAAGATGGTAAAACGTTGCTGTTTTATATGACCGATAAAAAAAATAGTTACAACAATGATTTGTTCGTTTCTTTTTTAGAAGGTGGCGATATTTGGACAGCACCTAAACCACTTGGGAAAAAAATAAACCTGCCCGACTATAATGAAATGAGCCCGTTTATTGCCGCAGACGGGGTTACCCTTTATTTTAGCAGCGACAGAGAAGGAGGCATTGGTGAACAGGATATTTGGATGACGAAAAGATTGGATGATAGCTGGCAAAAATGGAGCGATCCCGTGAACCTCGGTGAACCCGTTAACACCAGTGGCAGTGAAGCTTTTTTCACCCTTGATGCAGGAGGCGAATATGCTTATCTCACCAGCAGCGATGGCGCTTATGGTGCCAGTGATATTGTACGCATTAAATTACTGGAAAAGGAAAAACCAGATCCGGTGGTATTAGTAAGTGGCAATGTGTACAATGCTAAAACGAAGGAGCCGCTGAGTGCATCGTTGGTATACGAAATTTTACCACAGGGTACTGAAGCAGGAACAGGTAGTTCGAGCCCCGTGGACGGCTCTTTTAAAATGGTATTGCCTTACGATAAAAATTATAGCATACGCGCCTCAGCCGATCATTTTTTTGCGATCTCCGAAAACCTTAACCTTGATTCGTTGATCAAAGCAGGATACAAAGAAATTCACAAAGACTTATACTTGGTACCCATCGAAATTGGGCAGGTGTTTCGCCTCAACAATGTATTTTTCGACTTTGATAAATATAGTCTGAGGCCAGAATCATTTATGGAATTAAACAGGGTGGTAGATTTTTTAAATGAATATCCCAATATCGAAATTGAGATGAGCGCCCATACGGATAGTAAAGGAACAGATTCTTATAATTTAACATTGAGTGACAATCGTGCCAGGTCGGTGGTAGAATATATTCTCTCTAAAGGGATTGCCCCCGGCAGGATTGTTTCTAAAGGCTATGGTGAAACCAAACCAGTGGCAGAGAATGCAAATGCAGATGGATCAGACAATCCGGAAGGACGACAACTCAACAGAAGGGTAGAGTTTACCATCATGAAAAATTAGAGCGTGCAAAACCACCCTTCTATCTATATTTTTGCGGTGCAAGCAATAAGTGTCAGCTTAGCTTGCGCCGTTATTATTTAACTATTTAGCAAGAAGTGAATGGAGAAGTAACAAGGTTTTGGTAAAATGGGGTGACACGATCACTTCATTAATTACCTAATTTTACATTCTTATTATACTTTACACATCCTGAATTATGATCGCTCTCATCGTTGCCGCTAGTACCAATGACGCCATTGGCAAAAACAACCAATTGCTGTGGCATTTGCCCAATGATTTAAAATTTTTCAAAAACTGTACCTGGGCCTCCGTAGTGATCATGGGACGAAAAACATTTGAAAGTGTAAACAAACCATTGCCTGGCCGATTGAACATTGTAATCACCAGCAACCCCAACTGGAAGGCAGACCAGGTATTGGTGGCGGCTAGTTTGGAGGAAGCCATCCAAATGGCTAAAGATCAACATTTCAAAGAGATATTTATTATTGGCGGAGGTGAAATATACAAACAAGCCATGCCACTCGTGCAGCGGCAATACATCACCAGAGTGCATGCAGAGATAGATGGCGATACTTTTTTTCTGCCAGTAGATACCCAAAAATGGAAATTGATCAGCAAAGAAGATTTTTCAAAAGATGAGAAACATGCTTTTGATTATAGTTTTGAGAAATGGGAACTTAAGTAATCCTTTTTAAGGCAATTAATTTATTCATTTTAATAAAGGCTACACAAAATGGTGCCAGCTTCCTTCTGAAAAATATTCTTTGACTTCTTTGATGTTCATTGCATTTTTTATTTGTAGCCAGTAGATGTTGGCAGAAATGCTTTTAATATGCTTGAATTTAAACTTCGGTTGGAATATTTAAACTGTTGTTCACTGTCTGGAAGTGTCTTCCAAAAATCTCTTAATATTTTCATAGCAAAAATTCGCAATGTTGGGCTTTAACAAAAGATAAATAAAGTTCCCGAAATGGGAAATATTATATTTATGAAAAAACAATGCTTTTGTTTATCATTTCCGCCAACAATCGAGGTATGGCGAAGTAAGGGAAGATTAGCAAACAAGCCCGTTTTTTGCAAAAACTTTTATTAGTACCTGTATAAAAATCGCCAACTAACGTTGGCTTCCTATATTTATAAATAGTGATTAAAAAGTTCTACAAAATCAAGTTCCGCTTTTTCTCCCCACTTAACTAACAGGAGGTTTCCTATTTTTGCAGCTATGTACAGCATCTCCCAATTAGCCCGTAAATACATCCGCTACTATTTTACGGCTGCCAATGGCAAAGGCCATGGAGTACATTCACCTTTTGTGTTTGATTTTATCAAGTTTATAAAAAATGACCGGCAACAATATGAATCCTCCGCGCCCATAGAGCAGTGTAGAAAACGGTTGCTCCGCAACAGCCAGCTCATAGAAGTGCAGGATTTTGGTGCCGGCAGCACTGTCATTAAAACCAAACAACGAAGGGTAGATGCGATTGCCGCTTCCTCTTTAAAGCCTACAAAATTTGGGCAACTATTTTACAGAATAGTGCGATCTTACCGGCCCGCCACCATCATAGAGTTAGGCACCTCCTTTGGCATTAGCACGGCTTATATGGCTACGGCTAACAGCAAAGCACACGTCTATAGTTTAGAGGGAGCCCCCGCCATTGCGGAAATTGCCCAACAAAATTTTGATCTGCTGGGCATCCAAAATATACAACTTATTCAAGGCGATTTCGCACATACATTACCAGCCTTACTCAGCAGTTTGGATAAGGTTGACCTGGCCTATGTAGACGGGAACCATCGTAAAATACCTACGCTTGATTATTTTACACAATTACTGTCTAAATCACACGAAAACAGCATTATCATTTTTGATGATATTCATTGGAGTGCAGAAATGGAGACCGCCTGGGAAATCATCAAAGCACAGGAGACCGTTACACTCAGCATCGATTTGTTTTTTATCGGAATCGTTTTCTTTAAAAAGGATTTCAAAGTGAAACAGCATTTTATTTTGAGGTTCTAATGAACTACTTGATTGCATATGTGTTGTTTTGGCAGGCGAAAGGCGGATGTTGAACTCAATATTTAATTTTTACCTATCTTAGATTCAATATATTTGACCATGATTATTGGCGTACTGAAAGAAACAGCACCAGAAACAAGGGTTTCCCTTTTGCCCGAACACATCGCTACACTGCTAAAATGGAAAACCACCGTATTGGTGGAACAGGACGCGGGCGTGCACGCATTTGCCAACAATGATAAATACACCGAAGCCGGTGCTATCATCTGCAGCAGGCCTGAGGTATTGCAAAAAGCCGATCTTGTTTTGTCGATTGGATTGCTTACCGAAGCAGATATCATGCAGTGCCAATCAAAAGTATTGTTTGGTTGGTTTCAGCCATTGTACAACGGCAGCTTGGTAAAAGAATGGGCTGCAAAAGGCTTCACCATTTTTAGTATTGACATGCTGCCCCGTACTACCCGTGCTCAGAGCATGGATGTGCTCAGCAGTCAAGCTAATATTGCAGGCTACAAAGCAGTGCTGTTGGCGGCCAACACTTTTCCTCGTTATTTCCCTATGTTTATGACGGCGGCAGGCAGTATACCTCCCGCCAAAATGCTGATACTCGGCGCTGGTGTAGCAGGATTGCAAGCCATTGCTACCGCCAAGCGATTGGGCGCGGTGGTAGAAGTATTTGATACCCGCCCTGCAGTAAAAGAGGAAGTGATGAGCCTCGGTGGAAAATTTGTAGAAGTAGAAGGCGCTGCCGACGCCAGTAAAGCCGGCGGTTATGCTGTAGAGCA
>Ga0105046_10008980_pt1 | contig 15674 bp, 13 predicted proteins | sample MAT03_FD_78385 | JGI IMG/M metagenome (GOLD analysis project Ga0105046, IMG submission 78385) | Freshwater microbial communities from Lake Fryxell liftoff mats and glacier meltwater in Antarctica - MAT-03 (megahit assembly) | ecosystem: Environmental > Aquatic > Freshwater > Ice > Liftoff...
CTCTGGCAGCATGCGTGATCTGGCGGGACCAGCGTGCGTCCCCAACGGAATATACGCGAATATCTCAGTCCCCTGTCCGGGCGAAGACCACACTCGGAAGCGACCCCCGACCAACGCGACCCGCTCTTCCATCCCGAACATGCCCAGACCCAGTCCCTTTCCGTCACTGAATACTGCTGTTCCAGGGTCAAACCCCTTGCCGTTGTCACGAATGGAGAGCGAGACATCAGTTTGCGTGCGGTCGAGGTCGATCCAGATTGATGTCGCCCTGGCATGTTTAGCGGCGTTTGTGAGTGCTTCCTGGGCAACACGATAAAGCACAAGTTCCACGTCCGAAGGTAGGCGCCCGCGGAGGCCGCGCGGGAGGTAATCCACCGGGACGCTGAGTTGGTCAGCAAAGCGCTTGGCGAGATCGCTCAGCGCTGCCTGTAGGCCGAGATCGTCGAGCGCGGGAGGACGGAGTTCGAGGGCCAACCGGCGGACACTCTCGAGCGCTTCGCTGGTCATCTGTTCGAGACTTTCGGCAAGATCGTGGACGGCGACATCGTCCGATGCCTTGAGTGCGCTCAATCGAAGCAATTGAGCAAAGAGCACCTGGGCGGTGTCATCGTGGAGTTCTCGCGCGATTCGGCGGCGCTCATCTTCCTGTGCCCGGATGACTTGAGATGCAAGCAGATTCAATTCAACTCGATCGCGAGTGAGCTCATCGAGGGTACCATTCAAGGTTTCTGCCAGCTGTCGAATCTCCGGATCACCGAAGGCGGCCTCATCGGCCCGGATCGAGAGATCACCCTGCCGAACCGCCAGTGCGGCCTGTTGCAGATGAGCGAGCGGTCGAAAAGCAGCGCGGAGAGCGACAAAGTTGACGATGAGACTAAGTACGATGCCAGCCAGGGCAAAGAGCCCGGCGAGTGGAACATATCTGCCGTCGAGATCGCGGCGAACGACGACCGTCGTGATCCAGGTACCGGCGACGGCGCCGAGCACAACAATCGCCACATTGGCAATGAGCACTTTGTAGAAGATGGTAAGACGTCCCGTCTTTCGCGCGGACGGCATCACCCTGGCGGGCGATTCGACATCTTCCTGACTTGTGGCCAATGATCGAGGTTGCGAATTCACCGTCGAGATCACTCTTTCGAAGTTCTGAACGCGTTCCCACTTCTGAACACTGAGGAGAAAATAGGCGAAAACCAGTCCCAAGTCGAATTCGATGTAGTTAATCGGGTACTATGGAGCGTTGCACGTCGATGCTAGCCGGAGGTGGTTATGGCAGCGTTGTTTTCGTTTGATGTTGTTTCAAAATTCGATCAGCAGGAGCTCAAGAATGCGGTCGATCAGGCCCATCGTGAAATCCTGCAGCGATACGATCTCAAGGATTCCGGAACCGAGATCAAGTTGACCGAAGAGGAGATTGCGATCAATACGGACTCGGAGTTTACGCTCCAGGCAGTCCGGGACGTGATCGAATCGAAACTGGTCAAACGCCAACTCTCGCTCAAGATTCTGGATTACCAGAAGGAAGAGCAAGCATCCGGCGGACGCATGCGCCAGACGATCAAGTTGAAACAGGGTATTCCTGACGATCTGGCCAAACAGATAAGCAAGCGCATTCGCGACGAGTTCAAGAAGGTGACCCCTCAGATTCAGGGTGACGCGGTTCGCGTTCAGGCCAAAACCAAAGATGATCTGCAGTCGGTCATCCAGGCACTGAAGGAGGCTGATTACGCGGTCGCCCTCCAGTTCACGAACTACCGATAGGATTCGAAAGGAACCGCAGTTTTGACCGACATCTCAACATCCCGCGCATTTCACATCGTCACACTTGGTTGTTCCAAGAATCGAGTCGATTCGGACGGAATGGACCATCTTCTGAAACAGCGAGGAATGTCTGCGACCTCGGACCCTGGCGCGGCCGATGTGGTCATTGTCAACACATGCGGTTTTCTCGGTGCAGCGCGCGAGGAGTCGGTTGGGGCCATCAACGACATGCTCTCGATCCGTCGAGATGGTCAGGTTGTGATTGCAGCCGGTTGTATGCCCGCGCTCGGAAACTACAGTGATGCAATTCCCAAAGGCGTCGACCACATTCTGACTACCCGTGAGTGGTACAAGATAGGTGATGTTGTCGGTGAACTTCTGGGAGAAGTAGCGCTACCCGAAATTGCCGGTTGCGAGGGAATGCTGACCAGTTTCACCCGAGCTGACGCCGGTCCATCGGCCTACGTCAAGGTGGCAGACGGGTGCGATCACAATTGCCACTTCTGCACAATTCCGAGCATCAAGGGTAAACAGATCAGCAAGCGACCGTTACACGTCATCCAGGAGATTGTGGACGTTGTCGCGTCCGGAACCAAAGAGGTTGTGCTCGTTGCGCAGGATACGATCCGGTATGGCGCGGACCTCGGGATGAAGCACGGTTTGCCAAGTTTGATGGAGATGATTGTCGAACAAGTGCCGAATCTTCCGTGGCTGCGCATGCTGTACATCTATCCAAGTCCACTTACGCTGAAGATGGTCGACGTCATGGCACAACATGACGCACTTCTGCCGTACCTCGATATGCCGTTACAGCATGCTGATCGGGATGTGCTGCGCTCGATGAACCGACCCTCGGATCCCGACATGACCAAGCGATTGATCGATCACGCGCGGACGAATCTCGACAATCTGGTCATGCGAACCACGCTGATTGTCGGATATCCCGGTGAGACCGATGCTCAGTTCCAGCGATTGCTCGATTTCGTGGCGGCAACCGAGTTCGACCATGTGGGTGTCTTCACCTACTCGCCGGAGCCGGGCACGAAGGCGTTCTCTCTTGGGAATCCGGTTCCTCACGATATCGCGGTTGAACGCCGAAACGCGGTCATGGAGTTGCAGCAGGGGATTTCCCTTCGGCGCAACCGGAGTCTAATCGGCACGAGACTGCAGATTCTGGTTGAGGCGAATGGCGAGGCCGAAGATGAACTTGGACGGAGCGAGCCGATCACCGTCGGGCGTGCGCGCCGGCATGCACCTGAGGTCGATGGTCTCGTCTTCGTGCCGGGAACGCTGCCGGTGGGTTCGCTGATCGACGTTGATGTGACGGACGCGATGCACTACGACCTGTGGGCTACTGCGCCGGGAATCTCACCGTTGACGACACTCGGCAAGCCGAATGGCAACGGTCGGGGGGTCAGAAAGCGGCTGACTCCAAGAGCCCGGGCGAGGGGAGCGAACCGACCTGAACGCCGGGGATTGGGTCGGCAGGTTCCGGTGGCCACACTCGCTGAAACATAACCCACTGATCGGGTGAGAGACTGATTGCCCGTTCGAGCACACGGGCAACCTGCACCATGCCTGCGGCGATATCGTCGTCGATATCATCGGTTTTTGGCACCTTGAACCCCGGTTCGATACTGATCGAATGGCCGGACGGTACTCGCTCGCCGAAGACGGGGACTATTGTCGCTCCGGCCTCACGGGCAATCCGGACGACACCGGGCGGCAATGTGGTTTCACGTCCGAAGAACTTCATGCGACGCCCGCTCTGGAAAAAATCCCGGTCGGAGACGAGAACGGCGCATTCACCTCTGCGCACCGCCTGAATAGCCTTCCGCACGCCTGACGGGTTCGCTTCCACCAGTTCCATGCCGCGGACGTTGCGAAGGTAGGTGACCGCGTCAAAGAGGAAACGTCCGGTGGTGCGGGCGGTCACGACAGTCAATTTGTAGCCGCGTTCATGCAAAACCTGACCCATCAGATCGAAGGCGCCGAGGTGACCCGTCAGAATGATCGCACCTTTGCCATCGCTAAGCGCATCATCGATCAGGCGAAATGAACCGCGGGTAACGATGGTTTCGCGACTTATCTGTCCATCTTGCTTGTGTGGCACCAGCAACAGATCGGTGAAATTTCGCGCGCTTGCGCGGAAGACCTTTCTGGTGGCGTCGTCGAGTTCATCCTCTGATGCTGCGGGACCAAGTACCTGCGATATGTTGGCCCGGACGTTGTCGCGATAAACATGTGCAAAGCGGTAGTAGAGGTCACCGCCGCGATCAGCGATGCGATAGCGGAAAGCAGGCGGGGTGAGTCGAGTGAAACAGGAGACGATTTTCGCGCACGCGACACTCATTGGGTAGCGATACTCTCTCCGCTCCTCACGCTGAAATCGGGTGCCTTTGCCGCTTCCGCCGCCTTTTCCGTTTTCTCCAGGGGTGGGCGTCCGATTGCGGGATGCTTCGAGTTCGGCAAGTCTTGTCGTCGTCGCCAATTGAAAGAGAACTCCTGTCGTCGTCGCCAATTGAAAGAGAACTCCTGTCGATCGAACTCGGGCAGGCGTCGAAAAAAGAGGCCATGCTGAGCAAACTATAAAACGAGTTGCAGCCGGGAACCGGGACAGATGGTGCCGGGTGAGGGGTCCGATCGTTCTTCCCTAGTTTCCGGGCAGTTTTGGGGAGTCCTGTGGAGTAGTGGCGCCACGTGCTGGTACGGGTTTAGCGCTCCAGACGGCGGCGGCATCGTAGATCACAGGCAGTCCTCGGACGATCGTCAAAGCAACTGCGCCCCATACACACACCCAACCGGCAAAGCGGAAGATGTCGATGTCGTAGAGCGCGCCGAGGAACGTGTCGGTCGTGTCGTGGTGGCGATAGCCTTCAAGTCCGGTCAAAAAGACGAAACCGAGGGCCTTCGCGTATCCATACAGCCCGCGCATGAATCGCCCGGCAGTCAGCCATTCTGTGAAGTTCGACCGCATCATATTCTTTTCGCCGAACGCGGTCATACCCTGGGAGTAACTCAGTGAACGCAAACTATCGACGATGAACCCGCGTGTGAGCACGAGCAGAGGAACCCAAACCGGTACGAGTTGAAGGTGGGCGAAGACGACCCAGAGGGCGTTTTCAACTACACGGTCGCCGGCGATATCGAACACGGCACCAAACTGCGAGGTGGATTGGCGGCGTCTTGCGACCCAGCCATCAAGTCCGTCGAGCGCGATAACGAACGCGATCGCAGGCATAAGGATCGTGATCACGGTCACATTGCCGAAATAGATAAGGGCAATGATGACAAAGAGGAGGATGAGGCGGCCGATTGTAATGAGATTGGCCATTCGTATCCGTTCGCCTCGCTGTAATCAATTCTTCACAACCCCGGCCTGGCGCCGAACTGGATCTATTCGAGTTCACGGATGATTATCGTGGAATCCTCACGATTCCTCCAGCATTGCTGAGTCTGGATCGAATGTGTTGTGCTACCAGGCTAGATTGACGAGCGCAATCCAACACAAAGCATGAATCAACAAGGTTGAACCGAGGGCGAAGCGAACTGCAAAGGCATCGCGTTTCCCGACTGCCCAGGCTACTGCCGCGCTCATCAAAGAAACGAAAACCACCATGACTGGAATTCGCCAAAGTGTGGAACTCGTGCCCCATTTATCTGGCGTTCCTTCGGCATTCAAGTGAATAGGGATCCAATCTGGAAGTGAACCCATTCTTCCGGCAACGGTAGCCGCCATGAAGACGAGGCTGATAAGTCCGATTCCAGCAACCGCGGCAATGAAGCGCATTTGCGGGGCGGCAGAAGAGATCATCCCGCCGATCTGCTGGCCGGCCGGTTGCCGGGTCGTTCCGTTGGATCGCACTGAAGCGGCAGGCGCTCGCTTTTTTCCCGGTCGCCGTGATTTATCTCGTTCACGGGGTGCTGGTGCGTGACGGTCGAAATCGTCCTCGTATCCCTCGCGATCGTCGTCAGGAGTGTCGAATTCGATCTGTCGAGAAGGCATAGAGGCTACCCGGCGAAGTCGATCGTACGGTTCATTTGAGTCCGACGAGAGTTCAGGCTGGTCAGCGGGTGCCGTTCGCCGACCGGTCTTACGAAATGCGTCGCCAAGTTCCGGAATCGGTTCGCGCCGGGAGCTGGGGCGAACGTCCGGTTGGCTGGAGGGTCGACGAATCGAGGAATTTCGGTTTGCAGAGTCCCGGCTTCCAGTTCGTGGAGCGGGTTCGGTCCAACCGGGTAAATCGAATGTTTCGTCATCTTCGGCGTAGGAGCGACCCCGGGAGGTGGAGTTCGCCGGTGGCCGATCCGACCCCTGGCTTTCTCGCCGAGACGGATTGTCAAACCCTCGCTCCTGGTTTGATCGATCCCGGTCAGACATCTTTCATCCTTGAGCAGCAACTGGGCGCGATTTCACCCACGTTACTCGTGCCGCGAACGGCTTTGAAACATTGCCCCACACGCTCTGAGCATACCACGCAGAGAGTGTGAGGCGAATGAGGAAGCAATGCTGACGACGTGTCAGGAGCTGGCCGGCGAAGCAGTCGTACTGGCGACCGGTGTTTCGGCTCCACCGACGGGGCTGGCCACCGGCGATGCCACTTCAACAGGCGGCACGATGGCCTCGATTGTTGGCGTGGGAGTGGGTGGAGCGTCCGGCGGAGCAACGAAATTTTCCGGAGCCGCCGAGGTCGGTGTCGGTTTGATTTCCGAATCGATCTTCAACTCGGACTTGCGGCCGGTCAGCCAATCACTCGTAATCGCTCCAGTTACCTGACTGATTTGCTCGTCGGTCATCGCTCGATTCGGATCGTGCTCCAGGACCTTGATGATGTGCCAACCAAATTCGGTCTGGACCGGTTGGCTAACCTGGCCGGGCCGGGTGGTGAAGGCGGCCTCTTCGAAGGCGTCCACCATCTGACCCTTTGTGAACCATCCGAGATCGCCACCATTCGGCGCGGTCGAGGAGTCAATCGATTGTTCGATAGCGATTTGACCGAAATCCGCGCCCTCTGTGGTCAGCTGGAGGTAGAGCGCATCGGCCAGATCTTTGGTGTCGACGAGAATATGCGAGGCGTGCACCTGTTCCGCGCTCTGTCCGACGTCCTTCGTGAGCTGCTGATTGATCTTCTCGCGGGCCAGCGACGGTTTCACGACCAGGCGAACATACTCCGAGCGCGAAATGTGTGCTCGATCGAAGATCGCTTCCTGGTAATCGTCGAAGTTTGCTGTGGCCGTCTGCCGGGCCTGATCCTGATTCGGAGTGGGAGTGACTTCCATCACTGGAGTCGCTTCCGGAGAGCCGGCAACTGGTGTTGAAGCCAGCGGTGTTCCATCGGTCGAGGCTGCGACGGGAGATGCGTCGGTTGCCGCCATTGACGATGCGGCAACCGCAGCTACCGTGGTATCGGCAGGAGGAGCCGCATTCCCGGCAACCGGCGATCCAACGACTGGAGATCCGCCGACGGGCGAACCGGCGAGAGTGACCAGTTCTTCGACTGGTGGATTGAGCGCGACGGCAGTTTGGGTGACCCATGCGGCTCGTTCAGGGATGAGCGTCGGGGACGGTGTTGGCGTAAATATCGGTGCTTCGGCTGGTTGGAACTTCTGATCAAGGTAGTCCTGGACATCCTGATCAGTCAATATAATGCCGAATTCATCAAGGCTCTGCAGATAGACCTGATCATCGATCATGGTCTGAAGGGTGCTCTCATTCAGATCCGTGGATCCCCAGACCTTATCGACCTCAGCGGAAGATTGCTGCGCGAGTTGAACGTATTGCTGCGCCTGGTTGGCATCGACGAACTGGGAATTGGCGATCGCGGCGTACTGACTCGCCTGATCGGCCAGTTCCACGGCGCGGAACTTCCAGTAGTCGCGTCGACGGATATCTGTGCCGTCGACCGTTGCCAGTACATGGCGTGGTTTGACGAAGTATTCGTTCAGAGCGGCGGCGGAGAGAATCAAGACGACGAGTGCCGCGGCGATTCCGATACTCCAGTAGAGCATCCGCCGTTGCTTCTCTTCTTTTTCACGACGGGAGATTCGTTTCGGGTTGATGGAGGAGTTGACCGCCTCACCGGCAACACGGCGGTGCGATTTCGGCAGCGTATCTCGTTTACGTGGCGGCATGGAGGTTGTTCCCCTGCGTCTCCTTGCGGTCGTCCGAAGAGGATCGAATCCGCACGTCGGCGTTTCGTTCGATCAAAACGGTTCGCTCAAACTGGAGCGAGTTTGAATGGTCCGGACGGACGAACCAGCTGGCGCAGCGACAAGCGCCAACTACCAACTGGTTCCCATCCGGTCTGAACTGATTATCGCCTAGAACGGAACATCGTCGAAATCGGCCGGTCCGCTCTCGCTAGGTTCGGCTCGGTTTCCACCGCCACCACCGCCCGAAGAGCGAGGTGGGCCACCTTCGCCATCCTGCCGATTGCCGAGGAGCTGAACTTCGTCGGCATTCACGTCGAGAGAAAAGCGCGTTTGACCCTGGGCATCCTGGTACTCGCTCTGCTCAAGGGAGCCCATGACCAACACTTGCTTGCCTTTGACCAGTGCGCCACTTTGTGTCAACCGGTCAAGATTCTCGGCAAGCCGACCCCAACCTGTCACGCGGAACCACGTAGTACGTTCCTGTTGCTGGCCACCCTGGTCTGTCCATCGGCGACTCGCGGCAACCGTGAATCGGACATTCATCGTACCGTTTGGTGTGTAACGAGTTTCGGGGTCACGACCCAGATTTCCGACAACCGTCACTTTGGCAATACTAGCCATTGTTCGTTCCTAGCTTTGCTCGCCAGACTCATCGTCGGCGACAGCGACTTCAGGTCCAGATTCTTCCGCGGCACCTTCTTCTGCGGCAACTTCGGGAACAGCCTCGGCGACCGTTTCGGCAACTTCAGCATCTGCCTCAACGGCGACTTCAGCCGGGGCATTTGCGGCGGCTTCCGCAGCTGCGGTGGCAGCAGCGAACTCTTCGTCTATTGCGGCTTCCTGCGCGTCAGCGGCAGCGATTGCGGCAGCGGCGGCTTCGAGCTCAGAGGCTGGAATCATCTGCGGAGCAACCTGCTGGGTCACCATGTACCGCATGATCGTTTCAGTCAACTTGAGATCGCGCTCGACTTCGATCACCTTGGAAGCGTCGATGTCCAGGTAGTACAGGACGTAAAGACCGTCTCGCACATCGCGGCTGTTGTATCGAATCGGATAGGCGAGGCGGCGGCGTCCCCACGGCGATTCACGGTTGATCAATGTCACCGTTCCGCCGGCATCGGCCACAATCGTGGTCACATGCTCGATCGCACCAACCAGATCCTCTTCTGAAACTTCCGGGCTGAAAATTGTCATCAGCTCATATTGGCGAACACGTGGAAGTGCTAAGCGCAACTGGGGCTCCTTCCCTTGGGTTTGCCGATTCACAGACCGATTCGATGTTGCGCTATCGGCGGTCGGAATCGACAGAAAGGTAAACGTCACAAGGGGCCACAACGTGGCCCCGCCGAAGTATACACGATGACTTTTATCGTTGCACGTTAGTCGGAGAGGCTCAGACCGAACACCGAAGACAGCTCGCGAAGCGTGTCCTGTGCGTCGCGGACGTCCTCATCCTCCGGTGCTTCGAGAATGGCTGCGGAGATGTCCCGCAGCGCCTCGATGGCCGTCGGCGTGTCGAGATCATCATTCATCGCGTTGATGAACTGTTCCCGATAAACGGAGACATCAACCTCGTCCTCGATCCCGATAGCGGGGAAATCAACAGCTTCCTGAAGATCGCGCGAAAGCTGAGCCCAGTCTTCAATCTCTTCATCGATGTATTCCCACGTGGACCGATAGTGATGGGAGAAGAGATAGAGCCGGAGGGCATCTGCCGAATAGGAATCGAGCACGTCGCGAACCAGCACGAGGTTCCCGAGCGATTTGCTCATCTTTTCGCCCTGGTAGCCGACCATGCCGACATGCATCCAGTACCGAACAAATGGTTTGTCGCCGGTGGCCAGTTCAGTTTGGGCGATTTCGCACTCGTGATGCGGGAAGATCAGGTCAGACCCGCCGCCGTGGATATCGACGGTGTTTCCGAGGTATTTGGTTGCCATCGCCGAGCACTCGATGTGCCAACCCGGTCGACCCGGTCCCCACGGTGACTCCCACGTCGGTTCCTCAGGAGCGGCGGCTTGCCAGAGCAGGAAATCCAGAGGATCCTTCTTGTTTGGATCGTTGGGTTTGTTGCCGCGCTCGTTGGCGATCGGAAGCATTTCAGCGATTGGAATGTGACTCAGTTTGCCGAACTCGGGATCGGAGACAACGCTGAAGTAAACGCTGTTGTTTGAGACATACGCATGCCCGGCCGCGATCAACGGTTGGATGATCGCGATCATTTCCCGCGTATGCTCGGTGGCGCGCAGATAGTGATCGGGGTCGAGCACATTGATATCGCGCATGTCCTTCTGATAGCGCTCCGTCTCGCGACGTCCCAGTTCATCCCAGGCGAGACCGACCTCCTTGGCCTTGCGGAGGATGTCGTCATCGATGTCGGTGACGTTTTGTACGTAGGTGACGTCGTAATCCATGTAACGAAGAAAGCGAACAAGAATGTCGAAGGTGAGGAAAGTAAAGGCATGTCCAGCGTGCGTAGTGTCATAGGGGGTGACGCCGCAGACATAAATGCCAAGGTGACCCGTCGGAGCCGTGACGAGTTCCTTCTCCGCGGTTTGAGTGTTATAGAGGTGCATTCCGCTCCTGCCTTACGTCGTGAATCCGTTCAGGGATACCCCGCCGACGTAAATTGATCGTAAGATCGAAACCGTACATCGCGCCACAATGCCACGTTGCCGGAAACAGACCAGCCGCTTGTTGTCAGTTAACAGCCGTTGCCAGTATATCCGAGTGAGCGAGCGTGGGGCACAGTGGCCAAGACGGTTTTTGATCGGAGAAGAGCCGGAGAAGAATGATCTTTTGCAAGCACGCAGTCAAATTCGCTGCACCGGTTTCACTCCTCATTCTGGTACTGCTTGGTGGATGCAGTTCGCCGAGCCTGTCACCAACGCCACAACCAACTCCGATCACACCGGTCTCACGAGCAGGGAGCGAAACCCCGTCAACACCGGAAGTGGAAATGTCGTCCGAACCCTGCCAGTCTGGAAAATTGCTCGTGCGCGATTTGCCGGCAATGGACGTGACATGGAGAGCCGGTTTAGCGGAGGCGAAAACCAAGGCGCTTGCATGGCAACAGGATTCCGTGCTCTCCAGCATGAGTGTGGCATGCCAGCTCTTCGAATCCGATTTTCGATGGCAGGCGAACTTCTACTCTCTCAATGCCCAGGCATTTTTCTCCAGCGATACAGGAGAGGTTGTGCCGTCGGGATACGAGACCCAGGTGCCCGAACTGAATGTGGAGGGACTCTCGTTTGCGCTTCTGCACCAGGCCCTGACTGCCGCCGGCTATGAGGATGACACAATAATCAGCCCCTCTTCGGGGGTCGATATCAGAATGAATTCGGCGACGGCACCATTTGGTCCGCCGACCGCTCCGAATGATGTGATCCTTTACCATGTCACCATCGAACGCCTTGGTGAGGTTCGGGATCTCTTTGTCGATGCCAGGAACGGAACCGTCTACCTTTACCAGAATTGATTCCTGTGGAGTCTGACGATGCAGATGCAGGATGTGAGGTGGCTGTGAACGAAGACCCTGGACAGATCGTCGAGCGCTGTTCGCTGGTGCTTTCGAACCGGCCAGCCGGGCTTCTGACCGATATCGACGGCACCCTTAGCTACATTGCTCCGACTCCAGACGCCGCGAGTGTGAATGACACCGCGAAAGATGCTCTTCGCAAACTGGCCGGTTTGCTGGATGTGGTCGGAACGGTTTCAGGACGTGCCGCGGAGAACTCCGAGGGTATGATCGGAATTCCTGAACTGCTCTACATCGGTAATCACGGACTCGAACGCCGCACCATCGGTTCAACTGCGATTCACCCCCTCGCCGCGCTCGAAGTGGAAGCAGTTGGCGAACTGCTTGCTTCCGTCCGGGCTAGAACGCTAGATGTGCCGGTCTTCGAAGGAGTGCTCTTTGAAAACAAGGGAGTGACTGCTTCCATCCACTATCGGTTGGCGTCGAATCAAGAAGCCACCCATGCTGCCTTGATGGAACTGATCGAACCCGAAGCAATTTCGCGTGGACTCCGGGTCACGCAGGGCCGAATGGTGATCGAGATCAGACCCTCGGTATTGATAAACAAGGGCTCCGCGGTGACCACGGTTGTGGAAGAAGCGGGATTGAAGAGTTTGATTTTTCTCGGAGACGATATGACAGATGTCGATGGATTCAGGGCGGTTTCCCGGCTCAGGGCCGATCTTGTCCTGGCAGGTTTGAACATCGCCGTGGTTTCACCAGAGTCTCCACCAGAGGTCGCGCAGGCGGCTGATGTCATCCTCCACGGGGTCGATTCGTGTGTGTCGCTCCTAGCTCAACTAGCCGATCGATTGTCAAAACCGGAGAAACAGTGATGACTATTCCCGGCACAATCGCGCGAGTGATCGCGGTTGCAGTCGTAATGATTTTCGGTGGCGGAGTACTCAGTGGACTCCAGGAGAACGCACTTGCGATTCCGGCCGTGCCAGCATGGCGGATGGAGCGACCCTGGACCACCGAGACTGCCACGGTTGCAATCGGCGATGAAATTCTTACCGCTGAAATTGCCGATACCGGTGCACTTCGCCAGCGAGGACTGGGATATCGCGATGGACTGTTGCCGGGAATGGCCATGCTCTTCGTCTTCGACGGTCCCTCCGTCCATTCATTTTGGATGAAGGGGATGCGATTTTGCCTGGATATCGTGTGGATCGAGGGGGGAACAATCGTTGGAGCGGCGGAGAATGTCTGCCCGATGGATGGCGTTTCCGATGCCGATCTGCCGCGTTATCAGTCTCCTGGACCGGTTACCTACGTGCTCGAAGTTCCGGCTGGCTGGCTAGACGAGCACGATTACTCGGCCGGTGAGCCGGTTGATATCGAATTTCCTGCCGGATATGGCGAGTAGGCATCGGGGTCGACCGATTTCAGGACTCGCTCAAGTCGACGCTGATTGAGTGTGAGGGTGACGTCGCCTCTGGTTCTCTCAAGGACTGCTCTCAGTTGATCCGTGGTGCGCCGGAGACCTCCGGTAATCGCATCAGGGAAGTCGACCGTGATTAGCACACTGTAGATGTCGTCCATTGTCCCGAGGTAGCGTTCCGCGAGAGCCAGGTCTTCACCGCGCAGTGTGTCGAGCACGAGGCGACGAAGTTCGCTGGCGGACTCAGCCATTGCATTCAGATACGGGGCATCCTCGACTCCGAGCTCGCCAGGAAGCGGCCATTCGGTTCCTTCAACGATCGCAAGCGTGAGCGATGCTTCGGTGAACTCTTTCATCGCGTCCTGCACGTATCCAGCCCAGTAGATGGCGCCGAATGGTTTCAAGGATTCGCAGAGAGAGCCGAGCATCGAACGAGCCTGGGAGAGTTCGTTGTGGGCGGTTTCGAGTTCTCCCCGATGCACTGCGCGGACCGTATTGGCCGAAAGTCTGATGACCTGGCGGCCCTCGTTGAGCGCACGATCCCGGACGGAGTTGAGATCCTCGAAGCGGGTCGTAATCGACCTGACAACGTCGGCGGCAATATCGGACATCGTGACCTCCAGGGTTTTCGAACTAATTGGAACGCCGAAAAGGAACGAATCGCGGATTCAGATTGACACACCGGAGGACGAACCGTAGAATTTCACGGCAGCACGCCCGAATGACGAGGGTATCGTTTTCCTGAGCTGTTGTCGAAACGAGATTTTGGGGCTGTAGCTCAGCTGGAAGAGCGCTACACTGGCAGTGTCGAGGTCAGGGGTTCGAGTCCCCTCAGCTCCACCAAAATCGCGCTAAGCCCGCGGAGAACTGACAATCGGGGCGGTTTCGCGGAATCCGATTGTGAAGGTGAGCAGCCTTTCGTCCCTGAGGGACGGGAGGCTGTTTGTTTGTGTCCGTCGATATTCGGCGGCGGGGAATCAAGATGACTGAAACAACTGAACGCACGGTAGGCAGAACCGAACGATATGATGCGTCGCTGGTCGAACCAAAGTGGCGAGAGCGTTGGGAAGCCGACGACCTCTATCGGACGCCCAATGACTCCGATCGGCCCAAGTGGTATTCGCTGACGATGTATCCGTATCCGTCCGGTGTGCTGCATGTCGGTCACTGGTACGCGTTCGCCGTGCCCGACGTCTACGCCCGCTACAAGCGAATGAGCGGTTTCAACGTTCTCTTTCCCATGGGATTCGATGCCTTCGGACTTCCCGCGGAGAACGCGGCGATCCGGAACAACATCCATCCGGCACGGTGGACATTTGAAAATATTCCGTTGATGCGCGAGCAATACCGGCACATGGGAGCGATGATCGACTGGTCGCGTCAGGTCATTACCTGCAACCCGGACTTTTACCACTGGAATCAGTGGATCTTCCTGCGAATGCTCGAGCGCGGTCTCGCCTATAAGAAAAACGGCGCGGTGTGGTGGTGCCCGAGTTGCCAGACCGTGCTCGCGAATGAGCAAGTTATTGATGCCAATGTGTGCGAGCGCTGCGGCACCGCCGTATACAAACGGGATCTCGACCAGTGGTACTTCAAAATTACCGAATACGTGGAGGAGTTGCTGCATGGTCTGGACGATGTCGACTGGCCCGAGCGAGTCAAGACGATGCAGCGGAACTGGATCGGGCGCTCGGAGGGTGCACGGTTAAAATTCCTGCTTGAGACTGGCGACGAACTTGACGTCTTCACCACACGCCCCGACACGGTTTGGGGAGCGACCTTCATGGTGCTGGCCCCGGAGCATCCGCTGGTTCGGAAGATCTCGACTGAGGCTCAGCGCGAGGAGATCGAGGCGTACATCGATAAGGCACGCCGTGAGACTGAAATCGATCGGATGTCGACCGATGTCGATCGACCCAAAACGGGTGTCTTCACCGGAGCCTACGCGCTGAATCCGGTCACTGATGAGCGGATTCCGGTCTGGATCGCGGACTACGTGCTGATGGGGTATGGCACCGGCGCGATCATGGCGGTTCCCTCCGGCGACGAGCGCGACTTCCAATTCGCGCGTGCGTTCAATTTGCCAATTCAGGTAGTCGTGCAACCCGAGGGTGGGCCTTCGCTCGATCCAGACACGATGACCGAGGCATACACTGGTGATGGCGTACTGGTCAACTCCGGTCCGTTCGATGGTCGAGCCGTGCCCGAGGCCGTGCCCGAGATCATTGCCTGGTTGAATGAACAGGGTAGAGGCAAGGCTGAAGTCACCTACAGGATTCGGGACTGGCTGATTTCTCGTCAGCGGTATTGGGGTACCCCGATTCCAATCGTCTATTGCGACACAGATGGGATGGTGCCGCTGCCCGATTCCGAACTCCCTGTCATCTTGCCGAGGGATGCCGAGTTCAAACCGACGGGGCAAAGTCCGCTGGTTTCGCATGAGGGATTTCTCCGGACGACGTGCCCGATATGCGGTGGACCGGCACGCCGGGAGACCGACACGATGGACACCTTTGTCGATTCATCGTGGTACTGGTACCGGTACACCGACGCCAACAATGACCAGGCTCCCTTCGATCCCGAAGCCGCGAAACAGTGGTGCCCGGTCGATCTCTATTGCGGCGGTATCGAGCACGCGATTCTGCACCTGCTCTATTCGCGATTCTTCACCAAGGTCCTGCGGGATATCGGGTTTGTGAATCACAGTGAACCATTCACCCGCCTCCGAAATCAGGGCATGATCCTGGCCGAAGAAGGGACGAAGATGAGCAAGAGCCGGGGCACTCAGGTGGCTCCGGACGAACTCGTGAAGCAGTACGGGGCGGATTCGTTGCGGCTGCATCTGATGTTCCTCGGACC
>Ga0105046_10008981_pt1 | contig 15673 bp, 14 predicted proteins | sample MAT03_FD_78385 | JGI IMG/M metagenome (GOLD analysis project Ga0105046, IMG submission 78385) | Freshwater microbial communities from Lake Fryxell liftoff mats and glacier meltwater in Antarctica - MAT-03 (megahit assembly) | ecosystem: Environmental > Aquatic > Freshwater > Ice > Liftoff...
AGCAACGGTCATCCACGGCTCGGACGTCGTGGATGGACCGCCGAGGTGGGGCAACCCACCAGAGCGGTAGGGGAAGTCGGTGCAAGACCGACGCTGACCCGCAACTGTGAGCGGCCTCCGGGCCGTGAGCCAGATGACCTGCCGTCGCTACACCGGGCCACCGGTGTTCCCGCACCAGAGCCGGTCCCCTCGGGGCGGTTCCATACAGAAGACCCTCGTGGAACAGGGCCTGCGGAGGTCAAAAATGACCCATCGATTCAAGCTGGCGTTGTCCAGCACCCTCATCGTCCTGCTCGGCGCGGGCCTGCTCGCGCCGCCGGCCGGCGCGGACACCGCGACCGCCGCGGCCACCACGTGGCTGGCGGCGCAGCAACTCGAGGACGGCAGCTTCGAGTTGGCGGCCTTCCCGCCGTTCGAGACGCCCGATGCCATCCTCGCCATCGCCGAGAACGCCCAGACCACCTCGACCTGGAGCACCACCGAGGCGCTCGACGCCGTGCAGGCCCTCGACGGCAACGGCGACGCGGCCGGCGGCACACCGCTCGACTGGGCGGACCAGTTCCTCAGCGGTGCCACACCCAGCGCCGGCATCGCCGGCAAGTTCATCGTCCTGGTGGCAGCGCCGCTGGGCGTGAGCACGACGGCGTTCGACCCGGCCGAAGACGGCAGCCCGGTGGATCTCGAGGCCATCATGGACGCGGGTGAGCTGCCCGATCACTCCTACGGCGCCGGCGCGCTGAACGCCACCCTGTACGCGCTGTTGGCCCACCCGGTGCTCGATCGGGCCGCGCCCGACGACACGCTCGCCTACGTACGCGACGCCCAGCAGGCCAACGGCGGCTGGACCTTCTCCGGCGACCCGTCGGGTGCCGACCTCGATGTCGACACCACGGCGCTCGCGATTTCGGCCCTCACCGCCAACGGTGTCCCGGCCGGCGCCGCCACCGTCGCCGCCGCCATGAAGTTCCTGGCCGACCAGCATCAGGCGTCGGGTGCCTGGCAGGCGTTCGGCGCCGACGACCCCAACAGCACCGCCACGGCCCTGATCGGGGTGCGTGCCGCGGGCTGGGACCCGACCCTGGCCTGCTGGCGCACCTCGTCCAGCAGCGCCGCACCCGTGACCGGGTTCGTGAGCCCTGATACCTGGCTGCGCTCCCAGCAGGTGACCACCGGCGAGCCGGCCGACCTCGGTCGCTTCGCCGGGCCCAACGACGGCTTCGGCGTGAACACGTTCGCCACCGCTCAGGCCGTGCAGGGCCTTTTGCGGTCGTGGCTGCCCGTCTCGGTGGCCACGGCGCAGCCCGACGCCGCCTTCACCGACGTCCCCGACTGCATCTGGTATAGCCAGGCGGTCGGCTGGGAGGCGGATAACGGCATCACCCGCTTCACGACCGGCACATTCGGGCCGAAGCAGCCCATCACCAACGGCCAGTTGGCGGCGATGCTGTGGGCCACGATGGACTCGCCCACGGGCGCGCCCGCCCACGGCTTCACCGACGTTCCGGCCAATGCGTTCTACAACCATGCCCTCGACTGGGGCATCGACGAAGGCGTCCTGATCGGCGCCGGGAACAAGTACCAGCCGAAGCGCGACGTGCCCCGTGCCCGCATGGCCTACGCCCTGTGGCAGATGGCAGGCACTCCCGATGCTCCCGACCTCATCGTCAGCGATGTGCCCAACGCGGCGTACTACGCCGACGCCGTCGAATGGGCCGTCGACACGGGCGTGATCACCCTGCTGCCCAACGGCACCTTCCTGCCCAAGAACAAGCTGACCCGGGCCCAGGCCGCCAACATGTTGTTCCGCCTGGCCAGTACAGAGCCCGCCTGGGGTGACGTCGACCTGCCGTCGACCATCGAGTTCACCCCGTGAAGCTCCGCAGCGCCCTCGGTGCCGCCGTCCTCATCGTCGCCTGCCTCGTGGCCGCGATGGTCGGCGGTGGCGCCCTGGGCGCCGCGGCGGCCGGGCCCAACCGGGCGGTCGTGGTGGCCGACTCGGGCACGGGTGTGGTGGTGCGCGGTATCGAGTTCGAGAGCGACTCCATCTCGGGCCTCGAGGCCCTGCAGTTGGCGGGCCTGGCGCCGGTGCTGCAGGGCTTCGACGGCCAGGGCGGCGCCGTGTGCGCCCTGCAGGGCGTCGGCTGCCCGTCCGACGGAAGCTGCCTCACGTGTGATCCACGGGGCTACTACTGGGCCTACCACCGTGCGCCTGCCGGATCCGCCAGCTACACCTATTCGCGTGCGGGTGGCGGCGCGACCCGGGTCTACAACGGCGACGTCGAGGGCTGGAAGTGGGGGACCGGCGCCGCGCCGCCGTACCACTCCGTCGCCTCGGTGTTCCCTGCGCCGCCGACCCCTCCCACCACGACGGGCGACGGGGGAGGGGGCAACGGGAGCACCAACCCGCCGCCGACCGGATCCACGCCGGCGCCGGGTGCCACACCCGGCGTGACCACCGCGGGGCCCGGCGGCAACGCCGCCGATCCCGAGAACGGCGGCACGGGAACCGCCACCACGGCCCCCGATACGACGACATCAACCGCCGGCAGCGGCGACGGCGCCGCCACCGCGGACGACCGGGGCGAACCGGCCGAGGACGAGATCGCCTTCCAGGCGGCCCAGTCGTCCCGACCGGCCGACGGCAACGGCAGCAAGGGCTGGGTTGCGTCTGCGATCCTGTTCGCTGTCACCCTCGGGATGATCGTCGCCCTGATCATCCGCAGCCGCCGGCACCGTCGGGCGCCGGCGCCGACCTGAGCGCCGACGGCTCGGGCTCGGCCTGCGCCGGTGTCCCTCAGGGCGTGACGTTGAGCGCCTCGGTGCACTCATTGAACCGCTCGAGTTCTTCGGGGCTGGCCGACGCCGCCGCCTCGGCCGCCTGCTCGCTCAACTCGGCGGCCAGCGCGGTGATCTCGGCCGCGTCGGCACTGAACGGATCGTCGATGACCTCCTGAAGAAGGGCCCCCAGCGCCTCCGCGGCCTCGCAGTACGACTCGACCGTCGCGGACCCACCGCCGTCGGTGACGTCGGGGGCGGTGGTCGGGGCGGTCGGGGCGGTGACCGGAGGCTCAGTGTCGTCGGTGGGCGCGGCGGTCGTCGAGGTGGTGGTGACCGGCGGGGCCGTGGCGGTGGTCGGCGCGGGCGAGGCTTCGTCGCTGCCCTCGTCGCGGAGCACGTAGAACGCGACCGACGCCAGGAAGGCGACGATCAACACCGCGAGGGCGGCGAGGAGCCACAGCGCCCAGCGCTGTGACGAGCCTGCGGGCGGCGTCGCCCCGACCGGGGCGGCTCCGACGTAGGGGGGACCACCCGGTGGCGGCGGCAACGGCGCGCCCGATGACGCGGCGGCGAGAGGTGCTGTGACCGGGAGATCCGGCGTCGTGACCGGGCCCGATGCGGCCCCGGTAGTGCCGTCCAACGGGGTGCCGGCGCCGGCACCGACCTGAGCGCCGCACTCGCCACAGAACTGGGCGTCGGCTTCGAGTGTTCGTCCACAGGACTGACAGAGCATCGGTGGGCCCTTCGGGAGAGATGGTCAGGTGGGGGAGCAGCGGGTACGACCGGTGGGAGGACGCGAAGAGGGGCGACGCCGAAGCGTCGCCCCTCCCCGAACAGCTGTTCGCCCTAGGTCAGGGCGTGACCGAGAGGAGCTGCGAGCACTCGCCGATGCGGTCGGCATCGTCGGGGTTCGTCGTGGTCAGCTCGGCCGCGGCGGCAGTGAGCTCGCTGGCCTGCTGGGTGATGGCCGCGGCATCCGCACTGGTCGGATCGTCGATGGCGTCCTGCAGCTGCTGGCCCAGTTCCTCGGCCTGCGTGCAGTAGTCCTCGACCTCGGCGCTGGCGCCGCTGTCGCCGCCGCTGTCGCCGCCGCTGTCGGCAGCCGTGGTCTCGGTGGTGTCGCCACCGCCGCCGCCGTCATCGTCACTGCTGCACGCAGCAGCAGTGCCTGCGAACAACAGGCCAACCATCATCAACCCGAGCAGTCTGCGCATGGGGTTCCTTCCGTGTTTGTCGAAACCGGCGCCGCGGATCGGGCGACCGTGCGGACAGTCTCGCGTACCGGCGAGGTGCTGTCGTGAGTATCACTTACTCATTCGCCGAGAACGCAACTACTCAGGACGCCACTACCAGGACACCACTACCAGGACACCACCACCAGGACACCACCACCAGGACACCATGGGGATGACACCGGCCCTGTGCACAGTGCTCGACTTTACATAACGGAGATTCTGGGCGTTTGTACAAGAGGGTCGAGAGGGGTGAATGCCCGGGTTCGACCGACACGCCCCCGTCGGACCGATAGCTTGATAGCCCCATGTCTCGTCGAATCGACATCGAACTCACCAGCGAACGCCCGGACGGAGTGTGGACATGGCGCGCCGCGGGCGCCAAGCAGCCCAAGGGCGAGCTGGACGGCGGCCTGCTGTTCAGCGGCGCCAAGGTCGGCGATGTCATCCGGGCCGACGCCGACTTCGACATAGACGGCATCACGGTCACCACCGTGCTGCCGCCGAAGGGTGCCCGTGTCGAGCTCGAGCGACTCGAGGTCATCGGCACCCCCACGAAGCTCGAGCCGGTGACCAGCACGCTGGTCACCCGCGGCAAGGGCGACCGCGGTGATCGTGGCGACCGGGGCCCCGGCGGGGATCGCGGCCCACGTGGCGATCGCGACAGGGGCCGAGGCCGTGGCCGTCCTGGCGGCGAGCGCAGCGAGCGGCCGACCGGCGACCGACCGAGCGGCGACCGACCGAGCGGCGACCGACCGCAGGGTGAGCGCCCCAAGGGCCGTACCGACCGTGGCGAAGGCCGTCCCCGTCCCGAGGGCGACGCCGGGCGCCGCCCGCCCCGCAAGCCCCGTCCCGAGGTCGAGGCCAAGCCCAAGCCCAAGCGCCTGAAGGCCGGCCGGGTCCATCGCAACGCGGTGCTGGCCGACCTGCCCCCCGAGCAGCGCCCGATCGCCGAGCAGGTGCTGCGGGGCGGTCTGCCCGCCGTGCGCCTGGCCGTCGAGAAGCAGAACGAGTCCCTCGTCGCCGAAGCCAAGCCGCCGGTGAAGGCCGAGCCGCTGCTGGCTCTGGCCGAGCAGATGCTCCCCCGCCTACGCGGTGCCGAGTGGCGGGACAAGGCCGAGGCGGCATTGGCCGATGTCGCCGAACTCGACCTCCGCGACCTGCGCTCGGTCATCGTGGCCGCCGACGGTGGCGCCCGCGACGACGAGAGCCGCGCCCTCGCCGGGCAGTTGCGCACCGCGTTGGCGAAGCGGGTCGAGCACGAGCACGGGGCCTGGTTGGCCGAGATCGCCTCCACCCTGGCCGACGGTCGCTGTGTGCGGGCCCTGCGGCTCAGCTCGCGGCCCCCGAAGGCCGGTTCCCCGCTGCCCACCGACATGGCCTCCCGTCTGTCCGACGCCACCGCGGCGGCACTGACGTCCGCGGTCACCCAGGACCGCTGGGCCACGGTGCTCGACGCGCTCGCCTTCTCGCCCGTGCGCCTCACCGTCGTGCCCGAGAGCCTGCCGGTGGTGCCCTCCGACGAGCTGTTGAAAGAGGTGGCCCGGCTGGCCACCCAGATTCCCCAGATCGCCGCCGTCTTCGGCGTCGAGCCCGCCGAGAAGGCCAAGCGCCCCCGCCCCCGCCCCACGCGTGGCGACCGCAAGCCCGCGAAGAAGGTCCCTCCTCCCCCGCCGGTCGCTGGCGAGCAGGCCTCCGCCGACGACACGGCCGCGGCCACCGACAAGGGCGAGGTCCCGGAGCCGGCAACGGACGCGGTGACCCCCGAGGTCGACGCCGAGGCCACACCTGCCGAAGAGCCAGCGCTCACTCCCCCGGCCGAGCCCGAGCCGGAGGCCGTCGCTCAGCCCGACGAGGCCGAGGCGCCCGCCGCCGCCGAGCCCGAAGCAGCCGCCGAGCCCGAAACGGTGGCCGAGCCCGAAGCAGCCGTGTCGGCGCCCGACGCCGACGGGGCCACGAACAGCGCCGACGAGAGCGAGCCCGCCGGTTCGTAGGCCGGCGTCAGAGCAGCGCCAGCAGATCCTGCGGCGCGGCCAACACCTCGTCGCCCACGGTGGGTTCGGCCCGGTCGTTCCAGCCCGCCCACACGAAGCGACAGCCCACGTCGATCGCGCAGCGCCGGTCGTGCAGGGTGTCGCCCACGAAGACGATCTCGGACCCCTCCAGGCCCAGCTGCGCCAGCATCGGCCCCAAGGACTTGCCGGCACCGCCGAAGGCGTCGGCGAAGAGCGCCACCTCTGGCTGCCACCCCAGGCGCGCCAGCTCGGCCACGCCCGATCGGTGGTCCTTGTTCGAGCACACCGTCCATCGATCGAGCTCCGCCAACAGCTCCGGTGCGCCGGGGAACGGCAGGGCCAGGTCGATGTCGTAGTGCGCCAGGTAGTCCTCCACGCCGAACCCGAACCGCTCGCACTCGTTGGCCAGGGTGTGTCCGAACGTGATGTTCTCCCGAGCCACACCCAGGGCCAGGAACGGCGCGATCAGCGCTTCGTCCGAGTCGATCAGGGTGCCGTCGAGGTCGAAGACCGGAACCAGGGAGTCCACGGTCCATCTTCGCCGAGGCGGGGTACGACGGGCCAACCGCGATTGCCCAACCTCGCCCCGAGGCCGAGCCGGTGGTCACGTCTGCCCGGACTCCACCCCGCCGGTAGGGTGCGACCATGATCGAGCACGAGATCCAGGGCCGCGTGGCCATCATCACCATCGACCGCCCCGAGGCCCGCAACGCCGTCAACGGCGAGGTGGCCAACGGCATCGAGGCCGCCATCGACCAACTCGAGGCCGACGACGACGTCTGGGTGGGCATCCTCTGTGGCAAGGGTCCCGTCTTCTGCGCCGGGGCCGACCTCAAGGCCATCAACGCAGGCAGGGGCGCCGAGCTCCAGACCGAGCGCGGCGGCTTCGCCGGCATCGCCCAGCGCGAGCGCACCAAGCCCATCATCGCCGCGGTGGACGGGCCGGCGCTGGCGGGTGGCACCGAGATCGTGCTGGCCTGCGACCTGGTGGTCGCCTCCACCGAGGCTCGCTTCGGGATCCCCGAGGCCAAGCGCTCACTGGTGGCTGCCGGTGGCGGCCTGTTCCGACTGCCCAAGAAGCTGCCGCCCAACATCGCCATGGAGCTGGCCCTCACCGGCGACCCCATCGACGCCGAGCGGGCCTACCACTTCGGCCTTGTGAATGCGCTGTGCGAGCCGGGCAAGGCCCTCGAGACCGCGCTTGCTCTCGCCGCCCGCATCGAGGCCAACTCGCCCCTGGCCGTGCGCGAGAGTCGACGCCTGCTGCTGAAGTACGAAGAGCTCGATGTCGACGAGGGCATCCGCCAGTCGAACCAGGCCATCATGGGCCTCGCCTCCACCGCCGACTTCTCCGAGGGGCTGATGGCCTTCATCGAGAAGCGCCCACCCAACTGGCAGGGCAAGTAGCGCCGGCCCGCAGCCCGCAGCCCTCAGCGCCTCAGCCCGCAGCGCGTCAGACGATCGTGACGAGGATGTCGTGATCGTGGAGGAACTCGGCCAGTCCGGGCGCCAGGTTCATGTCGGCCACGTCCCACAGGGGCACCCAGCGGGCCTCGGCCGCGTCGTCACCGGCCACGGGGTCGGCTGCCTCCAGCAACGTGACGGCGAAGTCGAGCACGACGGCGTGGTGCTCTTCGCTGATCAGCTCGGCCCACCCGATGAGCTCACCGCACACCCCGTCGATGCTGGTCTCTTCGCGCAGCTCGCGCAGCACGGCCTCGTGTGCGGTCTCCCCCGCCTCGATCCGCCCGCCGGGCACCGACCAGGTGCCCGCCGCCGCTCCCCTCCCCCGCCGGACCAGTAAGAGGTGGTCGTCGTCGACGACCACGGCGCCGACACAGATCTCAGGTCGCATCGTCCCCGTCGGCACCGCCGTCGATCACCGACTCGGTGTCACCCGGGACCTCGTCGTCGCCGAGGCGCTTGTGCACCACGATGGCCCGCGCCACCAGCCCGAACCCCTCGAAGAAGTTCTTGGTGGGCCGGTTGCCCGGCAGCGCCACCGAGTCGACACCGAAGCAGCCCTGTTCGTCGCACCACTCCATGAGCAGGCCCATCATGGTCTCGCCCACGCCGACGCCCCGGAAATCCGGGGAGACGAACAGGTCGCCGATGACGCCGAGCCGTCCGCCGTCGCGCAGGTCGTTGTAGCGGGCGACCCCGTAACCGACCACCGAGTCGTCGACGGTGCCCACCACGACCAGGTGGTCGTGGTCGGCCAACGCCCCATGGAGGGCATCTTCGACCGGCTCGGCCCGACCTGCGGTGCGGGCCCAGACATCCCCGCCCTTGGTCGGCCGCAGCTCCTCGATGACCTCACGGGCCAACTCCACCACTCGTTCGAGGTCGGTGGCGTTGGCCACGCGTGCGGATTCCATGAGGCTCAGGAGGCCTGCAACTGGGCGATCTTGTTCAAGATGGTCTGGCGCCCGCGGGAGTCGCGCTCGTAGGCCCGCACGGCCTCCAACTCGTCGGCGCCGAGACCCTCGAGGCGGGGCATCACCTGGAACGCCGAGAGACTGTCGTAACCGGGGATGGCCAGGTCGCTCCCGTCGGCCCGGGGGGCGGGGTCGGGCACCACCCGGAGATCGGCGCCGTCCGAGGCGGCGGGCGCATCCGGCTCGGGCGTCGGGTCACTGGCCTCGGGGTCATCGTCCTGGGGGCGGAAGCCGGCGATGTTCAACAGGCCCATCAACAGGCCCTGGGCGTCATCCCAGCTCTGTGAGACCCGTGCCTCGCCCCGCTTCACGGCGTATCTGCCCACGACCCGCGTGAACTGCACCTGCCGGCGACCTCGATCGGCGAGGTCGGGCAGCAGGCGCCTGCCCTCGAGGGCAAGCCCCAGCGGGGCGTAGACCACCGCGTCGGCCACTCGGGACACCACCGGACGGTCGTCGGGCATGGCTCAGACGCAGTCGAGGCAGAGCTGATTGGCCTCGTCGGCCATCTGGGTCGGGGCCTTGACGAGGAAGCACGACTGACAGACGAACTCACCGGGACGCTTGGGCGCGATGCGCCCGCCCCCGTCGCCCCCGTCGAGCTCGGGAGCCGCCTGGTCCTCCTCCTCGTCCTCGTCATCGTCGTCGGTGGCGGCGATGCGGTCTTTCAAGATGGCATCGAGGTCGGCCTCGACATCGTCGGGGTCCGGCTCGTCGTCGTCCTCTTCGTCCGTGTCGGCCTTGGCGGCTCCGGCAGGCTTGTCGACGACATCGTCCGCATCGTCCGCATCGTCCGCATCGTCCTCGTCGTCGACCACCGCGACCACGGCGTCGTCGTCGTCCAGGTCGTCGGCGAGGACATCGTTCTCGACGACCAGGTCCTCCTCGACCAACTCGTCGTCGTCGAGCTCCTCGTCGAGCTCCTCCACGACGGATTCCTCGTCCTCGATCATCTCGTCTACGTCGTCAGCCATGGTGTCCTAGGGGAAGTTGTCGCCGCGCCACCGGAAGATGCCGCGCCGGGATGATAGGCACACGACACTCGGGTCGCGCGTGTCGTGGTGGCGATGCGCAGGATTTCCCCTTCCGGAGGCGCCCTGTCGCCGCTGGTCAGATGCGCCCGAGGCGACGGCCTTCGGCCTGACGCTCGGATTGCAGCCGCTCGAGCTCGGTCTCGGCCGAGTGGTCGACATAGCGCATCATCTCGGCGATGGCGTGGTGGCCGGCCTGCTCGGCGATGAGGCGATGCATCTCCTGGCCCACCAGGCGGTAGGCCGGATGGCCCTGTGGGGTGGTGCGCAGCTCGATCAGGTGCATGGCCGACCGCGCGTTCAGGTTGAGCATGAAGCGGACCTTGTACGCCAGTGACACGGCGTACGAGGCCTGCTCGGGGAAGGGCCCCGCGAGGTCGCCGTACAGGGCGGCCGAGCGCTCCATGGCCTCGTCGAAGCGGGGGCCGGCGCCCGAGTCCTCCACGGCGCCCGGCCGGGTGTAGCCGTGGTGCGGCGTGAGGCGCTGCCACTCGATGGTGAGCATGCGATGGCGCTGCAGGTCGCGGAATGCGCCGTAGTCGGCCAGGATGTCGAAGCGGTAGAAGGGGCGCTCGAGGGCGCGACCTGGCTTGTGGCGGCGATTGGCCCGGTCGCCGACGTAGGCCCGCACGACCGCCAGACGGTCCTCGGTGCTCATGTCGCGCACCCGCTGCTCGATCTGGGCCTCGGGCAGGTCGAGGTGGGGGTAGAGCATGGCCGCCACCAGCTTCACCTCGGCGTCCGGGTCGAAGTCGGCGAGGGCGACCACCGCCACGTCGTCGGGCGCGGTCGCACCGGTCGGGAACAGCCGGCCGGCGATGTCCTCCATGGCGTGATGGGTGGACGAGAGGTACCGGCTCCACGCCACGCCGCGATCCTCGAGGTCGACCCGTTTGAGAAACGACGGGATCACCTTGCGCAGCTCGGTGAGCATCATGTCGGCGTACGACCGGGCTTCGGGCAGTGGATGGGCCCGCATGCGCAACAGCAGCTGCTCGTAGGCCTGCCCGGTGCCGTAGATGCCCACGTTCGACAGCGACGCAGCCGGCAGGATGCCGCGGAGGGCGTCGAAGGCCTTGGCCCGCACCGCCTGGCGGTACACGAAGTCGGAGTCGTCGGGATCCTTGGGGAACTGCTCTCGAAACCAGTCCTGGAGCACCGGGAGGAGCTCGCCGTACGTGTCGAAGAGGCGATCCATGTCGCCCACGTAGCGGGTGCCCAGCGACGACCCCAGCACGTCGGGGTCGCGGTAGAAGCGATAGCGGCCCCCGATGCGGGCGTCGTAGGCGATGTAGCGGGTCGACTGCTCGAGGTAGGCCATGAGCCGGCCCCACTCGAGCACCTTGGTCAGCAGGTTCGACGCCTGCTCGCAGGCCAGGTGCACCCCACCGAGCTGCGCCACCGAGTCGTCGCCGTAGTCGAAGAAGACCCGGTCGTAGAGGTCCTCGGCCCGCCGGAGGCCGACGGTGGCGTCGATGCTGATGTCGCCGCTGATGTCGAGGTCGCCCACGAACTCGTCGAGGAACAGGCGGCGCAGGCTCTTGGGCGACCGGGAGTAGCGGGCGAACAGCGCCCCTTTCACCACCTCGGGCAGGTTGACCAGTGCGAACACGGGGCCGTCAAGGTTCGTGAAGTAGCGCCGCAGGATGTCGGCTTCTTCCGGCTCGTACTCCTCGGCGACGTACACGCTCACGTTTCCCGCTCCTGGCTCCTGCGTCGCCGGGCCACTCTGGCCCCGCCCTCGTACCTCGGGCTCACGTCGGGAGCTCCCAGAGTCGCGTCACGACGGCTGAGGTTACGGCGCGCGTTGGGCCGGGTCGGGGATCACCCCCGACCCCCTCGACACGGTCAGTCGGCGTGGGCGGCCGCGAACTCGTTCTTGGCCGCCGTCACCTTGTCGGGCGACAGCCAAAGGTCGGCGACGGTCATGGCCAGCGCCTTGGCCCCGTCGAGCACGGCCAGGTCGCCGGACTCGGATGCCGCGTACGCGGTGAACTCGGGCGAGTGGATCGAAACGTGGGGCGGCGACACCGCGATCATCGGGTGGATCGACGGCACCATGTGGCTGACGTTGCCCATGTCGGTGCTGCCCACCACCCCCGGCACGTCGGCAGGGTCGAGCAGGGTGCGGCCCGTCATGGCGGCGTTGGCCTGGTAGAGCTCGACGAGCGTGGCGTTGTCGGCCATGTCGGCGTAGGCGGGCTCCTCCCACTGGTGCGTCATCGTGCACCCCGCCGCGTCGGCGCCCGCCTGCAGGCAGGCCAGCACCCGGGCCTTCAGCGGCTCGAGCGTGCGCAGCGATGCCGACCGCACGTACCAGTGGGCCGACGCCTCCTTGGGCACGATGTTGGGCTTGTCGCCCGACTTGAGGAACACCCCGTGGACGCGCTCGTTGGGCCGGATGTGCTGACGGAGGGCGGCCACGTTCATGTAGCCGAGCACGGCGGCGTCGAGGGCGTTCCTGCCCCGGTGGGGGTAGGCGGCGGCGTGCGAGGCCACACCCTCGTACTCCACGAAGACCTGCTGGATGGCGATGGCGTTCATGGCGATCAGGTCGCCGCCGGCGGGATGCACCATCAGGGCCGCGTCGACGCCGTCGAAAGCCCCCTGGTCGGCCATGAGCACCTTGCCGCCGCCACCCTCCTCGGCCGGCGTGCCCAGGATCACGACGGTGCCACCCAACTCGTCGGCCAGGGCGGCCGCGGCCAGCCCGGCGCCCAGGCCGGCGGTGCCGATGATGTTGTGCCCGCACGCGTGGCCGATGCCAGGGAGGGCGTCGTACTCGCAGAGCACGGCAACCGTGGGGCCGCCGGTGCCCGCCCTCGCCGCGAAGGCCGTGTCGAGGCCGTAAGCGTGGCGTTCCACCTCGATCCCGTCAGCCTCGATGAGGTCGGCGAGCAGGTCGTGGGCGAAGTGCTCCTCGAAGGCCAACTCGGGGTTGGCGTGCAGTTGGTGGGAGGCGTCGATCAACAGGTCGGCCCGACGGTCGACCTCCTCGGTGATGCGTGCCTTCGCCGATGCCAGGTCCATGGCCCGAACCCTACCGAGGCTCAGACGACGACGGTGAGGGCGTCGGGCTCGACGCGGATCGACAGGGTTCGCGCCCGACCCGGCAGGCGGCGGCCGTCGAGCCAGACGCCGCACGGGGGTTGCAGGTCCAGCTGGACTGCCGAGACGCGGCGTTCGACGATGCCCGGATGGGGCACATGGGTGCCCTGGGGCAGTCGCCGCCAGGCCTTCCCGCGATCGCGCGGGGACAGATCGGCGGTGACCAGGTCGAGCGACCCGTCGTTGGGATGCCCACGCGGCGCGACGTCCCAGGCGCCGATCCACTCGGCGTTCATCGCCGCGAAGACCGTCCCTCGCCACCACGAGCGCCGTGCCACCAGGTGCGCCACGAACCAGTGCTGGGCGCCGTCCACCAGCACGCAGCCCAGGTCGACGGTGGCGCGCAGTCCTTCCGGCGAGCGCAGTCGGGCCTCGTCGCCCGTCCCGCCCAGCGTCCGGCACAGGTCACCCGCCAACAGGCCCATCGGCGGCACCGGATCCCCCGCGCGCCGCGCCCGCTCGACCACGGCGCCGGCCTCGGCATCGTCGGCCACCACCACCCCGCCGGCCGGCAGCCCTCCGGGGCCGCCCCAGGCCTCGCCCTTGCGGATGGTCACGGAGCGGCCTCGGTCACGCGGGCCCACCCTCCCCCATCACCGACGATGCCGACACCACGCCCCGGAAGACCGCGTCGGCCGCGGCGCGTGCGGTGCGACCGGTGCTGGGATCGGGAGCCATGTCACCGATCTGGCGCAGCAGGTCGATGAGTTGCTTGGCGTTGCGCACGAAGTCGCCCCCCGACAGGTCCTCGTCCTCGAGTACCTCGTCGAGGGGCTCGCCGGCCGCCCAGGCGTGGGCCAGCGCGCAGAAGCCGGCGTCGGGAGGGCGACTGAGGGGCAGGCCGGCATCCTGTTCGGCCCGGTTGAGGGCCGCGGCGAGCCGCTCGATGTCGCCGAAGCGCTCACGCACACGGGCGGACGGGAACCACGGGGGCGGCGGCGGGGCGGCGCTGCGGTGCTCGTAGGTGAAGCACGACGCCAGGCCGGCAAGGGCCGCGGGGTCGAGGCCGTCGAGGGCGCCGGTGGCCAGGCTCTCGGCGATCAACAGGTCGCCCTCGTGGTAGATCCTCGACAGCACCTCACCACGACCGGTGAGGGCCCAACCGTCCAGGTAGCCCCAGGCCTCGAGCAGGTTCAGCACACGGTCGAACTGGCGGGCCAGCGATTCGGTGCGCCCGCGCACCCGGTGCTCGATGTCGGCCACCTCACGCTCAACTCGGTCGGCCCGCTTGGCCGCGGCGAGGTGAGTGGCCAGGTCGGGGCAGGACGCCACCGGGTGGTCGACGGCCGGCTCCCCTGCATCGTCGACTCCTGCGCCGAGCGACGGTGATCGGTGCGTGGCCGCGACGGCCACTCGGCGGAGGTCGTCGGCTGCGGCCCGCCGGAACTTGTCGTTGTTCGGCGCGTAGGGGACGGGGAGCTCGACGTGGCCGGTCGTAGCGGGCGCGGCGGCGAAGTCGGTGGCACCGAGGCTGAGCACCTTGCGCCCGGTGGTGATGGCCCGCACCCGGATGGCCCCACGCTGGCGGTGCGCCACCGAAAGCACGAGCACACGGTCGTGGCCACCCGCCGAGATCACGTCACCCGGCTGCAGCGCCGCCAGGGCGGCCTCGACCACCCCTCGGGGCACCGAGCGACGCTTGGGCTCGCGCGCCGGCACCAGCGCGCGGTACGCCGCGATGTCACCGAGGTGGCACACGGACTCGGCCCGCAACTCGGCGACCCGCTCGCGCCGCGTCTCGAGCCGACGTTCGAGGCGCACCACGTCGCGGTCGGCCCGGTACTGCGCGAACGACAGGTTCAGCAGGTGGTGGGCCTTTGCCGGCGGGTACCGCCGGACCAGGTTGGCGGCCATGTTGTACGTGGGCCGAAAGGCCGACGACAGCTCGAACGTGCGGCTGGCGGCCAGGCCGGCGACCTGGCCGAACGACACGAACGGCGACCAGAGCACGACGGCGTGGCCGATCTCGTCGATCCCCCTTCGGCCGGCGCGACCGGTGATCTGGGTGTACTGGCCGGGGGTCAGCAGCTCGTGGTGGTCGCCGGTGAACTTCGACAGCTTCTCGATGACCACGGTCCGGGCCGGCATGTTGATGCCCAGGGCCAGGGTCTCGGTGGCGAAGACGACCTTCACCAGGCCCTCCACGAAGCAGGCCTCGACCGTTTCCTTGAAGGGCGGCACCATGCCGGCGTGGTGGGCGGCGATGCCCGCCTCGAGGCCGGCACGGAAGCGGGCGTAGCCCAGCACCTCGAGGTCGTCATCGGTCAGCGGCGCCATGCGTTGGTCGACGATCTCGGCGATCCGCCGGCGCTCGTCGGTGGTCGTGAGGCGGAGTCCGGCGTCGCGCAGGTTGGCGGCCGCGTCGTCGCACGCGGCGCGGCTGAAGATGAAGTAGATGGCCGGCAGCAGGTTGCGCTCGACCAGCTCGTCGACGACCTCGGGGCGGCGAGGCGTGAAGTAGCGCCGCCGGGGCCGGCCCCGCGCCGGGCCCGACCGGGCCCGGTCGGCGTCGAACTGGTCGCCCTCGGGGTTCGGTCGCCCGTCGACCAGGGTGGGCAGCAGGACGACGCCGTCGCTCTCGCGATCGCCCAACAGGTACAGGTTGGCCAGCTCGACCGGCCGCTCGTGCTCGATGACCGTGGCGGTAGGGCCGCGGATGGTCGCGATCCAGTCGGCCAACTCGTGGGCGTTCGAGACCGTGGCCGACAGGCACACCAGCCGCACCGAACGGGGCAGGTGGATCATCACCTCTTCCCAGACCGGCCCGCGGTAGGCGTCCTGCAGGTAGTGCACCTCGTCGAGGACCACGAACTGCAACTGGTCGAGGGCGGCCGCTCTCCCGTAGATCATGTTCCGCAGCACCTCGGTGGTCATCACCACGATCGGCGCGTCCCCGTTGACGGCGTTGTCCCCGGTCAGCAGGCCGACCTTGTCGGTGCCGTGCCGGCGAACGAGATCGGCGTACTTCTGGTTCGACAGTGCCTTGATGGGCGTTGTGTAGAAGACCCGGGAGTCGTCACCCCGGGCGAGGGCCACCTCGATGGCGTGCTCGGCGACCACCGTCTTGCCTG
>Ga0105046_10008982_pt1 | contig 15672 bp, 21 predicted proteins | sample MAT03_FD_78385 | JGI IMG/M metagenome (GOLD analysis project Ga0105046, IMG submission 78385) | Freshwater microbial communities from Lake Fryxell liftoff mats and glacier meltwater in Antarctica - MAT-03 (megahit assembly) | ecosystem: Environmental > Aquatic > Freshwater > Ice > Liftoff...
GCCGCCAGCCACTGATGGCCGATATCTTCTCAACTGACTCTTTGCCCCGCGACCATGCGCCGAACGCTCGAAGTCCCACTCGATTCCATCGAAGCCGCCATCCTCGCGGCGCCATTTGCCGACCGTATCGAACTCTGCGACGATCTGCCGAGCGAGGGGTGGTCGCCGACGATGGACCTGATCCGTGGTGTCGCCGAGCGTATCGATACGACGCGAACCAGCATCGTGAGCATGATCCGTCCGCGGAGCGCGAACGGCAGGGCGCTCCTCGATGTGGCTGCGTTCACCACCACACCGCGGATTCTCAGCGACTCGCTGCGAGAGATTGAGCAGAGCGCCAAGGCCGGCGCTCACTCGGTCGCGATCGGCCTGCTGACGGCCGAAGGGTTTGTGGATCTCGACGCCTGTGCCGCGATGCGAGACGTGGCGCTGGAGCACGGGCTGATCGTCGCGTTCCTGCGGGTGTTCGATCTGCTCGAGGACCGCGAGCGTGGCATGGGCGATCTCACATCGCTCGGCTTCACACGCGTCGTGACCGCAGGCGTACTCGGTTGGGACGCCTCCGTGCTCACGTTCCCTCAGCGAATCTCGGTGCTGGCGAGCGATGTCGCGAATGCCAGCGCCGCTGCTGCACGACTGGGCGCGACTCCGGTTGAGATAGTTCCGGGTGGCGGGGTGCGGGCGTCGAACGCAGCCGATTTTCTGTCAGTCTCCCCACATCTCCACGCCTCGTGCCGCCATGACGGCGTCTTTTCGGCCGATGAAGTGCGAGCGTTACGGGCAACCCTCGACGAAACGAGCTGACGTTGCGCGCTCGCCTGGCGGCGCGATTTGCCCTCGCCGTCAGCGACGGTGTAACATTCGTTCCTCAGTGCGCGTCGGGCGCACTCACACTTTCAGGAGTATGTGTCATGCGGAAGTTTCTGGTTTCAGCTGCGCTGAGCCTGTGCGCGTTGGTCGGCGCTGGTGCGCAGTCGGTGAGCGGCGAGTGGGATGCGTCGATGAACACCCCGGGCGGGGCGCGGACGTTCAAGATCGTGTTCACGCAGGACGGCGAGACGTTGACCGGCACAGTGAAGCGCCCCTCCGGCGACGTGCCCCTCGAAGGCACGGTGAAAGGCAGCGAAGTGAAGTTTCGGTACATGATCAACTACGGCGGTAACCCGATCGCGATGGCCATGACGGCGACGCTGGCCGGCAATGAGATGAAGGGCTCGGTGGATATCGCCGGGCAGATGCAGGATGAGTTCACAGCCAGGCGTGCGGCAGCGGCACCACCGATGGCCGATCCGGGAGCACGCGCGCCGCGGTAGTCCCCGCGCCGCGTGCAACACGCATGCATTATTCGCGGATGAATCCACCGTCCGTACCACTCATCTGCCGGATCACCGCGCTGCTGTCGCTGACCGCTGCAGCGCTCCACGCGCAGGATCGCTCGTGGATGTTCGGCCCGTTCGAGAAGCCACGCGCGGTGAATCCCGTCATTGCGCCGAGTGCCACCGCGCAGATCCGATCGGCGATCACTGATAACGTGGTGGCGTGGGAAGCGTACGCCACCTTCAATCCGGCAGCTGTCGTGCGGTACGGCAAGGTGTACCTGCTGTATCGCGCCGAGGATGCCACCGGGGTGTCACAGATCGGCGGACATACATCGAGGATCGGTCTGGCGGAGAGTGTCGATGGACTGCAGTTCACGCGCCGCCCCACCCCGGTGCTGCAACCGGAGCGTGACGCACAGGCGCGATACGAATGGCCCGGTGGCACCGAGGATCCGCGGGTGGTGGAAACGGAGGATGGGCGCTACGTCCTGACGTACACGCAGTGGAACGGCGAAGTCCCGCGGCTGGCCGTTGCGACATCGACCGATCTCGTGACATGGACCAAGCACGGCCCAGCGTTCGCGAAGGCGGGTGACGGCCGCTTTCTGCGCACCGAAACGAAGTCCGGTGCGATCCTCTGCCGTGTGGCTGGCGATCACCTGATCGCGACGAAGGTCAACGGGAAGTACTGGATGTACTACAACGTGCCTGACATCCAGATCGCGACGTCGGACAACCTCATCGACTGGACGCCGCTCGAGGACGCGAACGGACGGGCGCTGAAGGTGCTGTCACCGCGCGCCGGATACTTCGACTCGTGGCTCGTCGAAGCGGGGCCACCGGCGATCCTCACCGAACGTGGCATCGTCCTGCTCTACAATGCAGGCAACCTCGGCACCCACGGCGATCCTTCGATGCCGGCGCGTATCTACACCGGAGGTCAGGCGCTCTTTGATGCGGCCAACCCGATCCGGCTGCTCGATCGCACCGACGTACCGTTCATCAGGCCGACCGAGGACTACGAGAAGACCGGCCAGTACGTCGAGGGGACGACGTTCGTCGAAGCGTTGATCCCGTTCCGGGGGCAGTGGTTCCTGTACTACGGAACGGCTGACTCACGAGTTGGTGTCGCGGTTTCTCCACAGCGCATGCGGAAGTAGCGCGCAAGAGCTGCACAGCAGATCTCCGTGAGTGTAGAGCCCGCGTCGATGTGAAATGTTCATCTGCACCATCTGTCGCGAATGAACATCCACACCGACTCGCCCGCAAGTTCCGCGACGCGCACCACCCAAGTCGCGAAGCAATCAGCGGAAAAGGTTGAAGTTACCCAGTGCCCACCACAGAATCAGGAAGATCAGTACTGTGGTGAAACACCCACCACCCAGTTTCTTCGCGCCGTATCCGGCCGCGAGACCACGCAACAGTTTGCTCATTGAGAACTCCAGGAAGAAGGGTGATTCACGGCCGACGCCGGTTTGAGCCAAATGGCGGACCAGCGGTAGCCACGGCGCGCACGTTGCATGGGTGAATTGGGCACTGACACGCTGTCCACCATTTCCCGTCGAGGGTGCAGATGTACCATTATCGAGGCGTTCGTCGAAATTTCATTCCGGCGGTAGTTCCTGTACTGTTCGCCAGCGGAGCACTCGGTCTTTTCGCGTTGCTGTGGCGTCGACGCAGCGCTCCGCGAAGCCATACGCGGATGACGACCAGCACGCCGCCGAGCGCAGTAGTGGCGGACGAGCCGCAGGTGAAGGGCGTCGATCAGCAGCCGGTAAGCGATGGAGCGGGAGAGATCTATCACCGCCGATACGAGGTCGATCTCGAAAACTCTGAGCGGCCTGCCACGGAAATCGTTCGTCTGATGAAGAGACATTTGGCTGAACTGACGCCTTCGATACTGGCGCACTTCGAGAAATCGAACGGGTCCGAAGATGCGCTTCGCGTTGGTGACGAGTACGAGATCACGATGCTCGGCCCGTGGAACGGCGCTGTCCGCGTGGCAGAATCGACTCCAACGTCGTTTACCTTCGTCACTCTCGAGGGGCATCCGGAGGCGGGTCGTATCACTTTCTCCGCGGCTGGCGGCGAAGGAGCGCCGATGCGTGCTCAGATAGAATCGTGGGCTCGGGCACGCGACGCCGCGGTCGCTACCGCATACGGAACACTCGGCGTCGGCAAACAGATTCAAACCGAGGCGTGGATCACCTTCCTCCAACGACTTTGCACTCTGGCTGGGGTTGATGGCACACCAAAGGTTCGGGTCTCGGACGAAGTCATCCCGGCGAAAGCGCTGGATGACGTGGGAACAGTGATACCGCATGGCTGAAAAGGAAGCACTGGATGACCGACTGCTGGCGCGGCTGGCGGAGATCGCCAAGATGGAGTCCACAGTTGACCTCACCAAGCGTGATTCATACATCGCGTCGGCTGGATGGAACGTGGATGCCCGAGAAATCTTGCTACCGGCGGAGCAGCCTGGATCGCCTGAACCTGACGGGTCGTTTGAGATTGCCAAAGGTATTCTCACGGACTACACCTTTCCTCCACCACAGCTGATTCGCGGACGGTTTGATCCGTCGGTACCACTCGACGGCAGGGGCATGCTGCTCACCGCGGCTTTTCTCTGGATGCGCTTCGACCTGCCCGTGCGTGTGAGCCGAGTGATCGATGAAGCACGCGTGGGGCCCAACGGTGACGAACGCATCTGGGGCTACAGCTATCAGACGCTCTCAGGCCACATCGAGCGTGGCGAAATCACCTTCGAAATAAAAAAGCTTCTTGCGAGCGGTGAGGTGCAGTTTCGTATCCATTCCTTTTCGCAGACTGGGCACATTGCCAACCCATTCTACCGGCTCGGGTTTCGGATCGTGGGCCGACGTCTGCAGGCACGCTTCGCGCTCGAGTCACTACGTAACATGGAGCGACTCGTCATCGCGGCGCGGTTACGTCAGACGCTGATTGCCGTGTGATGCAGGTGCCGCCGCCCTCGGTGTCGGCGCGACAAATGTCGCAAACCTCTACCGAGAGCGGCTGACAATGCGACTCCGATCACTCGCTACGTCGTGAGTTTTCTGCCGCTCACCAGTCCGACAACCAGCGCGATAACCGCGAAGATGAGGAAGACGAGGAACAGCGTCTTGGCGATTCCCGCCGATGCCGCTGCGATACCGCCGAATCCGAACAGGCCGGCGAAAAGCGCCAACACCAAAAATGCGAAAGCCCAGCGAAGCATACGTGTCTCCCTTTAAATGGCCCGGGTGGGCGCGCTGTCGTCAGCGTGTCGGTCTTCGTACGCGGACACCTCAGTTTCGACCTCGTCCTTCGTCTTGCCGTATCGCTTCTGGATCGCGCCGACAAGCTGGTCTCGCTTTCCGGCGATGACATCGAGGTCGTCGTCGGTCAGCTTACCCCACTGTTCACGGACCTTACCCTTGGCCGACTTCCAGTTGCCTTCGATGGTATCCCAATTCATGTGAACTCCTCGGAGTGAGATGAAAAAAAGGCACAGGGGAGCATCGTTTCCGATGCTCCTCCGCGCCTCCGACTGACGAGGTGAAAAAACTCGCCCGCCAAGGTGTCCTGCCCAGCTGACAGGACCAACCGTCTACCATTCTGATCGTCGAAATCAGCGCCGCTTCACTGCTGACACAACTGGGCAAGAAGCGTGCGAGCCGCGTTGTAAGGCACAAAACGCAGAAACCGCCATCACGGCTGAGTCAGTTGTACTCCATCAGGAGCTCGAGCTTCTGGCGCAGCTCTGCCAGCTGCTTCGACTTGAATGCGTGTTTGGTTTCTTCAAGGATATCCACCGTATGTTGAATGGCGGCGGTAAGCTGAGAGCCGCGAGGGCAGTTCATGATCTGACAGGCGTGCGCATCGACTGGCGTACCCGCCAATGCACGACCGAGTTGCTCGAGGTCCGTCAGCGAGCCCATCACGTTCCGAAGCGCGAGTGACAGAAACGTGTCCGCCGTCGGTGCTCCAGGCCCACGTTGTACCACCAGATGCTCGTACCGCGTGCGCATGTCATTCAGCCGTGACTCGGCGTCCTTCATCGATCGAAATGATCGGAACCGGGTCACCGCCGCGTTCACGCGCTCGAGCAGCACGGGAAACTCCACCGGCTTGGTGAGATATGCAGCCACAGGAAGCTCGATACAGGCGACCGCTGACCGCACGCTCGGAAAACCAGTCAGGATGATCACTGGCAGCCCACCGCGGACTTGCGCGACTCGTCGCACGAGCGCGAGATCGCTGTTTCCCGGCATCTCCAGATCGGTGATCAGCAGATCGAACTGATCATCCACCACCAGTTCGAGCGCGTGTGCAGCGTCGGGCGCCGTGGCGCACTCGTATCGCTCGCGACGCAGCAGATCGGCCGTCGATTCGAGAAACGTCGGTTCATCATCGGCTATCAGAATACGACCACGGGTCATCCGGTCACTCCCATCGTTGAGGTATCGGCGAGGGGAAGTCGAACCACGAACTCCGCACCGCCGTCGGCTGCATCGGTTACGTACACGCTTCCCCCTGCGGCCTCCACGGCCCGGCGGACCTGCGAGAGTCCCAGGCCCATCCCACCGATGGAAGGATGTGTCGCCGTGGTGGAGACCAACGAATCAAAGATGCGGTCGCGCAATGCGGCCGGCACGCCTGGACCGCTATCGATGACGCGCACCACATAATGATCCCGGTCGGTCTGACCCTGAACGACAACCCGGGAGCCTGAAGCAGACGCTTCGATCGCACACTGTATCAGTTTGCAGAGGCACTGCCGAAGCATCGAATCCGACAGACGAACAAACGCCGTCGTATCGTCCAGCTCCGCAACGACACTTACTCCCGTGTTCCGATTCACCTGCTCCATGAACATCACGGCGTCGCTGACGACGCTCTGCACCGGAGCGTGACGGGAGGGCTCCGCCTCAACCCTGTACGTCTCATACAGCTGCCGAGTCACCTGACTGATCCGTTCCACCTCACGTTCAATTGCTCCGACGTACTTGAAGTGCGGATGCGTGGGTGGCACGGCATCCATGATCAGCAGAAATGAGTTCCGAATCCCCGCCAGCGGATTGTTGATCTCATGCGCGATGCGCGCAGCAAGGCGAGCCATGGTACCAGTCATCTCCGCCTGTCGCAGCGATTCTTCTGCATTCCTCCGGTCAGTGACATCGGCAAACGTTCCGAGAAGGTGCAGCGGAGCACCGTTGCCCGTCCGCGACACGATTCGGCCACGATCGACAAACGTATGCCACTGCCCGGACACACTTCGCACCCGGTACTGCGCCAGATAGGCATCGCAACTGCCGGTGATGTGCGCATCCAGCGCATCCTTCACCCGCCCGCGGTCATCCGGATGTACGATGGACAACCAATCATCCGCGCTCCGGAAGCGATCGCCCGTGGTGTAGCCCAAACGTGTCCAGAACTGCGCAGACCGAACGACAACACCGGTCCGAATATCCCATTGCCAAATACCATCGGTTTCTGAGTTCAGTGCGAGCTCGAACCTCGCCCGCTCCTCGATACGCACGACACGTGACACCGTCCGCACCTTGCGGATCGCAACCGCGAGCAGTACCGAGACGACGATTCCATATATGACGGCCAGGACAATCACAAAAGAAAGTGAACTGGCAGCGAGCTTGCCGTCCATGTCCGACTGAATCACCGAGCCCAGGCCGGCGACGCGGACGGTCATCGGCGTCGCCCGCTGCTGCAATCCGCTGACGTGCTCCTGAGTGTACGGTGCCAGTATGCCCCGGTCACGCCGCGGTATCAGAAGCTCAGGGTTGAAGCGGGAGTGTCCAGCTGTCAGGGCTGCTCGACGCCCATCGAGGACTGGAGGGTCTTTTCGCCCGATCAGCGCCTGCCACACGCGCGGCACGGTAATCAGCGACACCGCCCCAACTGAGCGTGGAAGCCATGCATGCGGAAGCAAACACCTGAACCACCCATTCGAGGGCAGCCACGAGTAAATCGCGAGACGTGAGCACGATCCAGGCAATTCCGTTGGCCGAAGCGTACTCATCATCCTTGGATGGATCGATGCAAACCTTGATTGCCTCCGCATGACAACTCTGCACGGGCGCCATTAGGCCACCGCATCCGAATGATCATACCGGGTAACGTTGTCCCGCTCCCACGCTGACAGGACCAGCCGATCGGCGAGCGATCCGATCGTTGCCAAACAGTGCTGGAGTACCTGCACACAGCGATCGGTACCAGCCTGATGCGCATATCTGAGTGCAAAGCTGCACGAACCCATCAAGCACGATTGAGCGCCCGCCACGGTGCGCAGAATTTCGCCGTCCCGCGCTGGTGACGCCGGTTGCAGGCGAATCCTTGGAATGGAACCGAACAGCTCGCGTGTAAGATAGCCGTCCGAACGCTCGCGGCGGAGAAGTATATCACCGACGATTCCATCGAGATATGCAAGATGCTCGCCGATTCCCCCCTCCATCGCTGCCAGGGTCTTGGCGTGCTTCTCCGACAGCAGGAGCGAGCGAAATACAGGCAGCGTCACAAAGAGGGTGATGCTCCCATCGTGCAACTCGGCCAACTCTTCTGCGAACTGCCCATTCATCGACCTGACGTTCATGGCGCCCCCATGCGGCTGGCGCGCTTAGTCGCACAGCCTGGACAAAGAAAAACGCACGTAATTCCCCGAAGGAGAATCACCCGCGCCTTCAACTGACGAGCCCGTTGCCTCGTCCGCCAAGTGTGCCAGGACCAGACTTGTTTCTGTCCTTGCGATTCCGAAGTAACGCATCGGCATGATACCACGCAAGAGGGACATGTCACCGCCGTGCACCGAGGTGCCATTCTTCGCACCCGCGACATCTAATGACGGTGACAGGGGACACCGCCTTCCGCGACGGCGAAACGATGACGATCGTCTACATCACCCCATCCGTTCCAGCCTGATCGATTGAAGCCGGATGCGACGGCGCAGTTTATGCAACGCCACCCCTGAGTACTGCCCGACCACGTGTCCCATCACTATTCCCTTTACCGATCACTGGTACTATGTCGCAGAAAATCACGCCATCACAACCCACGGATGAAAACCCCACGGAAAAGCTCGCTGAACTCATCAAGGGCATCCGAATCGCGATGGTCACCACGTACGATCAGAATGGGGAGTTGAACACGCGTCCGATGTACGCGCAGCAGACCGATGCTGATGGAAGTCTCTGGTTCGCCACTTCGAAATCATCCACCCTCGTTGAAGAGATCCGCGACCGTTCGCGTATTTTTGTCACTTTTGCCCAGCCAGACGATCAACGCTTCATCGTTGTACGGGGTGAAGGCTATTTGCGACACGACAGGACGAAGATCGATGAGCTCTGGAATCCTGCGATGAAGGCCTGGTTCCCAGCGGGGCCTTCCGACCCTGACATTGCGTTGATTCGCGTGGTCGCGCATGAGGCTGAATACTGGGATTCTCCATCGACGCCGGTGAGGTGGCTTCGGTTCGTGACAGCGTTGGCCACGGGCACGAAACCGAGCGGTGGAACGCACGCGTCGCTCGACCTGAGGACGTCGTTGGAGGGTGAGGGGTGAAAAGCGCTGAACGTGGTCACGCGGCGCGGCGTCACGTGTACCGGCCATGAATCTTCATTCGGGAACTCCGTTCTGGCTGGCAAAAAGCGGACTCGCGGAGGGACGTCTGCCACTCTACTCACCAGAACGCTGCGACGTTGTCGTGATCGGGGCGGGCATCACTGGGGCGTTGGTGGCTGACGCGCTGACGGCTGCAGGGCTGGATGTGGTGATAGTAGAGCGTCGCGAGTCCGGATCGGGGAGTACATCGGCCAGTACGGCGCTCATTCAGTACGAAATCGATCTGGAGCTGCTGACGTTACGCGAGAAACTGGGAAAGGTGATCGCCGATCGTGCCTATCGGGCGTCGGCGAACGCTGTAGGTCGTCTCGCCACAATTGCGTCGGAGCTTGAGGACTGCGAATTCAACTGGCGGCATAGCCTCTATCTCGCGTCGACGCGTCGCGATGCGAAACGATTGGAATCGGAGGTCGCCGCGCGGAAGTCCCTTGGCTTCGATGTCGAATGGTGGCCGCGAGCGAAAGTAAGTGAGCGCTACGGTTTCCCGTCACATGGCGCGATACGTAGCTCGCATTCGGGGGAGATCAATGCGTTGGCACTGACTCGCAAGCTCCTCGAGCGCACGCTCAGCCGTGGCGCCCGTTGGTACGAACAGACTGCAATCACCGGCTACGAAGAGCGCTCTGGTGGAGTCAGGCTGTTCACCCCGCACGGAAAGACGATCGACGCGAAGCATGCGGTCTGCGCCACCGGATATGACCTTCCGGAATTTTTGCCCGTGAGACGTACCACGCTCCACACCTCCTATTCAATTGCGACTGAGCGACTGACTCACTTCGGACCGTGGGACGACCGGTGCCTCGTGTGGGAGTCGGCCCGGCCATACATATACATGCGCACGACAGACGATCGGCGAATCATCATCGGAGGCGAGGATGTTCCATTTCGCGACCCTGCCTGGCGAGATCGGCTGTTGCGAACCAGAACAAAGGCCTTGAAGCGACGTCTGGACGCAATGCTTCCATCGGTGGTGACGGAAACAGCGTTTGAATGGGCCGGGACTTTCGCTGAAACGCCGGATGGACTCCCGTACATCGGACGCGACCCTTCCTACCCCGGCATCCTCTTCGCACTGGGCTACGGCGGAAATGGAATAACGTTCAGTGTCATCGCAGCGGAGATCCTGTCTGCGGAATGCTCCGGTGGGACTTCAACCGATTCGGATCTGTTTCGACTCGACCGGTGAGTTCCAGTGGATCGCGATTCTTCGCATTGCTCGGTCAGGCAGAGTCGCGCTCCCCTCCTATCCCAAGATTCGTGGCAACATTCAGCATGAGTGCCTTGAGCTGGGTGAAGTCGACCGGCTTCGTCAGGTAACTGTCGAACCCGTACTCGAGGGAGCGCGCACGATCCTCATCCCTGCCCCAGCCCGTCATCGCGACAACGACAACGGAATCCGGATGGAGCACCTCGCGAATCCGCTTCCCAGCTTCGAGTCCACCGAGCTTGGGCAGCGACAGATCCATCAACACGAGATGCGGCCGAAATTCGACCGCCACTGTAATGGCCCGTTCACCGTCGTGCGCCATTTCAGCGTCGTTGCCGAACAGCTTCAGCACGGCGCACATGCTCTCAGCGGCATCCACAAGGTCGTCCACTACGAGAACTCGCAGCATTCGATTCCCGGAATCGACACGGATCGGTCGCTCGACCGAAGAGTCGCTATCAGAGTTATGGAGAGACACTTCAACCTCTGGGACATGAATCCACAGCGGGAGGACGCGAAGACGTATGACTCGCCTTTTCTGCCGCACGCCACAAGACTGGTGAACGAATTATAATACTGTGGCAAAGGGTGCCCTTTGCGCAACGCTCGGCCGTTGGCTGCTGCCCTGCCGAACTGATTCAGGTTTGGATTCGAGGATCCACCTCGCCAAGCGTATTCAGCGGCGCGAGAGCAGAAGCCAACGCCTCGGCTACGGTCAGCTCGCTGACAGCTGCCTCAGCGTCTGACGCGAGCTGGCTAAACTCCTCGCAGAAGCTCTGCAAACTTGGCGTCCGGGAGCTTCTCAAGGGAGACCAGGTTTGAACGAGCGTCAGTCTCAGCCCGAAGGAGATCATCGAGCTTCAGGTGTATTCCAGTAGAGTCACGCATCTGCGTACTCGCAACAGAAAACCATGAAGGAATACGAGGACAGTCGCACTTGTATTGATAACGATCTGCCATTACTGCGAAAGTCATGGAACGGACTCCCAGCCCCCAGGAGAGCGCAAGCAAGAACATGCTGTCAGCAAGGAACTCGGCTTCCCAGCTTTCGAGCGGTCGACTCGGCTACATCGCGAAACCGGGTATCGCAATGAAAGCGTCGCTCATCGGTGATACGTCGAATAGAAACTTACATACAACAACATTTCGACCGTAAGGTTGCAGGATGGAGGTTCGATTCTGACGATAAAGAGCCGCTCAGCTCTGCGCTCAAAAATCCTCACGACGCGATACAGTACCGACTCGTCCTGTTCCATCGCGCACGGCATCACGCACAATCGCATATCTGCGGATGAGAGTGGACAGATGCCGCACAGAAATGTTCGCTGAGTCAGCTTCGGTGATATTGTCTATCAGGCTGGTTATAGTCTGAGCCACGCTCGTCGGCAGATCGGACGTCCACGGTCAAATGCCTCGCAGGTCGCGTCAACTCAGTGTCGATTCTGGCGTTACGCCGACGGCGCACCCGACGGAGCAGGGAGTAATTGATGTGACTGACAATCTCCGCGCCGTGCCGTGACACCTGATATTCGACGATGACGTCCTGACCTGTCACGGCAAGCTCGCGATAGGAAGTCGTCGTCGCAATCACAGAGAGAGCCGACGCGCGTGACAGCGCGTTCGGCAGGCTTGAGGAATCATCGAATGACCACGGACGTGCCATACGTTCGATCGACATCGCAACCTCCAGAAATGATAAAGCGACACCTGATCCACCGTTCGGTGCATCAAACGCCGCAAACGAAGGATCAGAAGCTCCTACGCTCCAGCAGAAAACTCGTACGTTCACAGAGTGCAAGACTCACACCACCGCTAGCTGAACACCGCAGCAGTGCATTCCGGACACCTTAACTGCGCAGTCCGCGATGGCGCTTCATCCGGAGTCGGCCGAGTCCGCTGACACACTCAGATCCCCCGGAACCAAGGCGAAGCACACCGTTTCCTGAGAGCGCGCCGGGATACGACTACCCCTCGACTCGAATTACTCTGCACGCGGTCACCGAGCGCCTTCTTCTGGTTCACCGTGATACGACCTGGACGACTGCACGCGAGGGGTCAATCGTCTGGCGTGGACCTTGCAAAGTGTTGTCACCATCGAACAGGCGATGGATCGGACATATTGACGCCACTACGGGCGTCACCCTTGTTGAACGGGCGGCCGGCTCGTTAGACGAAGGCGCGAATGCAGTGCTTCAGGCACCGTACCGCGCCTCTTTCGTTACGGCCAGTTTTCATCGGGCGGCGGCACTCCGGTGCCAAGGCTCTCACTCTTGAAGCACCGAATGGTGCACCAATGCGGAGACATCGATGTCGCTCGACACAATGCACGACCTCATGATTGCAGAGCTCAAGGATCTGTACAGCGCAGAGACTCAGCTGGTGAAGGCACTCCCCAAAATGGCGGAAGGTGCCACCACGCCACGCCTGCGCACCGCATTCGAGGACCACCTCGAGGAGACAAAGGAGCACGTCGTACGTCTCGAGTCGATCTTTGAGATGCTCAACGCGTCCCCACGCGGTAAGAAGTGCAAGGGAATGGAGGGACTGCTCGAGGAGGGGAGTGAGATGCTCGAAGAGGAGGGTAATGACACGGTACGCGACGCAGGGATCATCGCCTCCGCGCAGCGTGTTGAACATTACGAGATCGCTGCCTACGGGAGCACGCTCGCGTTCGCCACATTGATGGGCCACTCGGAGATCGCCGAACTTCTCGAGATGACACTGACCGAAGAGAAGTCAGCTGATCAGCTGCTGTCGAGCATCGCCGAGCAGGATGTCAACAGCTCAGCACCCGGAATGGAAGCAGGCGACTCAACAGAAGCTGAGGATGAGAATGACGACACCACTACTGTAAAGAAGCCAGCGAGCAAGCGAGCTGGAAGCGCTGCCAGCCCTTCAACTGGAACGACGAAGACGCCCAAGGTTCAGTAGGAGAGCGGCGAGAGCGCGGGACTCGTCGGTCGCGCCTGGATTGGCTCGTTGGCGTTGGCAGACTGTCAGCCTGTCCTTGCACTCGTGCCGCATGTTCCCCAGAAGTTGGACAAAGGTGACCCGCCGGACATATCGGCGGGTCACCTTTCCTTATGCATGATCCCTCCAACAGAGAGACGTGTCCATAGACACTTTTTTTTGACGGGTATCGAAGGGCGCGCCCAGATGGAGAGAGATCGCTCTACAGCGCCTGCCGAATTCGAAACCAGGTTTCTGCTGCTGTCACAGAATGCCGCTGCGATGACATGAACGCTGACCCAAGCGGCGCCAGAAATAGGTAAACTTCAACTATACGCCCCTGGTCTCAGTTCTTGACGGGAGTCGGGCCAGTCAAATCGAGCTGATCCTCATCCTCGCCATCCCAGATACCGACTTTCCTCGGTGTCACCTTGATCAGCAGCACGTTCTCATCAGTCGGGCCATTCGGAAACCAGCGATCGAGGTCCTTGACCCACAATTCCTCCTTCTTCGTCGCATCGCTGATCAGCGACGCGACACCCGCCATCGATACGAAGCGAAACTTCTGGGGGTCTGAGTACGCGAGGTGGACTTGATTCATCTGCCGGATCTCAGCAACCTTGCGACTGTCGGCCGCGCTGAAGAACCACACATCGCCATCAAACTCGACTTCGCCGTTGTTGGACATGGGTCGTGAATGGAACGATCAGTCCGCCGTGGCGGTCGTGAGCATACAGAAATCCATGTCACGCATGGCGTCCGCGACTCGTTTCAGCTGGTCATTCTGCGTTGACTGCATCGGCGTTATCATCTGGTTGAAGGGGGGAAGGATTTGTGCCTACGTCACTTCCGAACCAGTTCTACACGTGCAGGTTGCGATTCATCACCCGTCCGTGACTGACCGGGTCAGAGCAAGCAGCTGTACGATAAAGACGCGCTGTTTCTCGCGGGATGCATCACCTTCGTGCAGCTGGAGCCAACGCTCGAACAGAAAGCGGATCGGCTCGGCGAGAACATCACCTGTGACCGTAGGTAGCGTGGCGCCAGGGCTTTCAGGCGGCCTGACGCGAGTGGTACCTGCGTCTGCGGGGGCAACCAGTCCATAGATGATTGCAGTAACCCCTGACACCATTGCGGCACCGGTGCACATCACACACGGCTCTAGCGTGGAGACAAGGGTCAGGCCCTCATCAACACCCTCCTGGCCAGCCAGTCGCGCAAAAGCATTGATCTCAGCGTGAGCGATCACATTCCCGGACCCATACATCGTATTATGGGCCTCTGATCGAATGCGACCCGTGGAGTCGACAATCACGCATCCGATCGGGGCCTCACCGACCGCCAAGGCATGCAACGCCTGGTCGATGGCACGACGCATCCATGCTGCGAGCTGTTCTCGAGGGAATGCCTGGCCGCGCTCAATGGGCCCTTGGGGCGACGAGGTTTCGTCGGGCGATTCCCGGACCGACTGAATCATCGATGTCCTCGCGTAAGAGCACATGAATACAGACAGATACAGCGGAGGATGAGAAGTGTGGTCCGATCACACGCGACGACAGACACGCGGGCATTCACAGGTTGAATGCGCGGCACGGAGTTACGGGGTCGTCATCGAGTCGCTGAAGGTATTCACGTTCAGACCACCGCCGCGCTTGGTCGTGAGCAGAATCGTGTAGGCAGTTCCAGCCTTCAGATCCATGCGCTTCACCGTTTGAATGTCACGCGATCCGTCGGCCTTCCTCACCACGAACGATGTTGACACCGGCATGATATCCTTGAAGCCCGCCTCGTCGCCGTATGACACGTCATCGAAAAAGGCATCCTTCTGATCTTCCATGCGCACGTCGACGTCATCAACCCCAGCAGCGGCGTGCAACACGCGGATTCGTGCCTTACCCGGTTCGGGAGTCAGGTCATCGCGAACGATACGAAGAGAAGCACCGCCGTCACGGTCCGACACCGCGTACATGGTATAACGGCCACCATCGCGCATCGCCTCTCTATTCGCATCCAGCTGGCCCGCTTCACCGGCACCACGCAGCGAGAACTTCTTCACGTTGTCGCCGACCTCGCGGTACGGTGATACGTCAAGAGATTTTACTGCACCAAACAGCTCGACCGAGTCCGAGACTACAGCGAGCGGGCCCGAACCAGGGATCGCGTTGACGAAACGCACCATGGAAGTCCCGCGTGCTGACGCCATGTCTGCAGAGGGCGACGCGCTCGCACCTGGCCCACCACCCTCTTTTGTCACAACCGCGCTGTCTTCGCCCTTGGTACCGCACGCCGAGAACAGCACCAGCGACGCGATAATGAGATAATGAGATGGATTCGTACGCATTGTGCCTCTCCTGACTCAGATGGACATCTGCACCCTTACGATCGAGCGCTGCCTGGATTCGTCTGTCATTCGAACAACTACGTTCCAGATCCGTAGGAACGCCGAGTTGTTCTTTACCAAACCTCAAAGTGGGGCGCGCCTGCACGCTTCGCGCCCCACCCACAGCCCTTCCGACCGGAAAGCATCACAGGACAACTTCACGATCGGCTCAGTCGCCGTTCGGA
>Ga0105046_10008984_pt1 | contig 15670 bp, 15 predicted proteins | sample MAT03_FD_78385 | JGI IMG/M metagenome (GOLD analysis project Ga0105046, IMG submission 78385) | Freshwater microbial communities from Lake Fryxell liftoff mats and glacier meltwater in Antarctica - MAT-03 (megahit assembly) | ecosystem: Environmental > Aquatic > Freshwater > Ice > Liftoff...
ATGCGTTCATAGGCTAGCGTCGGAATCGGGCGCGGATTTTCAAGGGCCATTGCTTGCTCCCCTCTCCGCTTGAGGGAGAGGGTCGCCCGGAGCGCAGCGACGAACGGGGTGATGGGTGGAGCCGTTTGTTGAAGAAACCTCTCCCCGCCGTCTTGCGGACGGCGACCCTCTCCCTCAAGCGGAGAGGGTGAAAAACTAACAACCCAATCACTTCTTCGCTTTGGGATCGAGCGTGGCCCCTTTCAGGGCGTAGCCGTAAAGGCGGGGGATGCCATCGGAACCGACGGCTAGCAGCGGGGCCTGCACGAATTGTTTAAAATACCCCGGCCCGAGGTAGATCGCGAATTGTTGGGCTTCCGCATCGATATTTAAGGGCACCGTTTCGAAGTACAAGTCGAGGGGCAATTTCAACCCCGCACCGGTCGCGGCGGTCAGTCGCAGATCCTTGGCCGTACCTTTGCCCACCTTGGAAACGCGGTCGGCCCCTTCGACCACGGCGAAATCGCCGTCGTCCGGCTTCAACATATACTCCCGGGTTGTGGGCATCGTCACGTACACGAGGTTCATCGCGGTCATCGAAACGTCGAAGCCGCACAGTTTCGCTTTCGCCACTGCCGGTTTGCCGTGGAACGCGACCATACTGAAGCCGAAATCACCGGGGGTGAGCGTGAGTTTCACCGGCACGCGATCGGCATCGGGAGTCGCTTCCGCGGGCTTGCGTTCTTCGGCCGGCCCGGTTTTCTTCACCGCCGCGGTCGGGTAGTTCACTTGCAGCACGGCGTTATCTTCGAACGTCATCCAGAGTTCGGATTGCCCGGCGGGGGCGAGCAACGTTTGCGGCAACGAGATTTGCAGATCGGCCCCCGAAACGTTCTCATCGGAGCCGAACGCAGTCTTCACCACGTTCAAAGCGATGTTCGTGAGTTTGATTTGCACTTGGGCCGGTTTGCCCATCACCTTGGCTTCGCCGACGAGGATCAATGAAGGGAGCGTGAACAGTTTGCCGGGCACGGCATCGTACCCCCAATGCTTGAGGGCGAGAACAGTGACCATCGGGTAACTGGACGACAATCCGATTTTCACCGCCGCGGGCTGATCCTTGGTCATCTTCGGCGGTACGAACCCGGCGGTCATGAAAGGTTTGCCATTCCCTTCGGTGAGTGCGAAATCGACGCGGGTCATCGTTTTCGCGGGCACTACCGGCTTGACGAGCGGCTCGGCCGCGGAGGCGAAGGAAACGAGAACGAGCGGCAAGAGCGCGAAGCGGATCATAGTATTCTCCGAAAGCGGGGGGGGACATCGTCCCGCCGGAATTCCCACGGGGGGCGATGTCCCCCCGCTTTCACCTTTACGGTCGGCTCATCCCTACGAAGCTACCCTCGTTTTCGCGGGAAAGCGACCACAAAAACGCCCCGACCTCGGGGCTTTCGTAAAAGAAGCCAACACTGTTGATCTTCACCCGGCGGCTATCGCGGAGGCCGTTCCAACTTTTCAACGCGGTTCGGAGGTGCTTGGAAAGCAGATCGATTTGCTGGCCCGCCGGGAGCGTTTGTTCTTGCTGCGGGGTCAGGCCGGGGCCGCTTGTGGGCAAGCCATCGCTGAACAAATAGATGGTATCGAGGTTTTCGGAACGCAGTCGGAAGGCGAGATCGAAAGCCGCGTAGAGGTTGGTATCGCCCCCCGGCTCGGTGGCTTTGAGCGCATCGGCGACGCGCTTGAGCGAAGCCTCGCCGCGGTAATCTTGCCATTCGCCGCGGCCGAACAGGTACTTGGAATCGCGGGAGAAGACCACGCATTGGAACTTTTCGAGATCGGGGATCGTCCGCATCACTTTGCCAACGGTTTCAATAACGATGGGCCATTTGTTGGGGGCGGAGGTTTTCTCGTCGAGGAGCTTCATGCTGCCGGAGATGTCGATTAGGAACACCACCCGTTTCCCGGTCATGGCGATCCCGGCGAACTTGTTTTCGGATTCGATGCGGAGTTGATCGACCTTGTCGGCCAGCTTCTTCTTATCTCCTTGCAGGTCGATGATGCTCGCATTGGTGTCGTCGATCTTCTTCTGCAAGTCTTTAATGGTGGTGCGAGCGAGGCCGAGTTCCCCCTCGGATTTCTTGCTCATGGCGAGGGCCGCGGTGGTATCCTTCGATTCCTTTTCCAGCATGCGGAATTTGGCGTCGATGTCCGTCAGTCGATCGTCGGCCATTTTCTTCTGAGAAGCGAGGGCCTCGTAATCGGCTTTGCGATCCGCGAGCATCTTTTGAAGTATCGCTTCGGCTTCGGTGGCGATCCGCACTTGGGTTGCGAGTTCCGCGGCGGTTTTCTCCTTCTTTTGAAGGGAATCGGTGAGCGATTGCACCCGCGTTTCCGTCTTCGCCAACTTGCTTTTCGCGTCCGTCAGGTCGTCCGTTTTCAGCGTCAACGCTTTCTTCGAGTCCGCCAATTCTTCGGTCGCCCCGGCCAACGCGGTTTGCAGCGTTTTCACGTCGGTCGTGGCGACGGCGAGATTTTTCTTCACCGTGCTGAGGTCGGTCGTGAGCGTGGCCAATTGGGTTTGCAATTCGTCGATCGTGCCCGAGAGTTTGCGCTCCGTACTTTGCAGTTGCTCTTTGGTGGCTACGAGTTCGAGCCGCGTGGAATTGAGTTGAACGACCGCGGTCTTCGCTTTCTTCGCGTGTTCGGTGGAACTCAGCGATTCCAGCACCCAAAGCATAATCACGCAACCGAGGGCGCAACAGAACACATCGAGCATCCACATGCTTACGAGTGTCGGCGAAGTACGGCGGGTTTTCATGGAACAATCTCGGTCGGAACTGGAAGCGTGAGCGACGGGGCTTGGCAACTCCGTCGCTTACGCTTCCGGCTCCGATAAAAGCGGATGGCGCGATGGCAGACTCCGCACCGGTTTCGGTGCTTCGGCGGGAACGGCGGATACGATCCTTTGCCAAGGCAGCGCCACTTCCAAGTGCGTTCGCGGCAAGCGGCCTTCGAGGAATCGCGGCACCAAGCTCACCACCGCCTCGGCGGCGGCGTTCGCCGGGAGTATGCTCACCGCAGTTTGCTCCGGCGAATGGCGATAGATTTTCGCCGCGAGGCCCGGTAATCGACCGGCGGTGTGGCTGAACCAGATCGCCCGCGGCGGCATCGGCAACGCCTGCGAAAGCAGCAGATCCTTCAAGCCTTCCACGGCGATGCGCAACAGCGGTAAGCAGCTCCGTTCAAAATCGTCCGGCGTTTGAATCAAATCTTGGTACCAATGTTCGCAACGCAGGCCCATCGTGATTCGCTGCCCGTTGCGCGTCGATTCGAGGGCCGCATCGAGCTGATCGTAAATGATTTGCTCCGCCTCGGCGGAATCGCGGGGATCGCGCCGGCACACCCGCACGCAGCGGTCGGCGATACCGTCGATCAAGCGATCTTTCCACAGCTTGAGCGAGGCGTGCGGCCAACAGGCGGAACCGACCATCCGAATTTCGTTCGGAAGCACCAACACGAGCGAGGCACTCATGGCGTAGTCGTCGACATCAAAGAGGAGCACAGTTCCGCCGGAACCGACATTCCCGGCGCGGTGCGCCACCACGGCCAGCGGCGCCGCGACCGATCCACTCACGGGCAATCGGGCGAGCGATGCGAATCCGAGAATGCTCCGCACTTGCTTGCCGGAGAGGTAGCCGGGAAGCGCGAGGCCGAGGGAAGTCGATTCGGCTCCGAGGCTGGAACTGAGTTTATCGAAGCCGAGTTGCGTGAGGGTTTCGGGCGTGTGGATGGTTCGACCGGCACGCCATTCTTTCGATTGCCCGATCAATCCGAGGTAACCGGAACAGATCGCGTGGGGAACCCGGCGGCATTGGGCGACGGCCGCGTGTCCGATACTGGCCGTGCGATGTTCCATATTGGCGGCGAATGCCAATTCTTCAAGCGGTTCTTCGAGCGGCAGTTGCTGGAGGCGATCTTCGCCGAGGGTGACGGCGCGCGCGCGCGTGGCGTTGGCATCCAAACCCGCCATGCGGGCGGGTCGTTCGGGGGCCGCATTCTTTTTCGCACCGAACCGGAACATGGAAATCCTCAAGCGAAGAACTTGGCCACGGGAACACTGAAACCGGGGAGGATGTCGGGCAGTTCGAGGATGTCGGAAGCCGACAGTTTCTTTTCACCAGACGCGGTGAACACCGTGGCGTTCAGCTTCGCCGGATCGAGGACGACGACGGTCAAAACTTCGTTGGCGAGGTACTCGGCAACCTTCTCCCGTATGCCGGGCCAATAATCGGTCGGCGATTTAACCTCGATAATCAGTTCGGGATTCACCCACGGATCGCCTTCGGGGTTTTCACCCTTTGGCAGACGCGCGTAGCTAATGAAGTAAAAATCGGCGCCGCGAAGGCGGTAAGGATCATCGGCGGTCGCCGCTTTCACGAAAGTGTCGTTAACCGTCATGTGGCCGAGGTCTTGGGCATCGATGTGGGCAGCCATGATGACGCCAGTGCGCAAGACCACTTTTCCATGTGGGTATTTCGGCATTGGAAGCTCCACGACTTTGCCATCGATATACTCCACGCGGTCGCCCGCATAGCGTTCGGCGAATTCCACCGCAGTCATACGGGACTGGGCAGGCGGAGCGAAGGCTCCCATTGGCGGCGTGGCAATCGTCGTACTCATCGTTACCTCCCGCTGATGGCGATGGCCTGATCGGCCGGTTGCGGATCGTACAAACGCATCAACAAATGTTCTTGGCAATACTCTTGGCAATCGATCACCAAGGTTTCTTCGCTCCGCTGCACCGAGTGCAGCAGATACATCAGCACCACGCTCAGCACGAGGGCGACGAACGTGCAATCGAAGGCGGTGCCTAGGTGGTCTTTCACTTGATCGATGTACTGATCGATATATTCTTGAACGTCTTGATCCCGCGCCCGCTGCAAGCCCATCGCCCCGGCGAGGCCGCGGACGGTACCGAGGAATCCCACGGCGGGAATCGCCCACGCCAAGTAGTTCACCGTGTTCATGGTCGCCGCGAACCGCGAGGCTTCCACTTCCCCCTGATTCCGCACCACCTCGGCAACATCCGGGCCGCTGCGGCTGATCGCGTACTTCCCCAAGCCCAAGCGGATCATGTTGGCGAGGATGCTCGGCCCCCCGGCGGTGATACTGCCATCGACTTTGCGGGCCAATGGCCGGGCATCTTCGGGGAGAATCCTCGAGCCTTCGGAGGTGGGGAGCAGATCGAAGCCGAACGCACGGCGTTGCCGTTGCACCTCGAAGTGGCGGCGGACGAGGATCAACCCGGCCCATGCGAAGCAGACGTAGCAAATGGCTTGTTCCGGGCCGATCAGGAGCTTACCGAAGCGTTCGGGCGTCCACTTTTTCTGGAACTCGGCACGGCTTTCGGGCGTTGTGGTGTTCTGCCAGATCGGAATGACGATACCGCCCACGAGCAAGAGCGCGACCACCAGCAAAAGCCATTCGCGTTGCGGGCGCTGTGAGATCCGAACGCTCATGCGGGGGTTCCTTTCGCCAACAGTTTCGCACTCTACCAATATACTCCGTTGAGTTGCGAGGTGTGGTACGGTTTTGAGATGTTTCCCCGCGATCCGTAATAGGGCGCGACATTGTGACGGCACTGCACCCTTCCTCCAAACGTTGCCCCGGTTGGTATTGATCGCGGAACCGCCCGGCGGTACTCCTCCGGCATCATGAATGCCGCAATATCACTTCTGTTTCTCCCGGCGATGATGGCGCAATCGGCCGAGGGACCACTCACCACCGCGACGCCCCTCGTGGAACGCGGAGAAGTCCGCAGTGGGCCGATACTCTCGCAAGTTTACGAATTGAAAAACACCGGATCCCACACGCTTATCATCAACGAAGTGAAGATCGGCTGCGGCTGTGGGCGGTATGAACTCCCCGAAAAGAGGATCGCGCCCGGCGCCACAATCAAGCTCACCCTGACGCTCAACACGCTTACACTTCCGGAAGGCCCGTCGAGTTGGGCGGCGACCGTTCAATATGTTCGCGCCGGCGAAACAAACCGCGAACTCACCGTGCGATTGAAGGCCAACATCCTCCGCGAGATCAGCATCGATCCGCCCGTGTTAGCGCTCACCGTCGCAGGGGAATTCACGCAAACCATCACGTTTACCGATCGTCGGAAGGTTCCGACGTCCGTGTCCAAGGTAGTTGCCACGAACACGCATTTCGGTTTCAAACTGCGACCTACAACCGATGAGGCAGGCGTTCGCAAACAGGAAATCGTCTGGAAAGTGGCGGAGACCTTGCCTGCCGGGTTGCATGAGGAAACGCTCCTGTTCGTCACCGGCGATCCCGCGTGCCCGGAGTTACGCGTGCCTGTCAAGGTAACCAAACGGAACCCGAACGATCTCGAAGTGATCCCAGCCACCGCCAAGGCCGTGATCCTGCCCGGCGAGGCCGAAGCGAGCGTACGTGTTCAACTGCGTGCGGGAGGCAAGCCCCTAGCGGTTTTGAGTGCGGAGAGCAAATCGCCGGGCGTGAGTGCACGCTTCAGCGAAGGCTCTGCCCCTGTGGCCGTGGTTCGCGTGATCGTGCGACCTGCGGAAGCCGGGGCGACCGGGAACGCGGAAGTGGTCGTCACGCTCGTCGAACCGAATGGGAAGCAAGTGACCATTCCGGTGAGTTGGTGAATTCCTATTCTAACTGTGCCTCGAATCTATCCTTTCGGTACGGAGAATCCCATGCGTACGTATGCTGTTGCCTTGTTCGCCCTCGCGTTGGCCCCGTTCGGAGCCTCGGCCGCCGAGGCAGAGAACCCGTACAAGAATGCCAAGGTCGGCGATACGTTGAGCTACAAGATGACGGTGAAGAACCCGGCGATGAACATCGATGGAACCATGACGCAAACCATCACGGAGAAGACCGACAAGGAAGTGACCGTGAAAACCGTCACGAAGATGTTCGGCAAGGATCAACCGGCTCAAACCACGAAGATCGATACCAGCAAGGAATTCGATCCCGCTTCCACCGGGGCCAAAGGCGGCAAAGCCGAGAAAACCTCGGACGGTAAAGAGAAGGTGAAAGTCGGCGATAAGGAATACGATTGCACGTGGGTTTCGTACAAGGTTTCGCCCCCAGCCGGGGCACCGGGTGGCTTCGCCAGCGAGACGGAATTGAAAGTGTGGATGTGCAAAGACATTCCGGGAATGGTGAAGATGACCGCGAACACCAAAGTGATGAATCAAGAAACCGGCATCACGATGGAACTTACCGAGTACGCCAACAAGAAGTAATCGGCCCGTTTGGGTGCCCTTATGGATTTCGGCCAATTTTCACCCTGTGAACAATGCGTACTGGATTCCCGCCCTACGCGGGAATGACGGAGATTGCGTATTCATGGATGCCGAAATCGAAAGTTCACCCGCCCGTTTCGTTCCGTTGCCAAGCGAGTGCCCCTCTGCGACAATAACCGCTATCCCGTTTTCCGTCGCATTGGGGTTCCCGACATGACTCGCCTGTTCCGCTCCACCCTCCGTTCAATCCTCGGCTTCGGCCTGATTTTCGGGGCGTTCTTCACTTCCACCTACGCCCAAGAGAAGCCCAAGCCGGTCAAATCGAAGATCAAAGTGACCGTGCCGTTGAAAGATGCCGAGTTGAAAATCGATGGTAAAGCCACGACCACGGTGGGCGTCGAACGGGGTTTCGACACTCCGGAACTCGAGGTGGGAAGGAAATACAAGTACGATTTCCTTATCACGTGGCGGCCGAACAATTACACGGTGATCACGCGGGGACGCACCGTGGAATTCTTGGCCGGGGACGATGTGATCGTTGATCTCTGCAAGGAATCGCCCGATAAAACCGATCGCGCCGAGATCCGCTACGTGCCCACTCCGGACGACATCGTGGCCGAGATGGTGAAGCTCGCGGCCATCAAAAAGGACGACGTGGTTTTCGAACCGGGCTGCGGCGATGGTCGCATCGTGGTCGCGGCCGTGAAGGCCGGGGCCAAGAAGGGCGTGGGTATCGACCTCGATAGAAAGCGGGTGGTGGAATCGAAGGACACCGTGAAGGCGGCGGGAGTCGTCGATAAGGTGGAAATCCGCGAAGGCGATGCCCTCGATCAACCCGATTACGGCGATGCGACCGTGGTGATGCTCTACATGGGCGACGAGTTCAATTCGTTGATCCGCCCGATACTCCTGCGGGAACTCAAGGTCGGCGCCCGGATCGTCAGCCACCGCTTCACCTTCGAGAAGAAGGATTGGAAGCCCGACGAAACCAAGAACATCACGGGTGTGGACGGCGAAGAGTACGAAGTTCATGTCTGGAAAGTGACCGAAGACGCCAAGAAGAAGTACGCCGCACCGCTGAAGAAGAAGTAGAATGATGTATCCCTTTGGAGGCCGACCATGCCAGCGACCATCGAATCCCTCGGCATCGACAAAATGAGCCGAGATGAGCAACTTATCCTCATGTCATCAATCTGGAAGAATATCGTTCGCACCGCGCCTCCGGGGTCGCTGCTGACCGATGCGCAACACGCCGACCTGCGCGAGCGCATCCGCGAAGCCGACGAGAACCCGGACGACGCGGTGCCATGCGAGGAAGTGCACGCCTCCATCCGCAAGCGGTTGGCATTGTAATGAAACCGATCAGCTATCAGCGGCGGGCCCGATGCGATCTCGAAGGGGCCGTCGAATAGTATGCAAAAGATGACGTTGGAGTTGCGGTACGATTCGATCGTGCCGTGAAGGCGGTAGTCGATGAGATCGCCGCATATCCTAAACGATATGCAATCGTCGAATTCGACGTGCGACAGGCGATCATGTTGGACTTTCCCTATTCCATCTATTACCGGATCTTGCCAAGAAAGATCGAGGTCATTGCTGTGTACCACAATTCGCGCGATCCCGAACGTTGGAACAATCGGACCTAAACTTTTTCGAGTTCATCCCATGCTTCGCCTGTTATGCATGCTTCTCATCGCGTCCGTCGCTTCCGCAGGTTCGTCCAATAGCCTGCTCGACGTATCGCCCGATGGGATGCTCCTCGCGGTGGCCAACACCGATAGCGGCACCGTCAGCGTCGTCGATCTGAAAGCGCGCAAGAAGCTCGCCGAGTACCCTTGCGGGGATCACCCCGAGGGCGTGGCGTGGGCCGGCAACTCAGGCGTTTTCCTCGCCACCGTCTACGGCGATGATCGCGTACTGTTTTACGATGCCGCGAAAGGCCACGTTTTCAGCCTGCCCGTGGATGATGAACCCTATGGCATCGTCACCACCAAAGATGGCAAGTTCGCCTACGTTTCGCACGATTACCCCGGCACGGTTTCGGAAATCGACATCGTCGCCCGCAAAGTCACACGCACGTTCACCGCCGGGCCGAACGCCCGCGGCCTCGCCATATCCGCCGACGAAAAGACGCTCTACGTCACCGAGTTCCTCAGCGCGAAGCTGCACGCCATCGACATCGCCAGCGGCAAACTCACCGACACTTGGGCCGGGTACGAATCGGAGAACCTCGCCCGCAACGTGGTGTTGCACCCGAAGCGGCCGAAGGCCTACATCATGCACATCCGCAGCCGAACGACGCACCACGAGGCCCGCAGTTCCATCTTCCCGCACCTCTCGTTCTGCGATCTCTGGACGAAGCCGGAAGGCGAGAAACGCAGGCGGTCGCTTTCGTTCGACACCTACAACGATGTGTATGTGGTGACCTCCCCGTGGGAAGCGGCGCTCAGCCCGGATGGTTCCAAGCTTTACACGATCTACGCCGGCACCAACGATATGAACATCAGCCGGACGTTCGACGACGATTACCGCGAAGCCGAACGTATCGGCCGGGCGATTCAAATCGGCAGGCATCCCCGCGCGATTCGCTTGAACCCCACCGGCAACGAGGTGTACATCTACAACACGCTCGATCAGGAAGTGGCCATCTACGATGCGGATATGCGGCCGCTCGGCGCGGTGAAGGTGTGCAAGCCGCCGTTCACCGACGACTGGCGACGCGGGAAGGAACTCTTCGTGAGCGCCAAGGCGCCGATGGGTTCCGCCCGCTGGATTTCCTGCGCGAGTTGCCACCCGGATGGCCTTTCCGACGGGCGCGTGTGGACGAACCCCGAAGGCCAACGCCGCACGACCAACCTCTTCGGGCTTGCCCACACCTTCCCGCTGCACTGGAGCGCCGACCGCGACGAGACGCAGGACTTCGAGTACACGATCCGTGGCAAGTTGATGAAAGGCCGCGGGCTATGCTCGACGAGTTTGAAGCAAGGGCAACCCTTTGAACCGGTCGCATTGCAAATGAAAACGGCCGGGCTATCGAAGGATCTCGATGCCATGGCGATCTACACCAACTCGTTCAAGATGCACCTTTCGCCGCACAACCCGGCACCGGGCAAACTCTCGCCGGAAGCCGAGCGCGGCAAGGCCTTGTTCGTCGGTGAAGCGAACTGCGCGAAGTGCCACAGCGGCCCGTACTACACCGATAGCCGCTTGGAAAAACCATTCAATCTGCACGATGTTGGAACCGCCGGGCCGGAGGAAAAGATGGGGCCGAAGTACGACACGCCCACGCTGCTCATGGTGTACCGCACCGGGCCGTACCTGCACGACGGCCGAGCGAAGACCTTGAAGGATGTGCTCACAACCTGCAACCCGAACGACAAGCACGGCAAAACCAGCCACCTGAAAGCCGAGCAGATCGACGAACTCGTGGCGTTTATGAAAGCGCTGCCGTATGAGATGCCACCGGATGAAACGCCCAACACGGTGAAGGACTACTTGAAGGAGATGAAGTACCCGAGGCCGGAGGAAAGACATTGATTTTTCGCGGCGCCAACGGGAGCCACAATGGATGTGACTCCCGTTGCTCGCCGCGAAAAAATTAAACACACCCCTTCAACAGCGTCACTCCCGCCAGAATGTCGGCGAAGCGTTGTTCCTTCGTTCCCACTTCTCGTTCGATGCACAGCGGGCCTTTGTACCCCACCTTCTTCAGCAGTTCCACGAAGGCGGCGGTGTTCGTTTGACCCGTGCCCAGCGGCACTTCTTCGCCCCACGTTCCGGGCACGGTCGGGCGGTTGGCATCCTTCACATGCACGCTGCGGATATCCGGAGCCAAGATTTCCAAGGCTTTCAGCGGGTCGTCCTTGTCGTAGAGCAGCATGTTGGCCGGGTCGAAGTTCACCTTCAAATTCGAGCATTGCAATTCATCGAGCGTCCAACGCAACAGGCTCGCCGATTCTTGCCCCGTTTCAAAAGCGACGGTGATCTTCTTTTCGCGGGCCAAGCCGGACACCTGCGCCAGCGTATCGAGGAAGGAATTGCGGCCCGGTTCCCCCGGTTCGGGCAGGAACCCGGCGTGTAGCATGATGTCTTTCAAGCCGAGGTCGAGGGTGCGTTGCAGGCCCCACTTGTAGGTTTCTAGACGTTCGGGGCGGGTTTTCGGGTCGCCGAAGCCGCCGGTGCGTTCGATGGTTTGCGGGGTGGTGTAATCCTCGCCGGGGAAGCCGAGCATGGCCCCACTCATGCGGAACCCCGCAGCCACGGCCGCGGCAGGCATGGCATCGCCTTCCTCCCACGAGGCATGGTGGGGGTCGCCACAGGCGATCTGAACCACATCGACGCCGAGGAGTTTCATGTACCCGGCGAGTTCGGGAATGGAGGTCACTTGCAGGGACCAACTGCACACGCCGATAGCCAACGGTTCAATCATGGGATCATCCAGAAGAATTTGCCATAGAGGGCACAGAGAGCACAGAAATCAAAGCGAGTATTTGTTCTCTGTGCCCTCTGTGACTCTGTGGCGAATGTTTTATTGCCTTTCCAGCCAAGTCATGATGTTTGCCGTCATTGTGCCTGTGTTATCCATGCGGGGCACTTTGTTCTGGCCGCCTTGCTTGCCCCGGCTGGCCATCCATTTCTCGAACGTACCCGCGGGCACGGCCCGCACCCGGGGGGCGAGCATGGTCAGGTCGCCGATGCGGTGGGCATCGTAATCTTCGTTCAACTTCCGCAGTTCGCCATCGAGGATTTGCTCGAAGCGATCGAGATTCGCCGGCGGATTTTGGAATTCGATGACGTACTGGTGGAAGCCCGGTTGCTTGGGATCGAGCGGGAAGACCGGGCCGACATGGTGATCGGTGGTGAGCGTGCCCATCTCCGATGCGGCTTTGGCAATCGCTTTTTCGATCTCTTCTTCGATCAAATGTTCGCCAAAGGCGGAGAGGAAGTTCTTGGTGCGCCCGGTGAACCGGATCAATGGCGGATTGCGGCTCTCGAAGCTGACGGTATCGCCGACGAGGTAACTCCACACGCCGGAACAGTTCGTAATCACTACTGCGTACACGACCCCGGTCTCCACATTGGCCAGCGTGTGCCGAGTCGGCCGGTCGGTCTTCAACATCCCTTCCGCGAAATACTCCATCGGCACGAACTCGAAGAAGATGTCGTGGTCGGGCACGATCCGCAGCAGGTTGTATCGCGGGTCTTCGGTGGCGATGAACCCTTCGGAACACGGGTACACTTCGCAGAATTTCACATCGTCCGAACCGATCTCGGCTTTGAAGGTGTTGCGGAAGGAATCGAACTTGGTGCCGCCGTGGATGATGAGCTTGAGTTCGGGCCAGACTTCGATCAGCGACTTCTTGCCGGTGGTTTCCTTCACTTTTTGGAACAGCGTTAGCATCCATGAGGGTACGCCGCTCACGGCGGTGATCGGTTCCCTCGGCGATTGCTCGGCGAGGATGGCGAACTTCTTCTGCCAATCGGGGATGAGGGACACATCGAGCGGCGGATAGGCGTAGGGCCGCGCGGCGGCCACGAGTTCCTTTGCCGCGATGCCGGAGAGATCCCCGGCGAGGCTACCATCGGCCTGGGTGCGGAGATCGGTGCAACCGCCGAGGAAGAAGAATTTGCCGGTGAAGGTGCGGTGTTTCGGGTAGGCGTTGCGGAACAACGCCATGGTGGTGAACGCGGCCTTCTGGTTCGATTTCACCATCTCGCGGGAGACGGGGATGTACTTCGTGGCCCCGGTGGTGGTGCCGGAAGAAAGCGCGTAGTAGGGGAACTTGCCGGGCCAGGTGATGTTGTCGAGGTTCGGGTAGGCGTCTTTCCAATACCCGTTCCAGAATTGATCGTAATCGCGGATCGGCACGCGGGCTTGGTAATCGGCCACGGTACGGAGTTGGTGGAAATCGTGATCTTTGCCGAACCGGGTTTCTTGGGCTTTCCGAAGGAAGCGGAGCAGCATCGCTTCTTGGAATTTCCCGGCGTTCAGGGCGTCGAGTTGGGCGGTGCGCCAGTTGGCGGCGCGTGCGAACGCGGCGTCTGCCGCGAGGCGGACGAGGCGGGAACCGGTGATGGCTTGGAGGAGGGACATTTAGACTGCAGATTCGATTCCCGTTTCGATAATTCGCGTCACACTGTCGTGATCGAATCGTGCGGTGATTGAACCGGGCAGGAGGCAGACCGCTCTACAGTCACGGAATAATATCGCACCGATGTGGTCGATTTCGATGCGCCGACCGTTGTTGAGCTCGACCGTAAAAACTTGAAAAGGACGTCTCGTTAGCAATTCCTCGAGCGCATTGTCAAAGTGTTCCACAGTCATGTGCGCCCCCGCTAAAGTTTGAATTTCATGTTAATTATACCGAATACGCTCACCCCTCCTTCGGCACATCCTGCTTGTAGCCGCTGCACACGTAGACACCCGCCGGAGGCATGTTGAGGGGCACGAACTTGAACCGCACGCTCTCGAAGTAACGCTTATACAACTTCCAGTAAACGTACGGCATGTTCGTGAGCTGGCGGAACGTGCCGGTGGGGGTAAGCACCTTGGCGGAACTGGCGAGGATCGCATCGCGGATCGGTGCGGGGAAGGAAGGTAACGGCAAACCGGAAACGACGTGATCCACCCGGTGAATGCCGCGGGCGGCGAGCAGCTCTTCGAGCTTGGCGGCATCCCCTTCCACGATATCGGCGCCGGGGAACCGCTGCCGCAAGCGGGTGCAGAAATCGGGATCCAGTTCGACCACCATCACCTTCGTTTTCGGGTTGGCGTTCTTCAACAATTCTTTGGTGATCGGGCCGGTGCCCGCGCCGAGTTCGACGATGCACTCCGCCTTTTCGTAATCGATCCCGGCCACGATCTTCCGGCTGAGAAAGCGCTGGCTCGGCGAAAACGAAGCGACGGACGTACCGTGCTTCATGAACTTTTTGGTCATTAGCCACCAGTCCGGGGTGGCGGTCTTGGTGGGGGCGTCCTGGGGGGAATTCATGTAGTCACTCGGCGGGGTTTGGCGAGCAGTTGGCCCCAACGCTTGTGGGCGGTCGGGTTCTCGGCGGTGAGAAAATGAACCACGAGGCGATTGATCAACCAGCTTTTCTCGATCTGCGGGGCGTGCCCGCATTTGGGCACCGCCACGAACGTACCGTTCGGCAATTCGTGCGACGCTTCTTCCGCCATGCGCGGGCAGCAGATTTTATCTTCCAACCCGGTGATGAACAGCGTTTGGGCTTTCACATCCCGCAGGCGATCCCGGACGGTATGCTCGAGCGTGCCTTTGACCGTGCGAACGAGGCCGAGTTTCCAGCGGCGGTCGCTCATTTGCTTTTTGTAGAACTTCAGCATGTCGCGATCGACGAACCTCGGCCGGTGGAAGACGCTGCGAACCATCGAATACGTATCGCGGCCGCTGACGCCATCCATAATGGGGAGCTTTTCTTCGTCGCCCATGCCGGAGGGGCAGAGCAACACCATCCGCGAAACGAGTTCGGGGTGTTTGGCCGCGATTTCCACGGCGATCTTCCCGCCCAAACTGCTGGCGACGATGAAGGTCGGCCCGCTTTGAACATACTGAACGAGGAACTGGCGAAATTGTTCGACCAAATATTCGACCGTGACCGTTTCCTTGCGGGCCATGCGGCCTTGGATGATCGGGCCATCGTACATCAATACTTGCGGGGCGTAAACGTCGAAGAAGCGGGACCAGTAGCGGCGGTTGCGGAACCACGATTCCGGTTGTTCGGCCAAGCCGTTGATGAGCAAAAGTGGGGGCCGCCGGGCGTAATGCTTCGGGCGGAAGCGATCGAATATTCCGTTCAAGGGACCCATTTTTCGTTTCGCTCCGCAGGCTTCGGGGAGGTCGCGCTGCTGACGTTTGCCGATGGAAATAGCTTACCGTTCTCGGGGCCACCGCGTCAATTATTCCGCGATTTTTCGCCGCGCGATACGATCCGATTCCCGTGAGGGTGGGAACATCAACCCCCGACCCAACCCGCCGCGTCGTCCCTTTTCCAGATCGGCACCAATTCCTTCAAACGATCGATCGCGTATCGGCACGCCTCGAATGCCTGCGCCCGATGCGGGGCGCTCACCGCCACCGCCACGCTGATTTCGCCGACGCGCAATCGCCCCAACCGATGGACCATCGCGATTTCGCCGATGGGCCAACGCGTGCGTACTTCGGCCGCGATCTCGGCCAGCTTCTTCTCCGCCATCGGGGGGTAGGCATCGTAATCGAGGAACACCGTGACCTCCTCACCGGTGAGGTCGCGGACGGTGCCGAGGAACGTGACCACGCCACCGCAATGCGGATGGCGCACCGCTTCGGTGAGGGCCGTAAAATCGATGGGTTCACGCGTGAGCGAGATCATACCGGTGATCTTGGAAGCAAATCGGATTGCGAACAAAATCA
>Ga0105046_10008987_pt1 | contig 15666 bp, 11 predicted proteins | sample MAT03_FD_78385 | JGI IMG/M metagenome (GOLD analysis project Ga0105046, IMG submission 78385) | Freshwater microbial communities from Lake Fryxell liftoff mats and glacier meltwater in Antarctica - MAT-03 (megahit assembly) | ecosystem: Environmental > Aquatic > Freshwater > Ice > Liftoff...
GGCTGAGGCATCCGTGACGGGATTTGGCCTTTGCCTTTCGGGCGGACTATCACGACAGAACTGACGGTGGAGATGCTTGGACAGGGCATGCGACGCCTAACGTGTTGTCGACACCTTCAAATCTTGCCACGTATGCCCACTCAGCGGCCCAAATGCCCATTCATGGCAATGACCGATGGCTACGGATGGGCAGTTCCTGGATGCGGTGGGTCAGGCCGAGGGCGCGGGCGGTGCTGCGTGGCATGAGCCACAGGCGGTTGGTGGAATCCCAGCGTGCACCGCGTTCTTTGGCGCGCTGCCGCAGGACGGCTTCATCGAAGCCTATCTTGACACCGACCGGGGGTGGCGGTTCGCCGCGTCGGCGGATCGGGGCTTCGGCGACGATCAACTCGACCGTCGTGTAGCGCCGCCGCCCCTTGACGTCACTGCGGTAGCGCACGCACACCAGTGCGTCGCCGAACCGCCGCAGCAGTTTCAACGTGCCGGCCTGTTGCGGCCGCAGCGTCTTGGTCACCCGGTGCTCTTCGGTCCAGTGCTTCATCGCTCGTCCATTTGCGGCGCCAGCCCCCACTTTGCTTGCAGCCTCGGCGGCACCCTGGCCTGCACCTATGATACTGTATGCAAACACAGTACAACGCTGGAGTCCAAGCCATGGCCGACCTTCCCGAGTCTGTTTCGCCGCGCCTGCTCGATCTGGTTCGTGCGCAGGTCCGCACGCTGCACTACAGCCTGCGCACCGAAGAGGCCTACGTGCACTGGGTGCGCGCGTTCGTCCGTTACCACGGGCTGCGCCACCCTTCAGAGCTGGCGCGCGCCGAGGTCGAGGCCTTCCTGACCTGGCTGGCCACCGAGCGGGGCGTGGCGCCCTCCACCCATCGCCAGGCGCTGTCGGCGCTGCTGTTCCTCTATCAAAGGGTGCTCGGCCAGCAACTGCCCTGGATGCAGGAGATCGGCCGCCCCAGGCAGGCCCAGCGGCTGCCGGTCGTGCTCACGGCAGAAGAGGTGGCCGGCGTGCTCTCGCGCATCGAAGGCAACGGCCCGCAGCGCCTGCTCGCCCAGTTGCTCTACGGCACCGGCATGCGGCTGTTGGAGGGCATGCGGCTGCGTGTGAAGGACGTCGACTTTCCCCGCCGCGCCATCGTCGTGCGTGAGGGCAAGGGCCTGAAGGACCGCGTCGTGATGCTGCCTGCTTCGCTCGAGCGGCCGCTGCGCCAGCAGATCGCCGCCGCCCACGCCGTCTGGGCCGCCGACCGCGCCGCCGGCCTCGCCGGTGTGCACCTGCCGCACGCGCTGGCGCGAAAGTACCTGCGCGCACCCGAAGCTTTCAGCTGGTTCTGGGTCTTCCCGCAGGCCGAGCCCTCGGTCGATCCGCGCGGCGGCGCCACCCGCCGCCACCACCTGCACGAGAACCACTTCCAGCGCCTGTTCAAGCGCGCCGTGCAGGCCGCGGGGCTCAGTGTGCCGGCCACGCCGCACACCTTGCGCCACTCGTTCGCCACCCACTTGCTGCAGTCGGGCTACGACATCCGCACCGTGCAAGAACTGCTCGGCCACAGCGATGTCAGCACCACGATGATCTACACGCATGTGCTGCGCCTCGGTGGCGGCGCGGTGCGCAGCCCGCTCGACAACCTGTGGCCGCAGGCCGGGCCCGGCGAGGCCGGCCTCGCGGCAGCACCGCCCATGGCTCGTGAGCCCACCCCGTGTTACCCAGTCACCGCCTTCCCGGCTACGCCGAACTCCACTGCCGCAGCAACTTCAGCTTCCTGAGCGGTGCGTCGCACCCTGAGGAGCTGGCGGCCCGCGCGCATGCGCTGGGCTATGCGGCATTGGCGATCACCGACGAGTGCTCGCTCGGCGGCGTGGTGCGCGCGCACGCCGAGGCCAGGCGCCTGGGGCTGCACCTGATCATCGGTGCCGAGATGGTGCTGTCGTCGGCCGCCGAAACCGGCCCGCCGGGCCCGCCGGGCGCGCGCTTGCTGCTGCTGGCGATGTCGCGCCGCGGTTACGGCAACCTGGCGCAGTGGATCACCGTGGCGCGCCGCCGCGCTGCCAAGGGCCGCTACCGCGCCCTGGCCAGCGACCTCGAAGGCAAGGTGCCCAGCCTGCCCACTCTGGCCGGTCTGCCCGATTGCCTGGCGCTGTTGGTGGCCGCCGACGTGCTGCTGGAAGCGCCCGGCGGTGACCGTGGTGACGGCGGTCAGGCCGGCCCCTTCGAGGCCCTGTTCGCGCAGGCGATGTGGCTCAAGACCTGGTTCGGCGACCGCGCTGCGATCGCCCTGTCGCTCTTGCACCGCCCGCAGGACGATCTGCTGGTCGAGCTGGTGCAGCGCGTGGCCACGCTCACCGGTTTGCCGGTGGTCGCCACCGGCGGCGTGCTGATGCACGCCCGCTCGCGCAAGCCGCTGCAGGACGTGCTGACGGCCACGCGGCTGCAGTGCACGGTGGCCGACGGCGGCTTCGCGCTCGAGCCCAACGCCGAGGCGCACCTGCGCCCGCGGGGCCGGCTGGCCGGCCTGTACCGGCCCGAGTGGCTCGAGGCCACGCTGACGCTGGCGGGCCGCTGCGCCTTCTCGCTCAGCGAGTTGCGCTACGAGTACCCCGAGGAGATCGTGCCCGCCGGCGAAAGCCCGAACAGCTGGCTGCGCCGGCTGACCGAAGAGGGCGCGACGCGGCGCTTCCCGGCCGGGGTGCCGCCGGCCGTGCGTGCCACGCTCGAGCACGAACTGGCGCTCATCGCCCGGTTGCAGTACGAGCCGTACTTCCTCACCGTGGCCGATCTGGTGCAGTGGGCGCGCGCCCAGGGCATCCTGTGCCAGGGCCGCGGCAGCGCGGCCAACTCGGCGGTCTGCTACTGCCTGGGTGTCACCGAGGTCGACCCGGCGCGCATGAGCCTGCTCTTCGAGCGCTTCATCAGCGCCGAACGCAATGAGCCGCCCGACATCGACATCGACTTCGAGCACCAGCGCCGTGAAGAGGTCATCCAGTACGTCTACCGCAAGTACGGACGCCACCGTGCTGCGCTCACCGGTGTGGTGATCAGCTACCGCCCGCGCAGCGCGCTGCGCGACGTCGGCCGCGCGCTGGGCATCGACCTCGACCGCATCGACGCCGTCGCCAAGGGCCAGCACTGGTTCGATGGCAGAAAGGTCCAGGCCGAGCGCCTGTCCGAGCAGGGCTTCGACCCCGAGGCGCCGCTGTGCCGCCTGTGGGTCGAACTGACGCAGACGCTGATCGGCTTTCCGCGCCACTTGAGCCAGCACCCGGGCGGCTTCGTCATCGCGCGGGATCAGCTCGACCGCCTGGTGCCGGTGGAGAACGCGGCGATGGAAGGGCGCAGCGTCATCCAGTGGGACAAGGACGATCTGGATGCGCTCGGCCTGATCAAGGTCGACCTGCTGGCCCTCGGCATGCTCAGCGCGATCCGCCGTGCGCTCGGCCTGGTCGGTGCCAAGCTCGGCCGCAGCTTTGTGATGCAGGACGTGCCGGCCGAGGACGCCGCCACCTACCAGATGCTGTGCGAGGGCGACAGCGTGGGCACCTTCCAGGTCGAAAGCCGGGCCCAGATGAGCATGCTGCCGCGCTTGCAGCCGCGCTGCTTCTATGACCTGGTGGTGGAGGTCGCCATCGTGCGCCCCGGCCCCATCCAGGGCGGCATGGTCCACCCCTACCTGAAGCGGCGCAACGGCGAGGAGCCGGTGGACTACCCCAGCGACGAGGTGCGCCAGGCGCTCGAACGCACGCTGGGCGTGCCGATCTTTCAAGAGCAGGTGATGCAGCTGGCCATCCTGGCCGCCGACTTCACGCCCGGCGAGGCCGACCAGTTGCGCCGCGCCATGGCCGCGTGGAAACGCAAGGGCGGCCTCGGCCCTTTCCATGAACGGCTGGTCGGCCGCATGGTCGCCAAAGGCTATACGCAGGACTATGCCGAGCGCATCTTCAAGCAGATCGAGGGCTTCGGCGAGTACGGCTTTCCTGAAAGCCACGCCGCCAGTTTTGCGCTGCTGGTCTATGTCAGCGCGTGGCTCAAGCGCCACCATCCGGATGCCTTTCTCGCCGCCTTGCTCAACAGCCAGCCGATGGGCTTTTACGCCCCGGCCCAACTGGTGCGCGATGCGCGCGTGCACGGCGTGACGGTGCGGCCGGTGGACGTGCGCCACAGCCACTGGGAGTCGACGCTCGAAGGCGAGCGTGAGGGCACGGCCGTCGTGGCGCAGGGCGTGGGGGGCCACGCCGAGGCCGAGTGCGAGGCCGACACGGTGCATGCCCCGCTGGCGCCGGTGCGCCTGGGCCTGAACCGCATCAGCGGCCTGGCGCAAGCAGCCGCGTTGCGCATCGTCGAGGCGCGCGCGGCCGGGCCCTTCCTCAGCGTCGAAGACCTGACGCGACGCGCCGCGCTGGATGCGCACGCGCTGGGCCTGCTGGCGCGTGCCGGCGCGCTGCAGGCGCTGGCCGGCCACCGCCACCAGGCGGCCTGGGCGGTGGCCGGTGTGGACACCCGCGCCAGTGCGCTGCTGCAGCGCACGCGCACGCAAGAGGCGCCGGCTGCGCTGGCCGCGCCCGACCTGGCCAGCGAGACCGTCGCCGACTACCACGCCCTCGGCCTGACGCTGGGCAATCACCCGCTGGCGTTGTTGCGCGAGCAGCTGTCCGCCTTCCGCGTGCAATCCGCCGCCGTGCTGGCCGGCTACCCGAACGGCCGGCTGGCGCGCGCCAGCGGCCTGGTCACGCACCGCCAGCGCCCCGAGACGGCCAAGGGCGTCGTCTTCGTCACGCTGGAAGACGAGACCGGCCACGTCAACGTCATCGTCTGGCCGCAGCTGGTCGAACAGCAGCGCCGCGCGCTGCTGGGCGCCTCGCTGCTCACCGTCTACGGCATCTGGCAGCGTGAGGGCAAAGTGCAGCATCTGGTGGCGCGGCAGCTGGTCGACCACACGCCGCTGCTGCAGGGGCTGGTGGCCGCCAGCCGCAACTTCCGCTGAACGGCGCGGCGCGAAGACAATCGAGCTTCTCGTCCTCATCCTCGCCCTCATCCTCTCCCTCACCCCGCTGACCGAGCACGCCCCATGCTGTTTCTGCTGTCCCCCGCCAAGACGCTCGACTACCAGACCGCCGTGCCCGCGCCGCTGGCGAAGAAGGCCACCGAGCCGCTGTTCATGGCCCGGGCGGCCGAGCTGATCGACACGCTGAAGACGAAGAAGCCGGCCGCGGTGGCCTCGCTGATGGGCCTGTCAGACGCGCTGGCGCAGCTCAACGTCGAGCGCTACGCCGCCTGGCAACGCCAGCCCGCGCCGCCGCAGGTGCGGCCGGCCGTGCTGGCCTTTGCCGGCGATGTTTACGGCGGCCTGGCCGCGCAGTCGCTGAAGACGGCCGACCTGGTCTGGGCGCAGGATCATCTGGTGATCCTGTCGGGCCTGTACGGCGCGCTGCGCCCGCTGGACCAGCTGCAGCCCTACCGGCTGGAGATGGGTACCGCGCTGCCCACCCGCCGCGGCAAGGACCTGTACGCCTTCTGGGGCGATACCGTGGCCGAGCACCTGAACGAAAGGCTGGCGGGCGAGCGCTCGCCGTGGGTCGTCAACCTGGCCTCGATCGAGTACGCCCGCGCCGCGCTGCGCCCGGCACTGCAGGCGCGCGTGGTCGACTGCGTGTTCGAAGATTGGAAGAGCGGCCAGTACAAGATCATCGGCTTCTTCGCCAAGCGCGCGCGCGGGCTGATGGCCCGCTACGCGGTGCAGCAGCGGGCGCGCAGCCCGAAGGCGCTGTTGGGCTTCGATGCCGAGGGTTACGCCTACGCCGCCGAAGTCTCTTCGCCCGACCGGCTGGTATTCCGCCGCCGCGTCTGAGCCGCGTCTGAGCCGCGTCTGAGCCACGTCTGAGCCACGTCTGAGCCGCGCTGCCCCGCGCCTTCCTACAATTCGCCGATGGCCGAAACCACCCGCCAGACCGTCACCGAAGACCTGCGCCGCTGGATCGTGGCGCAGGCCGAGTCCGGCTGCAAACCCGAAGACGTGCTGGCCGCGATGCGCGCCAGCGGCTGGGAAGAAGACGTGGCGCTGCAGGCGCTGGAGCACACGCTGCAGCAGCATCTGGTGGGCGTGCGCGAGCGCAACCACCTGCCGCCGGGCATGCCGGTGCCCGAGCCCGACCTGGCCAGCGGCGCCGTCATGCTCTCGGCCGGCGACCGCCAGGTGCGCGTGGTATTCGCGTTGCGCGCCCCCCGCGTGGTGCTCTTCGGCAGCCTGCTGTCGGACGATGAGTGCGACGGCCTGATCGCCCAGGCGCGGCCGCGGCTGCTGCGCTCCGAGACCGTGGACAACGCCACCGGCGGCAGCGAAGTCAACGCCGCGCGCACCAGCGACGGCATGTTCTTCGAGCGCGGCGAATCCCCGTTGATCGACTGCATCGAGCGCCGCATCGCCGCGCTGCTGCGCTGGCCGCTGGTGCACGGCGAAGGGCTGCAGATCCTGCGCTACCGCCCCGGCGCCGAGTACAAGCCGCACCATGATTACTTCGACCCTGCCCAGCCCGGCATGGCCAAGGTGCTGTCGCGCGGCGGCCAGCGTGTGGCCACGCTGGTGATGTACCTCAACACCCCCACGCGCGGCGGCGCCACCACCTTTCCCGACGTGGCGCTCGAAGTCGCGCCTTTGAAGGGTCACGGCGTGTTCTTCAGCTACGACCGGCCGCACCCGGTGACGCGCACGCTGCACGGCGGCGCGCCGGTCCTCGAGGGCGAGAAGTGGGTGGCGACCAAGTGGCTGCGCGAGGGCGAGTTCAGCTGAGGTCCACAGCCACGCGCCCTGCGCTCGATCTACAGCGCGCCCAGCTTTTGCAGTTCTGCCGAGGCCACGATGCGCACCCCCGGCCGCGCGTCGTCCAGCGCACGCAGCAGCCCGCGTGCCACCGCTGCCGCCTGGATCGGCCGCCAGGCCGCCGGCACCAGCGGGCCCAGCACGCTGCTCACCGCCAGGCCCACGCGTTCGCCCAGCCGCTCGGGCTGGCCCAGCGCGCCGCGGTCACCGGCCAGCAGCGAGGGCCGGGCGATCACCAGCGACGCGAAGCCCAGCGCGCCCAGCGCCGCCTCGGCTTCGCCCTTGACGCGGCTGTAGAAGTTGGATGAGGCGGCATCCGCACCGAGTGCGCTGACGACGCCCAGCCGCGTCGCACCCGCCGCCTTGGCCGCCCGCGCGAAGGCCAGCACGGCGTCGAAGTCCACCGCACGAAAGGCCGCCTGCGAGCCCGCCACCTTGATGGTGGTGCCCAGCGCGCAAACCGCGGCGTCGGCCAAGGGCAGCGCCGGCAGCCGCGCGTAATCGACCACCAGTTCATGCGCACCGGCGGTTGGGGGCGCGGCACCGGCGCGGCGCACCAGCGCGTGCACCGTGTCGCCGCGTTGGCAAAGGGCGCGCAGCAGCTCGCGCCCGACCAGCCCGGTGGCGCCGGCCAGCAGCACGCGGCAGGGCATCACAAGCGCTCCTCGCGGAAGAAGCCCAGCTTCTCTTGCGCCACGCGGTCGGAGTAGCTGAACAGCGCCAGCGTGCTGCGTGCATGCAGCGTGTGGGCCGTCCAGCCGGGCACCACCACCACGTCGTGCGGCTGCAGACTCAGGCGGGTGTCACCCACACCCAGCTCGCCTTCGCCCTCCACCACGATGTGCACCGTGGCGTCGGTGCTGCGGGTGGGCCGCGTCTCGAAGCCGGCCGGCAGCAGCCGCACCATCGTCGCCATGGTCGGCATTGCCCAGCCGCCGTCGGCCGGGTTGACGTAGCGCATCAGGTGGCCGCTGTGCGGGTCGGGCGCGCCCGCGCCTGCCAGCGCCTGCAGCGCTTCGCGCGTGCGTGCCCAGGGGTAGTTGAAGACCGGCGAGTTCAGGCTGCCGGCCTTCCAGCCCACCGGCAGCAGCCCGCTGCCGTAGCGCGCCAGCGAGTCGCCGGCCGGGCGGCTCAGCGCGGCCTCGGCGCGGCCGTGGTCCTCGCGAAAGCCGGCGTTGAAGAAGGCCAGCATCGGGATATCGAGCCCGTCCAGCCAGACCATCGGTGCACCGCCCGAAGCACCCGCCGCGCCATCGTGGCCGTGGTGATGCCAGGTCCACGACGGCGTGATGACGAAGTCGCCCGGTGCCATCAGCGTCTTCTCGCCGTCCACCGCCGTGTAGGCCCCTGCGCCCTCGACGACGAAGCGCAGCGCGCTCTGCGTATGCCGGTGCGCCGGCGCCACCTCGCCCGGCATGATCAGCTGCAGCCCGGCGTACAGCGAGGTCGTGATCTGCGAGCTGCCCGGCAGCGCCGGGTTCTCCAGGATCAGCACGCGGCGTTCGGCCTCGGCGGCGCTGATCTGCCGCGCCGACTCCATCAGGTGCGGGCGCAGTTCGGTGTAGCGCCAGCGGTGCGCCTGCAGCGCAGCCGGGGGCGTGGCCGGCACCAGAGTCTTCAGCCGCGTCCACAGCGGCGCCAGGTGCAGCGGCGCAATGCGCTCGTAGTAGGCGGCGCGCTGGGTCTCGGTCGGGCTGAGGTCGTTGGCGGTCATGCGGCGTTCCCTTGGCGATGGCGACGTCAGCGTAGCCCAATTCGGCGCCGATGGCCCGCCCTGTGTCCGCCCTGTGCTCGCCCTTTGCTCGCCCTGTGCTCGCCCTGTGCTCGCCCGGCGCCAGCACTCGACTGTGGCGGACCACTGGGCGCGACCTAAACTCCGGCCCGCGATGCACGCCTCACAGAACGAACTCATCACCCGCGTCGGCCCCGGCACGCCCTGCGGTGGACTGCTGCGCCGCTACTGGCAGCCGGTGGCGCTGCTCGACGAGTTCGACCCGGTGCTCGACCCGGCGATGCGCGATCGCCCGCTGAAGGCGCTGCGTGTGCTGGGGCAGGACCTGGTGCTGTTCCGCGACGCCAGCGGCCGCTTCGGGCTGCTCGACCGCGACTGCCCGCACCGCGGTGCCGACCTGAAGTTCGCGCGCCACGAGGGCGACGGCATCCGCTGCCCCTTCCACGGCTGGAAGTTCGACGCCGCTGGCCGTTGCCTGGAAACGCCCGCCGAGCCCGCCGGCTCCACGCTGTGCCAGCGCGTGCGCCAGCGCAGCTACCCGGTGCTTGTGCAGTCGGGTGCGGTCTTCGCCTACCTCGGGCCCGAGGGCAGCACGCCGCCTGCGCTGCCGGCTTTCGATGCCTTCACCGCGCCGGCCACGCACGCCTTTGCCTTCAAGGGCCTGTGGCACTGCAACTGGCTGCAGGCCTTCGAGGTGGGCATCGACCCGGCGCATCCTTCTTTCCTGCACCGTTACCTGGCCGACGAGCAGGGCGGCGACCCCTTCGGCCGCCAGTTCCGCGCCGCCAGCGTGGGCGAGGTGGACGGCCAGCGCTGGCCGATGACGCGCGTGATGCGCGAGTTCTGCAGCCCCGAGATCCGCCACGAAGAGGTCGCGCCCGGGCTGACACGGCTGACCACGCTGCGCCTGATCAACGACGCGCTGACCCATGTGCGGGTGACGCATGCGGCCTTTCCGCACACCTTTGTCATCCCTTTGTCCGAGACCGTCACCATCACGCAGATGCACGTGCCGGTGGACGACACGCGCACCTATTGGTGGAGCTTCTTCACCAGCTTCGACCGGCCGCTGGACCAGGCGACGATGCGCGCCCAGCGCCTCGCGCACATGACGCTGCCCGACTATGCGCCGCGCCACGGCCGCCATGACGACTGGGCCTTCGACGCAGACGAGCAGCGCACGCGCACCTTCCTCGGCATGGGCGAGGAAGACATCAACCGCCACGACCAGTGGGCGGTGGAAAGCATGGGCGCCATCCAGGACCGCACGCGCGAGCACCTGGGCAGCAGCGACAAGGTGATCATGGCGAATCGGCGGGTGCTGCTCAAAGCCATCGAGACCGTGGCCGCCGGCGGCACGCCGCCGATGGCGCTGCAGCCGCAGGCCGCCGCCGCGCTGACGGGGCCCGACACCATCGACTGCATCGCCCCGGCCCAGCACTGGCAGGCCTTCTGGCAGCAGGCGGCCGCGGCCAAGCGCTCGGCCGCGCCCTGGCTTGCCGTGGCGCAGCCGGCCGCTGTCGGCGGCGGATGAAGTCCTTCGCCGCGCGCTGCGGCGTCGACGATGCGGCGCGCCAGGCCGACTGCGCACAGGTGCTGGCCAGCGTGCGCGAACAGCGCCTTTCGCGTGTGCGCATCGCCTGGTGCGATCTGCTGGGCCAGCTGCGCTGCAAGACGCTGATGGTGGGAGCGCTGGAAGGCGCGCTGGAGAGCGCGCTGCACAGCGGCCTCGGCATGGTCGGCACGCTGCTGCTGAAGGACAGCGCCGACCGTACCGCCTTCCCGGTGTTCGCCGCCGACGCCGCCCAGCAGCTGCCGGGCTTTGCCCAGGCCGCCAATCTGCAGCTGCTGCCCGATCCGGCGAGCTTCGGCCTGCTGCCCTGGTGCGAAGGCACCGGCTGGATGCGCGCCGAGCCCTTCTTCGCCGATGGCCGCCCGGCGCCGTTCGACACCCGGCGTGTGCTGCAGCAGGCGTTGGCGACACTGGCGTTGCGCGGCTTCGGGCTGCGCTGCGGGCTGGAAGTCGAGTTCCACGTGTACCGCGTCAACGCGCAGCCGCTGGACCCGGCCCTGGCCGGCTGGCCCGGCCCGGCGCCCGAGGTCAGCCTGCTGCACCCGGGCTACCGCATGCTGTCGGAGCTGGAAGCCGACCGCTGCGACGAGGTGCTGCGCATCGTGCAGCACACGGCCGAGGGCCTGGGCCTGCCGCTGCACAGCCTGGAGATCGAGTTCGGCCCCAGCCAGTTCGAGGCCGTGTTCGACGCCACCGACGCACTGACCGCCGCCGACCAGATGGTGCGTTTTCGCAGCGGCGTGGCACAGGCGCTGGCTCGCGCCGGCTACCACGCCAGCTTCGTCTGCCGCCCGCCGTTTCCGCACGCGATGGCCAGCGGCTGGCACCTGCACCAGTCGCTGGTCGATCTTTCTGACGGCGCCAACGCGTTCATGCGCGACAGCCCCGCGCCGGGCAGCGGCGCGCAGGATGCCGCCCACGCGCTGAGTGATGCCGGCCGCCACTGGCTGGCCGGGCTGCTGGCCCATGGCCGCGCGATGGCGCCGCTGTGCACACCCACCATCGACGGCTATGGGCGCTTTCGCCCCAATGCGCTGGCCCCCCAGTCGGTGTGCTGGGGGCGCGACAACCGCGGCGCGATGCTGCGCGTCTGTGGCGATGCAGGCGGCGGCGCCGGCGACCCGGCCACGCGCATCGAGAACCGCATCGGCGAGCCCGCCGCCAACCCCTACCTCTATATCGCCGCGCAGGTGCATGCCGGGCTGGATGGGCTGGACCGCACGCTCGACGCGCCGCCGGCCAGCGAGGCGCCATACGACGTGGCGTACGCAGGCGCGAGTACGCCATTGCCTTCGAGCCTGTCCGAGGCGCTTCAGGCGCTGCTTGACGACCGCACGCTCTGCGCGGGCTTCGGCCAGTCGCTGGTGGATTGGTTCGTGCGCATCAAGCGGCACGAACTGGCCCGCTACGAGGCAGCCGAAGACCGCGCCGAGTGGCTGCGGCGCGAGTACTTCGGACGCTGCTGAGACCTTCCCGCGAGCCGGCTCTTCCCCGCAGCAAGCTTTTCGCATCCATGCCCACCGCCCACCTGATCTCTGGAGACGGCACGCGCCACCACGTGACCGCGCCGTCGAGTTGCCCGCGACCCCGTACTGACCACGCCGTGAGCACCCGGCCAACGCAGGAGACCGCCCCTTGAAAGCCCTCGAGTTCCTGGCCAAGCTGTGCGCGGTGCTCGCCGGCATGCTGCTGACGGCCATCACCCTGATGACCTGCGTCAGCCTGATCGGCCGCAATACGGTGGGCTGGACCATCGTCGGCGACTTCGAGCTTTCTGGTTCGGCGGCCGGCGCGGCCATCGCGCTCTTCCTGCCGCTGTGCCAGTGCAGGCGCGGCAACATCATCGTCGACTTCTTCACCGCGCGCGCCTCGGCGCGCACCACCGATCTGCTGGACCGCCTGGGCGCGCTGCTGCTGGCCGCGGCGATCGGGCTGATGGCCTGGCGCACCGGCATCGGTGGCATCAAGGCGTGGCAGTCGCAGTCGGGCTCGATGATGCTCGGCTTTCCCGAGTGGATCGTCTACAGCTTCATGGTGCCGCCGCTCGCGCTGACCGCGCTGATCGCGCTGGTGCAGGCGGTGCGCGGCTCTGGGCGGCTTCGAGCCGAGCTGAGCCGATGACCCCGATCACGCTGACCGTGCTGATCTTTGGCGTCATGCTGCTGCTGATGGCGCTGCGCACGCCGATCGCCGTGGCGATGTTCGCCGCTGGTTCGGCCGGCTACCTGCTGCAGGCGGGCTGGCTGCCTTTCTCCAACTTCCTCAACACCCAGGCCTTCGCGCGCTTTGCCAGCTACGACCTGAGCGTCATTCCGTTGTTCATCCTGATGGGCAACTTCGCCACGCAGGGCGGCATCAGCCGTGCACTGTTCCAGTTTGCCAGCGCCGTGATGTCGCGCTTCAAGGGCGGCCTGGCGATGGCCTCGGTGCTGGCCTGCGCGGCCTTCGGCGCGATCTGCGGCTCATCGGTCGCGACGGCGGCCACCATCACGCAGGTGGCGCTGCCCGAGATGCGCAAGCACGGCTACTCCGGCCGCCTGGCCACCGGCACGCTGGCGGCCGGCGGCACGCTGGGCATCCTGATCCCGCCCTCGGTGCCGCTGGTCATCTACGCCATCCTGACCGAGCAGAACATCGCCAAGCTGTTCGCCGCGGCGATGGTGCCCGGCCTCATCGCCATGCTCGGCTACATGGTGGCCATCGCGATCTACGTCCGCCTGGTGCCCGGCCACGCCCCCGAGCGCGACGAAGCCCCTGCGCTGACGCTGAAGGCGCTGACGGGCATCGCGCCGATCGCCATCGTCTTCATCATCGTCTTCGGCGGCATCTACGGCGGCTGGTTCACGCCCACCGAGGGCGCCGCGGTGGGTGCCGCGGCCACCTTCGTCGCCGCGCTGATCAAGCGCGAGATGGACTGGGGCAAGTTCAAGCAGTGCTTCTATTCCACCGCCGTGACCTCGGCGATGATCTTCATGATCTTCCTCGGCGCCGACCTGATGAACTCGGCGCTGGCGCTGACCCAGGTACCGGCGCAACTGGCCGGCGTGGTGCAGGGCTGGGGCCTGCCGCCGCTGGCGGTGGTCGGCGGCATCCTGCTCTTCTACGTGGTGCTCGGCGCGGTGATGGACGAGCTGTCGATGATCCTGCTGACCATCCCGATCTTCTTCCCGATGATCATGGGTCTGGACTTCGGCATGCCCAAGGAGAGCGTGGCGATCTGGTTCGGCATCATGGTGCTGATGACGGTGGGCTTCGGCCTGCTGGCGCCGCCGGTGGGGCTGAACGTGTACGTCGTCAACAACCTGGCCAGGGACGTGCCGATCGCCGAAAGCTACCGCGGCGTGATGCCCTTCCTCGCCAGCGACACGCTGCGCACGCTGCTGCTGCTGTTCTTTCCGCCGATCAGCCTGTGGCTGGTGCAGTTTGTCGGCTGAAGAGCGATCGAGAACCAATGGTGGATGGCGCATGGCTGTAGAGGGCAAAGCTGAGACCGCCTCAATGACCTTTGACGGGAAGTCATTGGCGCGGGATGCGGTCGCCGGGCTGGTGGCTGCCATCGTGCTCATCGCCAACATCGTCTCGTTCGCGGCGCTGATCTTTCCCGGCCCGCTGGCCGTGGGCGCGCCCACCGCCATCTGGGCCATGCTGGTGGGCAGTGGCCTGTCCGGCATGTGGATCGCGTGGAAGACCTCGTTGCCGCCGATCTCCACGGGCATCGATTCGCCCACCGGCGCGGTGTTCGTGCTGCTGTCCGCATCCGCCAGCAGTGCGGTGCTGGCTGCCGGTGGCAGCGCGGCCAGTGCCGTCCAGGCCGCGTTGTTGATGCTCAGCGCCGCAACGCTGCTGACGGGTGCGCTGCTGTTCGCGCTCGGCCGTGCCCGCCGCGGTGCGATGTTGCGCTTCGTACCGCGTTTCGTCGTCGCCGGCTTCCTCGTGGCGACCGGCTATCTGCTGATCTCTGGCGGCGTGCGCATGACCACCGGCTACGGCCTGAGCATCTGGCCAAGCGCGTGGTCGATGCAGGGGACGGCGCGGCTGGTCTGCGCGGTCGGTGTCTTCGCCGTCCTGGTGGCGCTGCGCCGCTGGGTCAGGTCGGCGCTGGGCATGCCGGCGGCTTTGCTGACCATGACGGTGACCGGCATCGTGAGCCTGCGCGCGCTCGGGCTTTCCGACGCAGCCCACGGCTGGTATCTGCCTTCGCTGGGTTCGCTGACCGTCTGGTCGCCGCTGACCGACCTGAGTGCCGCACCGATGCCGCTGTCTACGGCGCTTGGGTTCTTGCCCGAATTGCTCGCCGTAGCGTTCGTTGCGCTGGTCTCGATGGTCACCAAGACCGCGGGCCTGGAGATTGGTCGCGAGACCTTCGGCGACCTGGATCTCGAACTGCGCGCGCACGGCCTGGCCTCGATGGCGGTCGCGCCGCTCGGAGGATTCCTGGGCGCCATGCAACTCGGCACCAGCCGACTGCTCGAGAGTGCGGGCGGCGCCAGCAGGCTCAGCGGTGTTGCCTGCGGCCTGGTGTTGCTGCTGGTCGGTCTGGCCCATTTCGATCTGCCGGCGCTGGTCCCGCTGCCCATCGCTGCTGGCCTGGTTTTCTTGCTGGGCTACGGCTTCCTGTTCGAAGGCCTGGCGCGGCCGCTGGCGCAGCGCGATGGGCTCGGCCTGCTGCTCACGCTGGCCATCGCGGTGGTGTGCGTGCGCTACGGGTACCTGTTGGGCGTACTCATCGGCATCGTCGCTGCGTGCCTGATGTTTGCGGTCAGCTATGCGCGCACCGGTGTCGTCCGTCAGCACCTGTCACGCGCGCAGTTCGCAGGCAACGTCACCCGCTCGGCGCAGGCGTCGCGGTGTCTGAGTGATCACGGCGACGCGATCCAGATCTACTGGTTGAACGGCTACATCTTCTTCGGCTCGTCGGAAGCGGTCTTCGAGCGCGTGCGCCGTGATCTGGGCGCGCAGCCCGCGCGTCAGAGGCGGCACGTGGTGCTGGATTTCGGCGCGGTCACGGGCGCCGATGCCTCGGCCACCGTCAGCCTGGCCAAGCTGCGCAACTTCTGCAGCAAGCAGGGCGTGAGCCTGGCGCTGTCATCGCTGGCGCCACCGATCCGCCGTGCGCTGGAGCGTGACGGCTTCTTCGCGGTCCAGGGCCAGCAGCCTGCGTTCGCCGATGTCAGCGCGGCGCTGGCCTGGTGCGAAGACCGGGTGCTGGCCGCCGTGCCGGGCAGTGCCGATGGCGGCGGCACCTCTGCTGAAGGCGGCTTCGACGCCTGGCTGCAGGAGCAACTCGGGTCAGCCGTGGCGGTGGGCGATTTCCTCGGCTTCATGGAGCGCCGCGACGTGGCCGCTGGCACCGTGCTCTACCGGCAAGGCGATGCGGCCGACGAGATCGACCTGGTGGCGGCTGGCCGCCTGGTCATCGACCTGCTCGACAGCGGTGGACAAACGCTGCGGGTTCGCAGCATCACGACACACTCGGTCATCGGCGAGATGGGGTTCTTCCGTCGGGTGCCACGGTCGGCGACGGTGTCGGCCGAAGGGCCGGTGAC
>Ga0105046_10008988_pt1 | contig 15666 bp, 10 predicted proteins | sample MAT03_FD_78385 | JGI IMG/M metagenome (GOLD analysis project Ga0105046, IMG submission 78385) | Freshwater microbial communities from Lake Fryxell liftoff mats and glacier meltwater in Antarctica - MAT-03 (megahit assembly) | ecosystem: Environmental > Aquatic > Freshwater > Ice > Liftoff...
ATTGAATCAGTGAAACGGCGCTGCTGGCTGCCGTCGCGATTCATAATATACAAGTTCATATTGCCGTCACGAGTACTGGTGAACAGGATGAACGCCCCGTCGGGCGACCACGCCGCACGGGTATCAGCGGACGCGCCATCGGTCAGCGCGACACTTTGGCCGTCATCCAGAGTCAACAGACGGAGCGTGGCCTTACCGTCCGCCCCGGGCGTGTGATAGGCGATCTGGCGTCCGTCCGGCGACCATGCCGGCCACAAATTCTGTCCCGACCCGATCCAAACCGTCTCAACCCCGTCTGTCGGGTTGATTGCGACCAGATGCGCCTCATTGCCGACCTGCCGCCAATAGATGATTTGCGTCCCGTCCGGCGACCAGTCCGGGTCGCTTTTGGGCTGCCCATCGGTGGTGATTCGGCGCACCTCTCGCGTTGAAACAGTCAGTATATACACATCAAAACCGCCGTCGCGGTCAGAGATGAACGTGATTTCATCGACAGTCGGCGACCAAGCGGGCGAGACATCGGTAGCAGGGCTTTGCGTCAGCCTAGTCTGGTTTTGACCATTGGCATCCATGACATAAATCTCAGGATTCTCGTCACGGTCAGACGTAAACGCCAGCCGCGCCCCATCTGATGACCATGTGGGATGCCACTCACGAGAGCGTTTATTGGTCAGGTTATAGGTCAACTTCCCGCTGAGGCTGGTGATGAAAATTTCTTCATTCTTCTCCTCGCCGCGCACGGCCACATAGGCGATAAACGATTGCGCCTTGTCTACCGACTGCGCGCCGATCATGGAACTCGCCAGCGCCAGCAGAATCATCATGCACAACACACGTAACAAACGCATCAAGCATCCCTTCCTGATACACACAACCGCACAGACTCGGCACAGGCGTCCATCTTAGCGAGCCACATCAGGGACAATGGTGCAATCGCCTTGCGTCAGGACTCCGTCCTCACGCACCCATGTATTATCTGCAAGTTTCCACCAGAGATTTCCAGACGGGCGCAGATTCTTACCAATCACGGCGACCACTTGACCGCTACTGAGTTGCCCCACAATGTCAAAGCCCGTGCCGGGGCCATTACGCTGGTTAACGGAACCATCAGCGATGACGGCGCAATCTTCATCAGACTCTGGCGCGATGAGTTCAACCAAGGGTTCGAGCCAATAGTCCTCATCGTCAGCCTCCACCGTCCAACCCACCGAGCCTTCATAGTTGATGCGGTACCATGCGAAGCCATTAGCGCACGTCGGCCCACCCATCACTTCAAAAATCGTGCCGGGTTCAATGCGGAAAAGTATGTCCGCATTGGTAGATGCTTGTGACCTCACACGATTGGCCGTGCCGAACGGGGCAACCCGTGCCATCATATTCGGATACAGGCGAGTCGGGAGGCTGGTGCCGCATCTAATCGATTCCGGAGTCGGCGTGATGGTTGGGGTGTTGCTGGCAGTAGGCGTTTTGCTGGGTGTAAACGTCGCGCTTGACGTAAAAGTCGCCGTCGGCGTGTTGGTCGAGGTCGGGGTATTACTGGCTGTAAACGTCGCTGTCGGCGTGTGAGTCTTAGAGGGCGTCGGCGTAATTGACGGGGTAAAGGTCTTGGTTGGCGTCGGGGTAATCGACGGCGTGAAGGTGTTGGTCGGGGTATTGCTGGCCGTGAACGTCGCAGACGGCGTAAAGGTATTGGACGGCGTGAGCGTAAAGGTCGCAGACGGGATAGGTGTCTGACTGGCGGTGGCCGTCTGCGTCGGTGTGAAGGTGTTGGACGGTGTGAGCGTCGGGGTCAGGTCGCGGGTGGTGATATTGGCCTGCGACTGCACGCTGATCCCCAAAACGACCTCATAATCGTAATTGCCGTCCTGTGATTCCCCGCGGAAACGTTGGGGATGTTCAGCCGCATATTCAACCAGTTGCCCAGCACTGATGATCGGCAGCATGATCGGCTCCCCGATGCGCGTCCAGATGCGGTTAAACGGCGTCGAGTCATTTTCATATAAATCGAGAGAGACCCCGAAATCATCTTCGCAAACGTCGCGCTCAAGCACGCCGATATCCTCGCGGACATCATTACCGCGCAGGCTGGCCGTCCATGACAGTTCAAATTCTTTGCGGGTTCCAGTGCTGACGTCTAACGCGCCAACCACCGGGCCAAGCCCGACATTCAAGATAAATTGATCGCCATCCAGCCCGAAGTCACGCCCGGAACCCGCCTCTTCGGCATTGTTAACACGCACGCGGATGACCTTGACCGAAACATCATACAGGCAGTCCCGTGGGGCTTCAGTAGGCAATTGCACAGGGGTAAAGGTCACGGTTGGCTCATCTTCAGGCAGGCGCACACTCGCTGACTGCGCGATTTCTTGTACAGTCCGCTCAATACTGTTCAGGTCTGCGCCGTTGCTGATGGCCTGAGCGACAACGAATAACCCCTCAGACGTTTGAATTGCGAACATGACCGCTTGCCGTCCGTTGGTCAACGTGACGGCGGCGTGTGCCGCGTCGCGGTCATCAATCACCAACGACTCAATCTCACGGTCATACGACTCAGTCTCAAACGCCAGATAAGCGGTTGCGGTCAGGGCATTAAAAGCGCGGTCAGACTCAACCAGCGTCAAGGTGAGTAGCGCGGTCTGAGATTCTAGGCCGAGTGCGTCGCGCTCCACGAGACTGAGCGCCGCCCCGCCCCGTGGTATCGCCTCAAACGGTATCACCCGCCAGTTGCTAGGATAGGTGAAACTAAAGGGGGTTTCGCCGTAAAGCTCTGTAATGGTACTACCTTGGCCGGTCCCATCCTGTTGGGCGGCAATCAAAGTCCAACCCATCATCACCAGCAGTAACAGTGCGACATATCGCCCAACGCTCTGAACGTTCATTCCTAGTCCCCCAGAATATTGCGCTAAGGAAATATAACAAGTCTCCTAAGATTTGTCAAAAACAGGCCAAAAAATCATTTCTAAACGCGGATTCTTTATCAAATACGCCAGATTATCTTAGCGATGCTGTGTGTTGTGGGACGAATAATCACGCTCGGTTTGTCGTATTAGACAGAGAAGGGTGGTAGTCACCGAACCTTACAGCGTTAGTTTCATACGTGGTGGGATTGGGGTTATAGGTCATTTGGTGCAGACGGCTCATGCCTGACCCGATTGATAGACGTTGCCAATGGTCATCGAGAGGAGCAACCACGAGGCTGGCGCATGGACGTGTTATCAGATAAAACGCTCTGGCGAACGGTCTCTGCTAGGTGTTTTATGTGACGAACTCGGCGGACATTGCGGTCTGATTCCTATATGAGAGTGGAAAAAGACATGCTGTTTGCGTCCGCCCTAACTCATCACTTATCGCTGGTTTTAATGGTACAAGTGTACCTTTAATCGAGTTAGTCCGATCCCTTAACGCCTACCTCGCCAAACCATCCGGCGAAAAATCACGGGCGCAACGCACACCGGAGTCATCATAGCTATCCGCCGGGGAAATTGCGCCTCGATAGGCCGCACGCACCCGTGAGGCCTCATAACGCCAAGAGCCGCCACGTAATACCCGCATACTCATCGCGTCGTCAGGGTCTTCGGCACGCTCTGCATTGTAGGGATAGCTACGGATATAGGCAGAACTTGTCCACTCCCAGACATTACCGGTCATGTTATACGCGCCAACCCATGTTCGGCTGCCGGGCTTATCATCAACCCGAGTGGGGCGCGAATCGCTGTTGCCTATATAGGTGACATTTTCTTCGACAATCGTATCGCCCCACGGATAAACAGGCCCATCAGGGCCGCGTGCGGCATATTCCCACTCCATCTCGCTAGGGAGTCTCCCGCCGCGTGATTCACAAAAATCCCGCGCTTCATACCATGTCAAGCTATCACGAGGTAGCTCTGGATCAATGAATGCGCCGTAACTACCATATTGGGCATTGCTAACCTCAAATTGGTCTAGCCAAAACGGGGTGTCGACACACTGTTGATGTATAGGGCGTTCATCCAGTGAGCCGTTAGGGTCGCCCATCAAGTAACAACCCGTCGGGACAAGCACCATCGGGACATCCTCAAAAACATGTTCGACTCGCGCCCACTCGCGATTTTCCAACACTGGGAAGCCAATCATGCCCAACATCCCATCAGGGATTCCTCGATCTGGAGTTGCTGTTACATCCGGCATCGGCGTCGCATTTGTGGGTCGTTCAAACGGCCAAACCAGCGTGCATTCTAGGTTTCCGGGTGGGCAAAACTCACCGTACTCTAGGTTATCCCGCTGAACCAATAAGACGAAACGGGTCTGACGGGCGGCAGCATCGTACCAAAAGATGTCAGCCTGTGCTACTGCGTGGATGAGCTTGCGCGTCGTGACTTCTTGGCAGTTTTGCGGCAATGGTTCAGTCGAATTAGTGCGTTCAATTCGTAAACAGATGGGTGTAGGGACAGCGTTGAAACGCAAAGGTGCGAATGATGCGAATTTGTCCAAATAGAAAGTCTGACGGTTGTCATCAATTACGATTTCATAGCCGATCCCGCTTAAATCTACCGCTGTATTCCCCGTGATATACAGCGTCGCGCTCTCTGCGGTGAGGTAGAGTTTTACTTCCATCCCGCTTTGCGCCCGCGCAACGGATCCCATTAGCACCAAAAACAACCCTAAAGCCACTACCGCTTGTAACCGCCCAATCAAACGCACCATCCGCCACACTCCATCCCAATGCTTTGCAATTCTACTTACTGAAAATCTGACACCGCTGGTTAGCTGAACTGCAAATTTGTTTAAGACTTGCCCCACCATCAGCGGGGGTGACCTCTACAACCAAGTCCTCAGGTCGATTGCTTGAATCGTCATGCCAAAATATATCCACCGCCGAAAATTCTTGTTCAAACGTCCGCGACGGATCACACAATTGCGGGAGCGGCGTTTGTGTGTTGTTCCTCACATAACGCAGGCAAGTATTGGCGGTCAGGTTGGGGAGATAATTGTCAAGATTGAAGGTTGCGAACACATCTTCCTCAAACGAAGCTGTCCGAATCAAAACATCTTGCAGGGCAGAGGGGTTATGCAGCACAAGCGTTAAGCTGTCTACCCCCTCAAATAACACGGTGATTAACGGCTGGCTCTCATCTATCGGTGTAGAGGTCGGGCTGGCAGAGTCGGTGGCCGCTATCGAGGTTGGGCTGACGGTTGAGATTGGGTTTTCGGGGGCGGCCATTGTCGCGGACGGTGACGGCGAAACCGCCGCTATCGCGGTTGGCGTTGGTTCATTCTCCAACAGGTGACTGATATACGGGGCGGCGACGGTGGCAAGTACGGTCAAGAGGCCAACCACGACTGCCCAAATCACCGCCCATTTTGTCCAATTGATGGGAGGGGTTGGCTCGATAGCTGTGGAATTGACATAATCCCGCGAGGGGCGAAACCCGAAGGCGCGCAGTTCATCCAGTACCGCGTTGACAAAGGCCTCAAACGTCGGGAACTTGTTGAAATCCAGATGTTGGATGCCCGCCAATTCCGGCGGCAGAGGTTGAACCAGCGGCGTATAGAGGATGGGGAAAATCGGTTTGGATTGTTTCAGGGCGAGTTCCCACTCACGTTTCACCCATACGGATTGCAGTGATTCAGGCGTGAGGATGAGCAGTAGCAAATCGACCTTGTTTAAGGCGTTGAGCAGTTCTGCCTCCCATTGGCTGCCCGCACCGATTCCCTTACGGTCATACCAGAGCGAAACCCCACAGCCTTCCAACGCAGCTGCTAACTTTTGTACAAAGGGTTCATCTTTGCGGGTGTAACTGATGAATAGCTGTTTCATAGCTGGATGTATTCTCCAAATACGCGAAATTTGGAAATATTTTCTACAGATGATAACGTAAATGATGGGTTTTCACTAGTGCCTCACTTCACTCCTACCCCTCTGTGCCACAATGTAGAGATGGTCGGAAGCAGGGTAAAATAGCGGGATGATGTTGACCAATTCAGTCAGTCACAGGAGTCTCCTTAATGTCGAGTGCCAGTCCCAGCGCCAGCGCCAACCAACGTCCTGATGAACGCCACCCGCTAGACCCGATCCTCAAGCCGCGCTCGGTTGCCGTGATTGGCGCAACCGAAAAAATCGGTTCGGTGGGGCGCACCATCCTGTATAACCTGATTTCCAACCCGTTCGGCGGCACGGTTTATCCCGTCAGCCCGACGCGCAAGAGCGTGTTGGGCGTGCGCGCCTACAAATCCATCAGCGAAGTGCCGGACACGGTGGACTGCGCCATCATCGTCACGCCCGCGCCGTCCGTCCCCGCCATCGTGCGCGAGTGCGTCGAGAATGGCGTCAAAGGCGCGGTGATTATTTCCGCCGGATTCAAAGAGACCGGACCCGAAGGCAAGGCGCTGGAAGATGAAATCCTCGCCATTGCAGGCGATAAGATGCGGATTATCGGCCCGAACTGCCTCGGCGTGATGATGCCGCTCGGCCACTACAACGCGACCTTCGCCGGCGCAACGGCTAACCCCGGCAACGTCGCTTTCATCAGTCAATCGGGCGCGATTTGTACCAGCGTCCTCGATTGGTCGTTCACCGAAAAAGTCGGCTTCAGCGCCTTTATCAGCATCGGTTCGATGTTGGATGTTGGCTGGGCGGATTTGATTCACTATCTTGGCGACGACCCCAACACCCAATCTATCGTGATTTATATGGAGAGCATCGGCGACGCCCGCGCTTTCCTGAGCGCCGCCCGCGAAGTCGCCCGTCGTAAGCCCATCATCGTGATTAAGGCTGGGCGCACCGCTCAAGCTGCCGCCGCCGCTGCCAGTCATACCGGCAGTCTGACCGGCAGCGATGATGTGTTCGCCGCCGCGCTGCGTCGAATCGGCGTGCTGCGCGTCGAGCGCATCAGCGATGTGTTTTATATTAGCGAAGTGCTGGCGAAGCAGCCCCGCGCACAAGGCAACCGCCTGAGCATCGTGACCAACGCGGGCGGCCCCGGCGTCTTGGCGACGGACGCGCTGATTTTGGACGGCGGGGCGCTGGCCGACATCAGCCCAGAGACGATGACCACGCTCAACGGGTTCTTGCCGTCGGCGTGGAGCCACAATAACCCTATTGACATCCTCGGCGATGCAGACCCAGAGCGTTATGCCAAAGCCCTCGAAATTGCCGCTGCCGACCCCAACAGCGATGGCTTGCTGGTCATCCTCACGCCACAAGCGATGACAGACCCGACGGCTACCGCGCAGCGACTTGTGCCGTATGCCCATATCGACGGCAAGCCGGTCATCGCGTCGTGGATGGGCGGTCAAGCGGTGGCCGGTGGTGAGGCGATTCTGAACGAGGCCGGTATCCCGACCTTCCCGTACCCGGACACGGCGGTGCGTGTGTTCAATTATCTGTGGCGCTATGACTACAGCCTGAAAGGGTTGTACGAGACCCCGACCTTGCCCGATGATGCCTACGGGGATACGCCTGACCGTGCCACCGTCGAAGCCATTATCGAGGCGGCCAAGTCGCAAGGGCGCAGCTTGCTCACCGAGGATGAGGCCAAAAAAGTGCTGACGGCCTATCGTATCCCGACAGTGGCGAACATCATCGCGACCACCGATGAAGACGCGGTGCTGGCGGCCAATAAACTCAGCTACCCGGTTGTCCTCAAGCTGCATAGCGAGACGATCACCCACAAGACTGATGTCGGCGGGGTCATCTTGAATCTGACCAGTTCGGACGCGGTGCGCCGTGCTTTTCATCAGATCCAAGAGAACGTGACCGACAAGGCTGGCGCGGAACATTTTGGCGGCGTCAGCGTGCAACCGATGATTCGGTTGGAGGGCTACGAGGTGATTTTGGGCAGCAGTATTGACGCGCAGTTTGGGCCGGTCTTGCTGTTCGGGACGGGCGGTCAATTGGTTGAGATTTACAAAGACCGCGCCCTCGGCCTACCGCCGCTGAACACGACTCTGGCGCGGCGTATGATGGAACAGACCAAGATTTACGAGGCGTTCAAAGGCGTGCGCGGGCGTCCGCCGGTGGACATGGTTGCGCTGGAACGCCTGTTGGTGCGCTTCAGTCAATTGGTGGTCGAGCAGCCGTGGATTCAAGAAATTGACATCAACCCGCTGTTGGTATCACCGGAGCGCTTGATTGCGTTGGACGCACGGATGGTCTTGTTACCGGCGGACACCCCCTCGGAATCGCTGCCGCGCCCGGCGATTCGCCCGTATCCGCGCCAATATGTGCGCTCATGGGTCAGCAACGGCGGTGACACCCTCGAAATCCGCCCGATCCGCCCAGAGGACGAGCCGTTGTTGGTCAAATTTAACCAGAGCGTGTCGGAACGCTCGGTATATCTGCGCTATTTTTCGCTGATGAAACTCGGCCAGCGCGTCAGTCATGACCGCCTCAGCCGCTTGTCGTTCATCGACTATGACCGCGAAATGGCGTTGGTCGCCACCCGCATCGGCGCGGACGGTGAGCCGGAGATTTTGGGCATTGGCCGCCTGCATAAAGCTTATGGGCGCGGCGAAGCCGAGTACGGCTTACTCATCAATGACCTGTATCAGAAGCAAGGCTTGGGGACAGAACTTCTAAAACGCCTGATTGAGATTGGCAAGTCTGAAGGCTTGAAGCACCTCTGGGCGTATGTGTTGCAAGAGAATGTCGGGATGTTGAAAATCAACAAGGCGCTCGGCTTCACGCAGAAGTTCGACACCGAAGAAAAGTTGATGCGCGTGCATCTGGATTTGTAGCTTGTTCATGTAGGGGCGGTGGGGTTTGGCGTGCCAAACCCCATACGTTGTATTATGATGTGGGTACAGAGGGGCGTTTGAAAATAGGCGGGCGGACAAGTCTCGCCCCTACAAAATTTCTATTGATGTGTATTCAAAACCGCGTTGTCGGATGTTGTGTAGGGGCAGCGCTTGCGCGCCCGCCCATGAAAACACTTCATCATTGTCGTTTACGGAGGGTTTGGAATGGTCGCACGGGAACAGGTAGACCACATCACGTTTGAGGAATTCCTCGTGTTGTACGAAGGGCGTCACGCGGAATGGCATCCTGACGGCACAGTGGAGGAAATGCTAAGCGTTGGTTTGACTCATATCTGTATTATGGAATTTTTGATTGTCTTGTTCTTGTTCTACAAGAAGGCACATCCAGAGGTGCGAGTGGTATTCGCGCCATACCCCATCAAAATCACCGGCATCCCCGCCCGTGAACCTGACTTGCTCATTATGGTCGGGGAGACCGCCCAACGTCTGACCGAAAATTATATCGACGGCGCGCCCGACATCGCTGTTGAGGTCGTCTCGCCAGAAAGTCGGCTGCGCGATTATGAGCGCAAAACCCGCGATTATCAACAGGCCGGTATCCGTGAGTATTGGATTATCGACCCGGCGTGGAAAAAAGTTGATATTTTGGAACTTGGCGCAGACGGGTATACGCCCCGCGCCGCCGCCGATGGTAAATTTACCAGCGGAATTTTGTCCGATTTCGCGCTTGACCCCGCCATATTGTGGGAAGAAGGGTCGCCCGACCCCATCGCGCTCATGCGCTTGGTTGAAGCGATGACCGGCCAAAAATTTGAGTGAGGTTGAAGCAATGACTGATCTAGCGCCTTTTTCACGCCGTCAATTTTTGTCGCTCGTTTCATTGGGAGCCGCCGCCCTGCTGCCGTTGCCCGTGTTGGCTCAGGACGATACCCCGGCGCCCACCGTCAATATCCCGCCGAGTCTGATGCTGCACAGCCGTGAGTCCCGCGAACATTTTATGGGTGATGTCATGGCGGGCATCGCTCAACGCGGCTGGGAGGCGATAACGTATCTCGATTACCTCCAGCGCGCCCAGACCGGCCTGAGCGTTGAAAACACCGTCCTCATCAGTATTGACGACATCTCGTGCGCGGCGGGTAATTTGAGTTTTGAGTATTTCCAACGCATGTATGGATGGGTGCGCGACGGGGGCGGGGTGGCGACCTTTGGGGTGATTACCGAGCCGGACAAGCCGCAAGACGAAGCGCGCTGGGATATTTTGGCTGGGTGGGTTGCCGAGGGGTTCGAGTTGGCGACGCACACCTCCAATCATCTGCCGTTCAACGCCGCCGAGGGCGGGCAACGTCCCGATTTCTCACAGGCCGACTTCACCTATGAAATCGCGGATTCTGCGCGCATGATTGAGCAGAAGATGGCCGAGCGCGGACTCGATTATCAGGTTCGGACGCTGATTACCCCGTTCGGGAGCGGCTGGGATCGCGAGTCCGCCAGCGTGTATGAAGGGGTGCGCGCCGCGTGCCTAGAAGCGGGCATCTCGTTCGTGGTCGGGATTGTCGATGGCCGCGACCCACTGCCAACGGCGACCTTGAGTGAGCCAGACGCGCTGGCCTATGTCGGGCGCACCCCGCCGGGTTATCCGACCAACGCTGAGGGCGTCAGAACCCTCGACGCGCCGCTGACTCTGGCCTACCTTGAAGGTTGGATTAAACAGTGGCACGCCTAGGGGAACACGAAAAGAAATGACATGATGTGGGATAAGGTGCAAACCAACGCTTAATTTGCTTGCACGTTGCACCTCGAACCTTATCACCACGGTCATCATCTAGAGTCTAATCTCCTCCTGCATTAGGCGGGTTGGCGAGCGGCGACGGCTTGAGTCTTGGCGTCAAGGAATTGGGCGCGATGGCCGTATTCGTGGCTGAGACCCATCATCACAGCCGCCTTATAATTCATCTCGCCGAAAATCTCGATGAATTTCTCGCTACGCTCCCAGCGGGTATCGGCGTTGGGCTGGTCGGGGAAGCTGTCGAGGAAGGCGTTCCGCATCCGGCCTGATTCAACGATTCGCTGGCGGCACTCGTCTACGGTTCTAGCGGCGGTCTGCCAATCGGCTTCCACGCGCAGACGCGGTTCGGGAGGATAGGCGATGCCGCGTGCGAGGATAGCAGCGACCGAGGCGTATTCTTCAGTGCTGGCAGTGACGTGTAAAATCAAGTGGCCGACGCTCCAACCGATATTTTGCAGTTCGGCGGGCGCGTGCGAGTCATGGGCTTCAGCGTCAAACGGGATGAAAGTGACATCAGCGTCGGTCAGGTCAGCGATGATGTCCAGCATAAAGTCAATGCTTGCGTTGGCGGCCTCGCGGATGTCCGCCTGTGAGAATTGTGCCGCCCAGTCTATGATTTTGACCTCGCGGTTTTGCACAGGAGTGAAGTCGATTGGCATAATAGGGGAATGCTCCTTGTTTTAGGTCTATGTTAGGGTTAAACAGTATAAAGACTAATCAGTCAACGTTAACCACCGTAAAGCTTGTGATGAACGTTGCGAAAGGCTACAATCGTAGACGCGATGACTCATGGAAAGATTTCTAGCGATATGTGGATTGACATCTTGCCGTCAGTTTTGCAGACTCTAAACGTGATAAACCGCATGGCTGGCGGTTGTGAGGCAAAAGATAAGCGCAATAAAGTTCAATTTTCAGGAGGTGGATTGTGGGCGTGTTAATGGAGGTAAAAAACCTCGTCACCCGCTTCCACACCCAAGAGGGGATTATTTACGCCGTCAACGATGTAAGTTACACGTTGAATGAAGGCGAAACTCTGGGCGTGGTGGGTGAGTCGGGCAGCGGTAAGAGCGTACATGCGCTCTCAATCATGGGGTTAGTCCCCATGCCGTCCGGCAAAATTACCAGTGGTGAGGTCTGGTTTCAGGGGCGTGACCTGTTGAAACTAAAAAAAGAAGAGATGCGCCTTGTGCGTGGCGCGGAAATTGCCATGATTTTCCAAGACCCGATGACCTCGCTCAACCCTGTGCTGACGGTTGGGACGCAGATCACCGAGGCTTTGAGGTTGCATCTGGGCATGAACAACACACAGGCCGAGAATCGTGCTGCGGAGTTGATTGATATGGTGGGTATCCCAGACGCCCGCAAGCGCCTGCACAATTACCCGCACCAATTCTCTGGTGGTATGCGCCAACGTATCATGATCGCGATGGCATTAAGCTGTAATCCCAAGTTGCTGATTGCTGATGAACCGACCACCGCGCTGGATGTGACCATTCAGGCGCAGATTATCGAGTTGGTCAAACAGCTTCAAAAAGAACTGAAGATGGCGATGATCTGGATCACCCATGATCTCGGCGTCGTGGCTGGCATGGCCGATACTCTTCAGGTCATGTACGGCGGGCGCACCGTTGAACGCGGCCCGATTAAGCCGGTCTTTCGTGACCCGCGTAACGCCTATACCCTCGGTTTGCTGAACTCGTTGCCACGTTTGGATGCCGCGCACAATCGTCAGCGCCTGACCCAAATTGAAGGCTCACCGCCGGACATGCGCGTCGAGCCAGTGGGCGACTCGTTCGCCCCGCGTAACCCGTACCGCACCGAACGGTGCTGGACCGAAACCCCACCTCTTCGCCAAGCCGAAGGCGGTGTGGAAGGTCACATGGTGGCAGCATGGTATGACCTACGCGAAATTCGCAAACAGCAGCTTGAAGGGAAGCATTAACAATGTCGGCAACTGCCCCTCTGATGGATGAGAAAAAACAGGTTAGCAAAGAGGTCATCCTCAGCGTTAGCGGCCTGAAGAAACACTTCCCGATTAGCTCTGGCATCGTATTCCAGCGCCAAGTCGGTGCGGTTCGCGCTGTAGATGATGTGTCGTTTGATGTGTATCGCGGTGAGACGCTCGGCCTCGTCGGTGAATCCGGTTGCGGCAAAAGCACCACTGGGCGCACGATCCTGCAACTGTATCGCCCGACAGCCGGGTCGGTTCGGTTTGAAGGTAAAGAACTGACCACCATGAAAGGTGAGGAATTGCGCGCTATGCGCCGCGAGATGCAAATCATCTTCCAAGACCCGTTTGCCTCGCTGAATCCTCGTATGACCGTCGGTAATATCGTCAGTGAACCGCTGCGAATCCACAATATTTTGCGCGGTAAAGAACTACGCGAATTCGTGGAAAACTTGTTGGAGAAGGTCGGCCTCAATCCGTTCTACATCAACCGCTATCCGCATGAATTCAGCGGCGGCCAGCGTCAGCGCATCGGCATCGCCCGCGCTTTGGCGCTCAAACCCAAGTTCATCGTGTGCGACGAGCCGATTTCGGCCTTAGATGTGTCCATTCAGGCGCAAGTGGTCAACCTGTTAGAAGACCTCCAGCAAGAACTGGGTTTGACCTATCTGTTCATCGCCCATGACTTGTCGATGGTGCGCCACATCTGTGACCGCGTGGCGGTGATGTATCTGGGCAAAATCGTCGAGTTGGCTCCAACCGATGAGCTTTACGAAAACCCGTTGCACCCCTACACACAGGCGCTATTGTCCGCCGTCCCCGTCCCTGACCCGTCGGTGGAAGAGGATCGTCAGCGTATCCTGATTGCCGGTGACTTGCCCAGCCCGGCCAATCCGCCCAAAGGCTGCAATTTCAACACGCGCTGTCCAGTTCGTATGGATGCGTGCTTCCGCGACCCCGACCCCGAATTGGTCGAAGTGTCGCCGGGTCACTGGGTGGCTTGCCTCCGCGTACCTTAAGAGCAAGTTTTGAGTGATGAGTGATGAGTCCTGAGATGGGGAAAACCCTGTCTCAGGACTTTTGATTCTTAATGCGCTTAGAGGCCGCTTTAATATCCATCTTTTACGGTATTTCAGGACGGGCGTGGATTGCCCGCCCGTCCTGAAATAAATAGCGAATCCGGTCTGACGTCGGATATTCAAATGGCTTTTCATGTCTCGGGACTCATCACTTGAGAGGGGTAGGGCAGGCGGCGGGCGGGCGTCATCTGGGAGTCGCCTGACAGACGTGAGGTAGGAGGTCAGGCGTTTTGGTTCCGCAACCTTAGCGGTTCAGAATAGAGGGGTATAGCTCTTTTTTCCTAGAGGACACCTCATTATGCGCCGTTTAATGTTCACCGCATTAACCCTTTTATTCGCATTAACCCTTTCGCGGCAGACTCACGCGCAAGCCGAACGCTTGCCAGATAACTCGTACATCCTCAGCCAATCGCCCGATAAGTTGGTGTATCTGGCCGAAGATAGAGACGGGTGGCTGTTCCTATACGATATCCCCAATCAGACGCGCATCAACTTTTCTGGCGAGGTCATCAATTATCTTAATTCGATTGGCATGAAACCTAAGCGGCATAATCGCAGCGTGATGCTTGATGCGGTCTGGGGGGTGGGCGAGCCAACCCAAGCCGTTTTCCTAATCGTAGCGGGCGTCGGCCATGCGGCGGTTCGATTCAATAGCATTACCGGTGAGCAGACCGGATTCTATCCATCTGGTGTTGGGGGCGTCACGGCTTATTTCAAACTGAGTCACGATGGCGGGCGTTTATCTGTTTACGATCTGGCGACCCAGCGCGGCAGATGGTACAACACTGTGGACGGTACATCGCACGAGTTCAAAACACAGGCGAATGCCGCGTATTATGGGATTCATTTCCAATTTTTCACTGCGGATGGGCGCTTTTTCGTGGTGATGAGCCAAACCGGGACGAACCCACCGGTGCTTGAGGTCTGGGATACGACAGCGCTGGTGTCGGATAATCAGTCCAATTACACGTTGAATACCCTCGGTATGGCCTATTACGATCAAGTTCTAAGTGTTGATAATGGGACAGGTTCAGCGGAGTCCGCGGCTATCGTTGACTTTCGCGTGGCGGGTCAAACCGTCCTGAACGTCAATCTTGCCACTCGCGAAGTCGGCCAGCCAGAGTCGCTCACAGCGCCGCTTGAAGCGCCAGAAAACGACTATACCTCTTATCCCAATGCTCATTGCCAATATCGTTATGCCTTGCGCGTCTCGGCCAATCCGCTGGAGCTATTCGATAACGTCACACAAATCAGCATCCCTCTGGGCGAGTCTAATGCCGAAATTGACTATGTGCGGTTTTCACCGGACTGCCGGTATGTGGCCGTCTCGCAATTTGAACAGAAGCGCGTGGGGGTATATGTCCAAACCTATCTAATGACGGTCTATGACAGCGTGACGGGGCAACCTATCGCGCAGTTTCCTCACACGTATTACGGCTGGTTTTTGTCGTGGAGTCCCGACAATCATTACCTGTGGTGGGTCAGCGACACCGCTGCGACATTATTCAATGTTGAGACTGCGGCGAAATATCCGGTCAACCCGTCTGCTGAGGGGCGTGGCTTGTGGCTCAAAGATTCGCACAGCGTGCAATGGGATATCGAAGGCGGTCAACTGTTGCTGACGTTTAATTGGGGCGTCAACGCCATCAATTTAGCCGACGGGAGTAGTCGCGCACCCTAGATTAACTGAGGGTGGGATATAAATTGGCGCAGGGTTCGCGAACCAGCCCTATTAGCGCGAAATGTCGTGTTTGGCGGGCGCACACATGGGTGCGCCCCTACGAACCACACGGTTTTGGTAGGGGCGTTTCGCAAACCGCCCGCCATGCAAAAATCTGAAATGCACCCGGTGGGACAAGCGTCACAAGTCTATAGACGTGATCGTGGATGGGGAACAGGGCCAGATGTAAAGTTTACGGATTTTCAGCAGCATCCTGCCACAGTTTTTCTTAATTCAGATGATTCAAGTTCAATTATGCTTGAAGAAGGAGCTGATGGGGCGTTGAAATAGACCTCAAACAATGTAGAATATAGGCTATGGCTAAACGACAATTTCACCTCAACGAGCAAGAAATCGCCCAATTGCGACGTGCAGAAGCATTGACGCGAGATATCCA
>Ga0105046_10008989_pt1 | contig 15665 bp, 15 predicted proteins | sample MAT03_FD_78385 | JGI IMG/M metagenome (GOLD analysis project Ga0105046, IMG submission 78385) | Freshwater microbial communities from Lake Fryxell liftoff mats and glacier meltwater in Antarctica - MAT-03 (megahit assembly) | ecosystem: Environmental > Aquatic > Freshwater > Ice > Liftoff...
GCCCGGAATTCTGCTCCGGTGATCGGTCGATCCGCCGGGAGTAGTGCATAGGCGGCCGGGGAATTGCAACTGTCCACGATGAGTTGCTGAGCGTTTGGGAAAGCGAAACCGGCGTCGCAGGCGATGTGGCCGCTAATCAGCCAATCGCACTCGACTTTTTTCAGGAAGGCCGTGCAGGTCGTCGTTCGGGTGTCCCGCCCCCAGAGCAATTCATAGGCGGTGCCGCCGACGGAGAGGTCTTCCGGGGGAAACGCGTCCGTCTCCAAATGCCGCAGTTCGAACTTGTCCAGGAATTTTTCGCGTGGCAAACTATGGCTGAGAAAGATGCGATTCGAAGTGCGAAGGGCAAGCGGAAGAATGCCAAACAGCCGCAAGTACACGTTATAAATGTCCGTCCCTTTTCCGACGCCATAAGCCTCGACGACACCTTCCTGAAAGAGCGTGTTGAGGTCTTTGTCGTTCTTCATCACTAGCCGATTAGTCCACTGGGCTAGCTCGTGGTTGCCGAGCAGCATGTGGACCTGACCCGGAAACTGAAGTTTCAGGGCCGCGAACAAGTCGAGAAGTTGGTGCGACTTATCCCCGCCGCCTGGGTACAGAGATTTTCCGTGAATCAGTTCCTGAAGAATGAGATGGCGGCGAGGATGTTTGGCCAGATCTGCCACCTGGTAGACGGCTTGAAAGTTGCTGAGATGCCCGTGCATGTCCCCCGCTACCAGGACCTCGGCCGCATCCTGCAGTTGCACGAAACGCCCGCTTCGGCCTGGGGTCTGCCTGACGGCATCGACAGCTTTGTAAAGGGTCCGGAGCAGTCGGTCGGGATCGGGCATGATAGGAGGCGAACGATGACGGTCAGGGGAAGAACATTTAGGTTAGTTTATCTCACAACTGTCAGTTTGGCTTCAACCTTCAAACCAAATTCATCCGGTTGAAATTTGTCGTACCCCTTGCCGTCCGGCCTTCGGATGTCGAGAATTTTAATGTAGACGATCGGACCGCTTCCACGAGATTGCACCTTTTGATTTGCTCACCCGGCACCAGAATTCTCCGACCGTTGTCGATTATTTGACTTCTGAACTCGACGCACTTCCGGGCGCAAGCTTCGGAAGGCAAGGTGTTTGTTTTTCATGGAACTGGCTCGCAATCTTCGGAAAGACTCCGTTTCCCGGCTCTTGCCCTCGGAGCCGCTCTCGGTTGAGCGAACGTCAACAGTTGGTGACACGGTCGAACTCATGCGACGCGAGAATGTCGGGTGTGTGCTGGTGTGCGATGACGGCCAACTCGTTGGCCTGTTCACGGAACGCGATTTGATGCGGAGAGTATTGGCGGTAGGAAAGCCCCTGAGCCTGCCGATAGAAGATGTCATGACCCAAAATCCAGTCACCGTTGGGCCACGCGAAGCGATTCGCCTGGCCGTTCGACGAATGGAGGCAGGGGGGCATCGCCATTTGCCGGTGATCGATGAAGGAAATCGTCCGGTGGGCATACTTTCCGTTAAACGCGTAGTACGGTTTTTGGTCGAGCATTATCCTTCAGCAGTGTACAATCAACCACCCCAAGGCCAGGTGCCTTCGACGGCCGAGGGGGCTTAGAATCATACCGGACGGCTGCCCGGCCTCGCCGGCTTGGCAGGACCGCCAACGAGGAACTTTCTCTCATGTCCGCGACTGCGACTCTCTCAGCCCCGACCTTGGGCCGTAAGGTTCAAGAAGTCGATTCGATCACCATTCGCTTTGCCGGCGATTCCGGCGACGGCATGCAGCTAGCCGGTACGCAATTTACCAATGTCTCGGCCATCATGGGTAACGACATTGCGACGTTCCCGGACTTCCCGGCTGAGATTCGCGCTCCTGCCGGCACCCTGGCGGGAGTCTCTGGTTTCCAGGTTCACTTCGCCAGTTCGGACATCCATACACCGGGCGATCGACTGAATTGCCTGATCGTAATGAACCCGGCAGCCCTCAAGACCAACTTGAGGGATCTCGAAACTGGCGGCGTCTTGATCGTGAATAGCGATTCATTCGGGCCAAACGACTTGAACAAGGCCAAGTACACGGTGAACCCGCTTGAGGATGGCTCGCTGAAGGGTTACCGCGTCATTCGGGTGCCGATCGACAAGTTGAATCGCGAGTCGGTCAAGGAATGTAATCTTTCCCCACGCGAAGCGGATCGCTGCAAGAACTTCTTTGCCTTGGGCCTGGTTTACTGGATGTTCGAAAGGCCTATGGACGCCACGCTGAAGTGGATCAAGGATAAATTCTCGAAGAAGATCGATGTTCTGGAAGCCAACACGCGGGCCTTGAAGGCCGGCTACAACTACGGCGAAACTGTCGAGGCCATGCCGGTCCAGTATCGCGTGGCCAAGGCCAAGATTCCACCCGGCACCTACCGCAAGATCACGGGGAACGAGGCCCTGGCAATGGGCCTGGTTGCTGCCGCCAAGATGGCCGAGACGCAACTGGTGTTTGCAGGTTACCCAATCACGCCGGCCTCGGATATCCTGCATCAACTTGCGGACATGAAGAATTTCGGCGTGAAGACTCTCCAGGCCGAAGACGAAATTGCCGGCGTGGGAGCAGCCATCGGCGCGGCATACGGCGGAGCGATCGGCGTGACGGCCACCAGCGGCCCGGGCATCTGCCTGAAGGCCGAGGCAATTGGTCTGGCCGTGATGACCGAGTTGCCGTTGGTCGTCATCAATGTCCAGCGTGGTGGTCCAAGCACCGGCCTTCCGACCAAGACGGAACAGGCGGACTTGCTTCAGGCCATGTTCGGCCGCAATGGCGAGTGTCCGGTCGCAATCATCGCCCCGCAATCGCCCGGCGACTGTTTTGACATGGCCTTCGAGGCCGTCCGAATCGCCACCGAGTTCATGGTGCCCACGTTCTTGCTCTCCGATGGTTATATCGCCAATGGTGCCGAACCTTGGGCGATTCCAGACGTGAATAAACTGCCGAAGATTACGATCACTCACCCGACCGAGCCGAACAGCAACGACGGCAAGACCCACGAGAATGGCACCGACGAGCCGGGCAAGTTCTTGCCGTACAAGCGAAATGCCATGTTGGTTCGTCCCTGGGCGATTCCGGGGACACCAGGCCTCGAACACCGCATCGGCGGCATCGAGAAACAGGATGTAACCGGCAATGTGAACTACGAGCCGGCAAATCATGAACACATGGTCCACACCCGAGCCCAGAAGGTCGCCAATATCGCCAAGACGATTCCCGACTTGGCCGTTGTAGGCGATCAAGAAGGAGACTTGCTCCTAATTGGCTGGGGCGGAACCTACGGTTCGATCGCGACAGCACTCCAGCGGGCTCGTCGAAAGGGCACGAAAATCGGCCAAGTGCATTTCCGCTATCTAAATCCGTTCCCGAAGAACACGGCTGAAGTCTTCAAGCGATTCAAGAAATTCCTCGTGCCGGAACTAAATTCGGGCCAGCTTCTACTTCTTCTGAGAGGCACGTTCTTGATTGACGCCAAAGGCTTGAATAAAATCCAGGGACGACCGTTTTTGATTTCCGAAATTGAAGAAGCGATTGAACAGGCGATTGCGTAATTTTTCTCCGTGTAAACCTGACCACTGATCACTAACAACTGACCACGAATTACATATGGCCGTCACTGCACTCCCGACCTTGAAACCCCAGGATTTTGCCAGCGACCAAGAAGTCCGCTGGTGCCCCGGCTGCGGGGATTATTCGATCCTGGCGCAGATGAAAAAAGCCCTAACAACCGTTAATTTCCCTCGGGAAAAGATGGTGTTCGTTTCCGGCATCGGCTGTTCGAGCCGATTCCCCTACTACATGAACACCTACGGGTTTCACACCATCCACGGGCGGGCCCCGACCTTCGCGACCGGGCTGCGTATTGCCAGGCCGGACTTGCAAGTTTGGCTCGTCACCGGCGACGGCGATGGCCTGTCCATCGGCGGCAACCATCTGATTCATGCCCTGCGCCGCAACGTGGACATCAAGGTTCTGCTATTCAATAACGAGATTTATGGCCTGACGAAGGGGCAGTTCTCGCCAACCTCGCGTCTCGGCACAAAAACCAAGTCCAGCCCGCAAGGTTCCGTCGATGCACCGGTTCGACCACTCTCGATCGCTCTTGCGGCGGAAGCGACTTTTGTCGCCCGCACCATGGACATGGACCCGAATCATCTGACGGCTACCCTTCATCGGGCGGCTGCACACAAGGGCTCCGCATTTGTTGAGATTTATCAAAATTGCAAGATCTTCAACGACGGCGTCTTCGACTACGTGACCGACAAATCCTCGAAGGCGGACAACGCCTTGTTCCTGGAACATGGCAAGCCGATGATTTTCGGCAAGGATCGCAGCAAGGGGATCCGACTGATCGGCTTGAATCCGGAAGTCGTGACCGTCGGCAAGGACTGTGGCATCGACGATCTGGTGATGCACGACGAGAAGGCTGAATCCGCGACGATGGCGTACCTGCTCAGCCGAATGATGGTCCCGGAATTCCCCGAGGTTTTCGGCGTGCTGCGTCAGGTCAGCCATCCCACGCACGAGGAATTACAAGCGACGCAGGCGGAAGAAGTGACCGCACGCAGGGGCAAGGGCGATCTCGACAAGTTGTTCCGCAACGACGATCTTTGGGTGGTGGAGTAAAAGAATGGTGGCCGGCAAACGGTTTCTTGTAGGTGGTCAGGCCTTACTACAGCCGCTCAGCCCCTTCAAGAAAAAATTAAGGCGTTGCGCAACAATAAGTCGCCGTGATTCAGGGGAATTGGAACGGCGGAGCCTGAAGCGTCCGCGAAGGGTGCCGTTCCAATTCCCCCGAATTCGCCTTCGCTGACGCTTCAGGATCCGCCTACGTCGCATCACCGCTGACAATTCGGCATTCGGAAAGTTATTGCTGCACCTAGCGGGATTTCAATTCAAAGTCTATGCCGGCAGGCCCCGCGTTGATTACGGTAGTTTCCTCAATCAACTCCCTGTGTCCCCAGCAGGCATGGATGTGACCGCAAACGACGAGGGCGGGCGGTTTGGCCCCGATCAGTTCTCGCACCGTTGTGCTGCCGCGACTCGTACCATTCGAGTCGACATCCAGACATCCCTTGGGTGGCGAATGCGAGACAAGCACGCCTCCTGCTGGAAAATCGCTTAACAACTGCGAGGCCTCTTCTTCACTGAAATCCCAGCTCCACGAACCGAAGGGGGTGATCGGCACTCCGCCGCCGAGCCCAAAGAATTGGACGCCCGCGATCGTGACTCCGGTTCCGTGCAGAATGTGAACGTTTTCCCAGCCTCGGCAGGCTTCAACCAACTCGGCCAGCGACTCGTTGTTGCCGGGCACGACGATGGTGGGGCATGGCATGGCTTTCAGAATTTCAATGCAGACGCCCACCCGGCGGCGGACCTGACCGAAATCCCCGGCTCCGATCGCCACATCCGCATGGCGGCCACGTTCCACGAGAGCCTGGGCTGCAGGAATGTCGCAATGGAGATCGCTGAAGAGGAGCAGTCGCATTGGTTGAATCCTTCGAGGAAACCGCTACTTTACCTGAACCGACCTTATCGGAGTTGACGCAATGTACCGCCCTCTCCTGGCTCTCGCAAGTCTCGTTGTTGTAGCGTGTTCGCTGCCTGCCGCCGAGAAGGATGGCTGGATCGATCTGTTCAACGGCAAGAATTTCGACGGCTGGGTCATCGACGGGCCGACCGAGTTTAAAGACAAGGCGGACGCTAACAAGATGAAGCCGCTCTGGACAGTGAATGAAGGCCTCATTCGCACGACCGGAAATGGTTTCGGCTTCCTGCGCTACGACAAGGAATTCAAGGACTTTGTCTTTCACGTCGAGTATTGGTTGGCCAAGGAAAAGGGGGCCAACAGCGGACTTGGAATTCGCACCGGAGTGTTTGATCCGAAGAAATCGACTCAAACGCGACCCTCGTTCTTCAGTTATGAAGTGCAATTGCTGGACGACGCCGATGCCAAGCCGACTGCCCACACAACCGGCTCCCTCTATCGCTATGTTGCTCCGACGAAGGCCGCCCACAAGCCGGCCCCGGAATGGAATACGATCGAGATCGAGTGCAATGGCCCGAAGATTCGTATCAACTTCAACGGAACCGACACGCTGGAGTTCGACCAATCGAAGGACGAGAAGCTGAAGAGCAAGCCCTTGAGTGGCTATGTGTGCCTGCAGTCGCATAGCAAGCAGGCGGAATTTAGGAACGTGAGAATCAAGCCCATCACCAAATGACCACGGCTAGCGGAGCACCGTAAGGTGCCCGATTTTGACAACATCGGGCACCTTACGGTGCTCCGCTCGCCTTGTATGAGTTGTACCATGAGTGAATCGAACGCAACCACCGAAACCCTCCCTAATCCCGCGCACAGCGAGTCCGTGGCTCCGCCGGCAGACCCGGCCCCTGCACAGGCCCCCGCTCAGCCGGTTGTTGCCCCAAAACCTCAAGGCCCTCCGCCTAAGGGCAAGAAACCTTTTCGGGGCGATCGCCCCAAGCAGGATCGACCGAATCTCGACTTCACCTCGCTCGTCGTGGACATGCGGCTGAACGATCTCGACAAGGACATCGAAGCGGATCTGGCGGCCGCCATGTCCGGCTTCGAGACCGAGATTCAGGGGGATGCGGAGGCCGCCAAGCAGCAGGCCATCAAGGCGTTCCAGACGCCGAAAGAGCCTGGCACGAAGAAGAAGGGCCGCGTGATCAGCATTCACGGGCAGGATGTGTTCATTGATGTCCCCGGCGGTCGCAGCCAAGGCTTCATGCCGATGCTCCAGTTCGACAAGCCACCCCAAATCGGCGATGAGGTGGAGTTCAACGTCGAAGGCTACGACTCAGCTAACGGCGTGCTCAAGCTGACACGAGAAGGCTCCGCTCAGCATGTGGACTGGTCGAGCGTGAGAATTGGCCAGACGGTTGAAGCCCGCGTGACCGGCACGAACAAAGGCGGCCTTTCCGTTGAAGTCAATGGCATCCGCGGCTTCCTGCCGATCAGCCAGATCGATATTTACCGCGTGGAGAATGTCGAACAGTTCCTCAACCAGAAGCTCATTTGCATGGTCGCGGAAGTCCAGCCTGCCGAGCGCAACTTGGTGGTTAGCCGCAAGGCCCTGCTGGAAAAAGAGCGTGAGGTCCTTCGTGAGAAGTTCTGGGAAACCGTTGAAGAAGGCCAGGTACTCAAGGGGACAGTCCGCGGGATTCAGCCGTTCGGTGCCTTCGTCGATCTCGGCGGTGCTGATGGCCTGCTACCCGTTTCGGAACTGTCTTGGGGCAGGATCGGTACGCCGAGCGAAGTCGTGAGCATCGGCCAACAGGTCGAAGTGAAGGTGAAGCGGATCGACCGGGCCGCTCGCAAACTTTCGCTCAGCTTGAAGGATCTGTTGGCCAGCCCGTGGGACACGCTCGGTTCACGCTTCCCGGTTGGCTCACAGGCCACCGTGAAAGTCACGCGCATCCAGGAATTCGGGGCGTTCGCGGAAGTTGAGCCAGGCGTCGAAGGCCTGATTCACGTCAGCGAAATGGTTTTAGGCCGAGGCAGCCGCATTCGCGATCGCGTTCAGGAAGGCAAAGAGGTCGAGGTGCAGATTCTCTCGATCGACAAAGAAGCCCGGCGCATGTCGCTCTCTATGAAGGCTCTGGAAGTCGCCAAGCAGAAGGAAGAAACTGAGGCCGCCAAGGGTGAGATGGCGGCCCGTGCGGCCGCCGCAGAGGTCGAAGAAGAAGATGCCCCGAAGCCGAAGAAGCAGTTTCCGTTTACCCTCAGGGGAGGGAAATAACCGGGAATGATAAATGTGAAATGATAAATGCAAAATGAACGAACCTTCCTCATTTTGCATTTATCATTTCACATTTATCATTTGATTTCGCGGATGTAGATATTCTTGAACCACAACTTGTCGCCGTGGTACTGCAATTCTAACGGCCCCGACTCCGGCAGCTTGTCGTTGAATGACTTGAACGGGGCCAGTGCCGCATTATCGACGACCAGTTCGCCGTTAAGATGAATCGTCACCTTCTCCCCCTTCATGACGATCTTGAACGTATTCCATTCGCCCACGGGCTTGTCGGCCTTCTTTAGCGGCGTTTTGCCGATACTCTTCGGATCAACACCTTTTGGCAGCGGGTTGTTCCAAAGTCCGCCGGAACCCGTGTTCGCATCGGCTGCGAGATTCTTCGGCAGGTTTTCTGAATCCCAAATCTGTACCTGCGGTTGCCCACGCAGGTAGAGCCCGCTGTCGCCGGCCTTCTCGATCTTCCAGTCGATGTGCCATTCGAAGTCGCCAAAATCCTTGATTGATTGGAGGCTGCAACCGGACTTCTGGCCTTTTTCGTTCACCTTGGGTACGTGATGGATCACGCCGTCCTTCACGGACCAGGTTTCTTCCATCAGCTTTTGGCGTTCGCTTTTGAGTTTAGTTAAGGCTTCGCCTGTCACAACATGTCGTTCCTTCACGGTGATGTGGCCCTGCCAGCCGGACAGGTCCTTGCCGTTGAAGAGGGCGGTGAAGCCTTCGGGGGGAGTGTTATCCGCGCCGAGCGCGGGGAGTGCGAGGGATAGTGCAAGCAGAAGAGAGCGTTTCAAGGGAGAGTCCTCCAAGTTAGGGTATATCGTCGAGCACTCAGAGCCGCGCACGCAGCGCAGCGGAGTAAGCGGTCCGGGGGGCCTGCCCGCTTACTCCGCTGCGCTGCGTGCGCGGCTCTGATATAAGAAACGTTCATTCGAAGCTCTAAAAGTACTGCTGAGAAGTCGGCTTAATAATCAACTCGGGAATCGAAATATGCTTCGGCAGACCAGCAACCCACAAGACGGCCGACGCGACGTCTTCGGGCTTCAGGATTTTCGCTCGTTGCTCGGCAGTCACCGGGACTGGTCGCACTTCCAGGATCGGCGTATCGATCTCACCCGGATAGATGCTGCTGACGCGAATGCCGGCCTCGAGTTCTTCGCTTGCCAGGCAACCGGCCAGAGCGTGCAGGCCGAACTTGCCGGCCGCGTATCCGGCACCGGCCAGCGGGTAGGCTCGTTTGCCGGAGATCGAATTCACATTGATGATGAGGCCATCCTGCCGCTCGATCATCTGCGGCAAGACTTCCCGGATGCAGAAAAACGCTCCGTCCAGGTTGGTGCGAACCAATAAATTCCAGTTCTCGACCGTCAGCTCTCGCATCTTGCGTGGCTTGATGTTCGTGCCGGCATTGTTTACGAGAATGTCGATTCGACCGAGCTTTGCGGTGGCGGCTTTCACGAGTTTCGCCACGGCTTCCGGGTCGGTCACATCGCAGGCGTACACGAAAATGCCGGGAATTCCCGCAGCCGCTTTTTTCAGCTTGGCCTCATCTCGGCCCGCGATCACGACCTTGGCACCTGCCTCCGCGAATGCTTTCGCGGCCGCCTGACCGACGCCACTGCCACCACCGGTAATGAGAACGCCTTTACCCGCGACTGCCGACATGATAGAACCCCACGCCATATCGATTTGTCTGTAGAATATGACGAACGCCGTTCGCGGCGACGCGCATTCCTTCAGGAGCGGACATGAACCCGGAAATTCGACGCCGAACTGACGACCTCACCACCCGCCTGGTCTTCTTACGGGACTCTCTTTGATGTCTCCAGCAAACTGAAGGAACGCGAACGTTTGGTGAACATGCAGGGCGAGCCGGAATTCTGGAGTAACCAGGAGAAAGCTCAAAAAACCATTCAGAACCAGAAGACTCTGAACGCGTTGCTGAAACCATACGAAGAAGTTACAGCCGCGATCAACGACGTACACGCTCTCGTTGAACTCTCCGAGGAGGACGAAAGCCTAGAAGGCGAATTGAACGGGGAAGTCGATCGGGCCAGCACGTTGTTCGAGAAGTTCGAACTGATGGCCATGATGGCCGGGCGCAACGACTCTTCAAACGCCATTGTTTCGATCAAGCCCGGAGCGGGTGGGACCGATGCCTGCGATTGGGCCGGGGCGCTCTACCGCATGTACATGCGCTGGGCTCAATCGCACGGATTCACGGTCGAAGAGCAAGACCTGGAGCCCAATCAGGAAGCGGGGATTCAAAGCGTCACATTCAAGGTGATCGGCGAGTATGCCTACGGCTTCATGCAAAGCGAAGTCGGCGTGCATCGTCTCGTCCGCATTAGCCCGTTTGGTTCAGGTGACACTCGGCAAACATCGTTCGCGGCCGTCGACGTGGTGCCCGAATTGGACGATGATATCGTGATCGAGGTGAACGAGTCCGAACTGATCATGCAGACGTTTTGTTCGGGTGGACCCGGTGGACAGCATCAGAATAAGACGCAGTCCGGCGTGCGCCTCATTCACAAGTCGGGCGTTCGTGGCGAGAGTCGTACCGAACGCAGCCAGTACAAGAACTACGACAATGCGCTCAAGCTAATCAAGGCTCGACTGTATATGATCGAGGAGCAAAAACGGCTCGGCGAAATCGCGAACCGTTACGACGCCAAGGGCGAAATCGCTTTCGGCAGCCAGATTCGCTCCTATGTGTTTCAGCCGTACACGCTAGTGCGGGATGAACGCGAAGGTATCGAGGTCAAGACGCCTGCCGTGATGAAGGTTTTAGATGGCGACTTAGACGAGTTCATGCACGCATACCTGCGGCACAAGACCGAGAAAGTACATAAGAAAAAGAAGTAACCCTGAGGCCGAAGCGCCAGCGAGGCAGAACGCCTACTCGCTGGCTCTTCGGTCGCTCGAGATAGACATATGCGAGCGTTCATCACCCAAAAGTCGGCTCTCACGCTGTGCTGGATCCTCGTCCCCTTTTTCGCACGCGGGGCACCGGCACTTCCTCTCGAGCGGCCTGCCACTGGTCCAACGATCGTCGAATTGAAAGCGAACGGCGAGGTTGTTCCCAACGGCATGAAGCCTCTTGCAGACTCCGCAGACATCAAAAAGTTCCTGGCAGGCGAGTTCGCTCGACAGGAACGGTCGGCAAAACTGAATCGCGTTCGACTGGCTCCCGCGCTATTAATTCGAGCAGACGAAGATGTGCGCTACCTGCGATTGCATGAGTTGATGGAGCTGGCCAAATCGGTTGGCTTCGTGAACGTCTCGGTGGAACCCATGAGCCGCCGGAAATAGCCTGGCTCCCGTAGGAATCGAGCTATTCTTCAGCAAGCATTGTTGTTATTCGACTCACGCAATAAGCTCTCCTTCTCACCTACCCTCGCCCAACTCTTCAAAAGGATGAATTCATGAAACTCGCCAGACTTTTTGTTCTCTCTGCCGCGACCATTCTTCTCGCCTCGACTGGCTTTGCACGAGCCGAGACGAAGGTCGTTCTTTCGGGCACGCACATCTGCTGCCCCGCATGTGTTCGCGATGCCGGTGCCATTCTCAAGGGTGTCGAAGGCGCGACGGGCAAATGCGATCAGAAGGCCAAGACCATCACGATCACGGCCAAGGACGACGCCACGGCTCAGAAAGCAATCGACGCCTTGGCCGCCGGTGGCTTTCACGGCAAGACGGACAACAAAGACGTGACCGTCAAAGACGATAGCGGCGTGAAGGAAGGCAAAGTCAAGACACTGACGATCACCGGCGTTCACAATTGTTGTGGCGCTTGCACCAGTGCAATCAAGAGCACCCTGAAGAAGGTCGAAGGCGTGAAGGCGGACACGGTAGCGAACAAGGTGACAACCTTTGACGTCACCGGCGACTTCGATGCCGAAGCGGTCATCAAGGCCCTGAATGCGGCCGGTTTTCATGCGAAGGTGAAATAATCGCAACCAGTGAGGAGTAAGGAGTGACGAGTCAGGAGAAAAAGGAATTCGAGGACGGCCGGCCCGAATTGGCGTTTCCTCCTCACTCCTCACTCCTCACTTCTCACTCTTTTGAATTAGTAGACCTGCAAGGGACAGTGAACTTCGGTCGCCGACTCGGCACCCTGCTCTTCCCGAATGCAGTCATCGCCCTAAACGGTCCGCTCGGTGCCGGCAAGACACATCTCACCCGTGCGATTGCTGAAGGCCTTGGCATTGCCAATCCAAACGCCGTCACAAGTCCCACGTTCACGCTCATTCACGAGTACCCGGCTCGCTTGCCGATCTTCCATTTCGATGCCTATCGCTTGAGTGGCCCGGACGCGTTTCTCGATCTCGGCGTGACCGAATATTACGAAGCTGGCGGGGTCTGCCTGATTGAATGGGCCGACCGTGTGGAAGCTGCGTTGCCGCAAGAGAGACTCACGATTCGGTTGGAATCGCTTGACGAGAATTGCCGCCGAGCCGATTTGTTAGCAACGGGACAACGATATCGTTCGCTCCTTCTCGCCCTCATCGGCTAAACTTTCGCCGGCTGGCGGCAGGCCGCATTGAGACGATCGCCGGGCGGTTGAGTTGCGGTGAACTGAGAATTGCCTCGCCGGTGCCGAGCAGGGGACATCGTGCCCATAATTCGGCAGCAATGTCCCCGGTCGTCGCCATGAGTGCATCCAGGTTGTGCATGCTGCGCAGGTTGTGAACCAGGCGAGTGTTGCACAACTCGAAGATTTCCGGAGGAAGGTGCCCGGGCTGTTGGCTCACGAAAGCCGTGGCCAACCAACGTTTGCGGCCACGGCGCGTGACACTCCTGAGCATCTCCAGCGTGGCCTGCATTGTTTGGGCTTTTTCCCGGCTAATGAAGGAGTGGGCTTCCTCGATCACGATCAACGTCGGCGGTGCGTCGTCCTTGAGAATTTTGTAAGCGAAGGCCTTGCGAAGCAGGTCGGCCGTCGCAAGATTCTTCACTGTCTCGTTGGCCACACTGACGTCGAGCACGGTCACGCGGCCCGGCACCAGCATCCCTGCCGGGTCGAGCGAGGCCATGTTCGCCTGATCGAACGCACCGGAGTTAATCAACCACAGCAGCTTGGTGGCGAGGCCCAGGTAGTCGAACAAATCGGTGGTTTTGCTCGCTCGTTCTCGAGCCCGGTCGTAAAGTTGCTGCACGGTAAATGCCCGGACCGATTTGGGCGACGAGTCGAGAAGCCCGGCCAGTCGATCCGATTCCGTGGTTGCAGTCTTCTGCCAAACTTTGTTCTGGAAATGTTCGACACAATCCATCAGGGCGTTGCGTTCCGCTTGCGTGGCCTGGATCAACTCCGTCACGACCGGCGTATCGAAGTCGGCGAGCCGAAGCGAAAACGCCTGGCTGCTCGGCCGTTCGCTCGCGCAACTCGCCGGATGAATGACGCGAAAATCTTTGATTCCTTCGGGTATCCGGCCATATTTCGCGAGTGCCGCTGCCAGGTCCGCAGTTTCACCTGGGGCGTCCATGCCGATGTACTCGCCCTCGACATCCACGACGATGACCGCCCAGCCGTGAGCGGCCGCCTCCTCAATCATGACCTGGGCCGTGTTCGACTTGCCGGAACCAACCGTGCCGAAGATGCCGACGTTTCTTGGCAGAACATCTTTGCTTTGGCTCTGCAACCCAACCGGCACCGAATCCCACCCGGCCAGCGTGCCGAGTTGCATGTCCCCCGAGCAGCCGAGAAGTTCGCCGACGCGGGCCGCTCCGAGAACTCCCACTATTGAGCCGGCAGCAGGTCGATCATGCGTATCGGAGGTCTTGCGTCCGTCCAATTCTCCTTCGATGTCCACAAGAATTCGCAGGTCGCCATCCTGGCCGTCGGGGAAGAACGGACCAGCAACCACCCGGCCAAGAAACCGGGACTCGCGAAGTAGATCCTCGATGGAAACAAAACGCCCCCGTACCGCGTGTGCTCGATGTGCGGCGGACACACGAACCACGATTTGCTCGTTCGATGCCGAGAGACCGTCGGCCTCAACGGTCCCGATGGAGATTCCGTCCGAGTCGGGCAGTAACCGCCTTGTCGGTGCGAAGTCGAGGATTGTTTCAGCACAATCAGCGGCCTGATCCACGTCAAGAAGCATCGTCATGTTCTGGTACCGTTGGCAGCGGTGAAGAAGGAAGTCTTCTCAAAGCTAGTACCACATGGACAAAGCGACGGTGAGGTTAGGCGGATTGGCTGGCGTGGGAATCATCGCATCGAGCAAAACTATTGCCAGGCAGGATTGTGGACGTCCGAATTCGGATGAGGGGAATTGTGTGAGGCGAGGGCGAAAGCACAGTCGGCAGACAGCGAGCTTGTGAAGAAAACAAAACCAACTTACGCAAAGCCGCGAAGTCACAAAGAAAAGCCAAGAAATGACATGTTTTGGTCTCTCTTTGCGCCTTCGCGCCTTTGCGTGGGCATCTTTTCACGTGCTTAGAGTGCCGGCTGCTACTGAATCGATTAGCAGCAAAGATCCGCGTTGGGGGTCTTCCTACGCAGATCCTTGGCCTCGCTCTCCGTGATGATCTCGGCCTTCACCATCTCGGTCAGGTGCATAACGTAGGCCATCTCGTGCAGCATGGCCTCGACGGACCGCTGAGAACGTCGTGGTTTGTCGGAAGCGAACTGCGGGCGATTCGGTTTGGTTTCGAGGTCTAAACGGGTCATAGGTAAACTCCGGATGGGAGGTTTTGTTTCTCGAAGACCTACATTGCACGGTCGATGCCAATGTGCCGATATTCTGAATCCTTCACAAGGAATTGACGCAACTCTTTATGGTAGCGTGGCTTGCCGAATCGCGGATTCTTTGTGCGGCTACAATCGTTTTCTACATTCTGCTTGCAAGTCCTACATCTTGAGAGAATCCGTACAAAGCAGCCATTTATTTTCGAAAGTACACAGAACGCTCCACACTAATCTGCACTGATCTCCACGAATCCAAGAAGGATGAATGGGATTCAGGCGGCAATTGATTAGCGTAGATTAGTGAGGATTAGCGTTTCAAAATGTCTTTTGCCTTCGCCGCCCTTCTGCGTCGGTCTACCCCTTCCGAGGTTCGCTATCTTAAACGGAGGGTATTCGGGAGCCAGCGCATGTCCGCCACTTCTCCGAGTTTGCTGCTTCGTTTACGCGACGCGGATGATGTCGCCTGGAGTCGGCTCGTCGAGTTGTATACACCCCTCATCCGTCACTGGCTCAATCGTGTGGGCGTCAAGCCTGGCGATGGAGACGACCTCGTTCAAGACGTCTTGGCAGTGGTCGTTCGCCGCTTTCCGGCTTTCCAACACAACCAGCGCACGGGAGCGTTTCGAGCCTGGCTGCGAGCAATTGCCGTCAATTGTGCCCGCGACTTCTGGAAATCGAATCGCCTTAAACCTGTGGCACCCGGTGGAAGCGATTTCGGCAGCTATCTCGCTCAACTCGAAGACGATTCGCACCCACTTTCGGAAGCCTGGGACCGCGAGCACGATTTGCACGTAACACGGCAATTGCTGGAGCAACTCAAGGCCGAGTTCGAAGCGAAAACCTGGACCATGTTCCGCCGCTTCGTGCTCGAAGGGGCCTCCGCCGCCGAAGTCGCTGCCGAAGTCGGGACTTCGCCAAACGCGGTATTCATTGCGAAATCACGGGTCATGGCCCGGCTCCGCGAAGAGGCGGATGGGCTGATTGATTAGTCGTTTCCGTGGAGCCTGAAGCGTAAGTCGTTTCCGTGGAGCCTGAAGCGTAAGTCGTTTCCGTGGAGCCTGAAGCGTAAGCGAAGACGACTCTAGCCGTATCACGGACCCTGAAGCGTGAGCGAAGGGAAGCCAGATTTTTGGCTTCGCTGACACTTCGGTCTCCACAGAGATTCTCTGAAAGGTTTACCGGCGA